>Ga0315535_1001193_pt1 | contig 17602 bp, 11 predicted proteins | sample SalMarSW160220MG_2_FD_203092 | JGI IMG/M metagenome (GOLD analysis project Ga0315535, IMG submission 203092) | Salt marsh sediment microbial communities from the Plum Island Ecosystem LTER, Massachusetts, United States - Salt Marsh Sediment SW1602-20 ... | reverse complement strand
TAGAACATCAAGGACTCCTAGGTTTCGGTGCGTTAGCCGCGGTCTTCACATTACCAACAATCGGAGTTATTGCGGATCGAATCAAGAAACTTGATCCATTGATGTATGTCTTTTCACTTGCTCCTGCCATAATTGGAATTTTTCGCATAATACCATTCTTTGGCCCATCCATAGCAGATCTCAATCTTGCTCTTGTAATCTCTTCTTTTGTAGGAATAGCAGCACTTCTAGTGCTCTGGACTCTTCGAATTGGGCAAAGCGTAGTTGTGAAATACAGAGGTCGAACTACCGCGACCTTTCTCATTGTCGCTATTCTGTTGCAATTGGTTTACTCGATGATTAACGTGAGTACAATCTTTGGTGACTCATATGGAGCCACCTTACCATCCATCATGAGTCTTATTGCACTCATAATTTCAGGGGGACTGAAACCTTGGAAGCAACCTAGAGTTTCCCTCACAGTATCAGGAAATTCATTGAGATATTTTGTTCCTACAGCTTTTATCCTGACATCTCATTTACTCTGGTACTCGGTCACGAAGGCGAGAATTAGTGATATCTTTGCAAGCGACTCATCATTTGTTTCTCTGAGCCAATTTCTAGGTTTTGGAGCCAATGAAATTATCATCGTGTGTGTGGGCATAATAGTTGCCGGAATAATGGCTGACACAAGAGGAAGAAAGACTACATTCAGTTTTGTTCTGTTGCTGATGGGTTTGCTTACAATCTTTGGTTCTGCGCTTTACAACGGATATGCCCTCGACACCAATCTTACATTCCTACTAATTGGTCTTCTTGCTTCTGAACGATTCATCGAAGGATTCCTTTTGGGCATCTGTCTTATGTTAATATGGCCTGAAATGGGGAGTGTGCGAACCAAAGGATTACGCTTGTCTTTAATCTGGTTCTTCTTCCTAGGATACATGACTCTATTCTGGGCTTTGGACCTGAACATCACTGTATTTGGCATTGCATTTGATGTACCAATATTTGTCGTTGCAATTGGCGGACAATTCGCGATTCTATCAGCCCTAATTGCTTTGTATCTCATTGGTCCTCTCCCGAAGATACTCGGAAGAGAAATTGAAGTTGAAGAGTTGGCTTTTGACTTTGATGAGAAACAGGTCAAACGCACTGTAGATGCCTTTGTCGGATCCGATGATTTTGATTCAATCAGAAGCCAGCTTGATATAATAGATGCGAGCTCTGAGATAAGTGATAGTGATATGAGTGAGATTCTCGGTACGGATTTCAAGGATATGTTACCTCTTCGCAGTGTACCTGGAGTTGGTTCTGCATTAGAGAAAAAACTCAGAGATGTCGGATACGAATCGGCAGCACAGTTAGCTGGCGAGACCCCTCAGAGATTGTCTCAGAAGGTCGAAGGTCTCAGTCTAGCTCGCGCAGAAAAATTGCTGAAAGATGCGAGGTCTGTCGTTAAGAAGAAAATTAAGAAGAACAATAAGTAACTGATGGAGTTAATTCTCTGAAAATGATCTTGATGTATACTTGCCACAGTCTTCGCAAATCACTTCATAGTCCCAATATGCATCTCCACTTGCCACGCTTACTGACCATTGTGCATAGATGACCTTGACGTTTTCGCTCTCACAGTTACCACATCCGTACATACTGCAATTTCCCTTCAGTGGATGTTCTTCGATAGGAACTCCTGTTCCTCTGAAAATTTGCCCATCCCAGTCATTGTGTTCATCAGGTACGATATCTGCGCTGTGTCGCGTCATCCAGTCTTGGAACGCAAGCCGAGGAATATCTTGGACTTTTTCATACAGCATTTTCTCATCTCAGAGTGGATTATAGATTTTGGATTATTCGTTTAAATAGTAAGCTAATCCTGTACCAGATAAGAGATCTGCACCTTTAAGTTGCTTATCACAAGTAGCACACCTGAATACAATTTTAGGGTCATCTGAAGCAGTTCCGCATTCATTGCAAAGTGGTTCAACATCGATTACTGCTAATTCATTTACCTTCACTGGTTGCTTACAATGGATACAGGTAACCTCAGCTAGGTCATCCACAATAACCGCATGAAATTGGTTACTGCATTTAGGACAAAAAACTGTGTACACTTTGTGGATATCTTTGGAATTGCATTTTGGACACTGTAATTCGATTATGAGGTCAGCATCACCACATTGGCGACATTCAACCCGGCGGCCATAGGTTCTTGATTCAAGTACATTTTCATCTTCCAAATCTTTCAGGAGTCTTGCTACTTCTTCGTCATCGTTTCCAAGTGCATCATAAGCATCAGGATATCTCACCGTTGCTCTCATGACATGTTTCGGTTTTATAGCTTCAATTCTTTTTTCAATCATATCTCTAACAAGATGTTTAACGCCTGGGTTTAGTAGAAGTTCTTCGCCACTTGTTTCATTCAACAGATCGTGAAGGACTCTAAATGCTTTCGCCAATTCCCTATCCCATTGGTCACTATCAAAGTTTATGTGTGGGACAAGTCGGCGTAAATTGCGCTCAATGGCCGGAGTGTTTTCGCCCTCGTTCACCAAAATACCAATACAACTGGGTGTCTGCATGAATGAGATTACTAACCCACTTTGTATTTTGGAATAACCAACTTGGTTTTCTTGGTTCACTCCATGACCCATAAAAATAGTAACTGCTTCTTCACTCGTAAGCGTCAATGTTTCTGGATATGACCGACCAACCATAGGTCCCAGACGGTCATCCCACCAAATAGAGAAGATTGCCTTTGGCACGATGTGTAACCCCTAGGTCTAGACGTCCCGTACAGAGAATAGATTTAACCTCCCTGTAACTTCTGTTCTTATCAGCGTATTCTAGATAGATACCCTTTAGTTCTTACTATTTAGTTAATGGACACCGAAGGGTATAAAACCCAACTCTGAAGTTCGGCCGTTTAATAATCCAATACTGACACTCAGGATGTTACACAGATGTTGTCATCAAATTATACTCGCTACATATTCGCATTCATGCTGACGTTGATTATTCTCTCACCATGTGTCACTAGCGTCAACAATACAAACTTCTCCGCATCTCCCACATCGACTATGGATCTTGCTGCACCTACCATAACAGGGCCAACATATTTTGAATTTGAAAATGGAACTGTTGGGCGAACAATTGAATATAATGCATACGACCCAGCTCCAAAGAACTGGTCTGTTACTGTGGATGGGTCTGATTACACTGAAAGTTCTTGGAACGGCGGTAATGTGACCGTACTACTAATATATCTAATAACGAGAAATCTGATAGTAACTGTTCCACAAGATTTCATTTTTGTCATCACTGTATTCAATCAAGCAAGTGAATCCGCTTCAATTACTACAACTGTCCACGTTATTCAAGATGTAACAGCACCTGAAATTACTCAACCTGCTAACATAACCTACGAAGAGGGTCGGTTTGGAAACATTATCAGATGGAATATAACAGAATCCAATCCTGATTTTTACAATATATCACGATACTCCAATGAACTAGGTACCAATTTTTCTGTAATGGAAACAGGCAACTGGATTGGTGACGATATTGAAATCAATGTAGATGGTCTGAATGCGAGCCATTGGTACATTTATACTCTCTTTGTCAATGATACACTGGGAATGAATTCTACGAGCAGTGTAAATGTAACAGTTCTTGTTGATACTACGGCACCAGAAATTTCGTCACCTGATGATGTTGCATTTGAGTTTGGTGATACAGGATTCGAAATCCGTTGGCATGCATACGATTCCAATCCGAAGAATTACACAATAAATGCGATTATTCTCTTCAATGATACGCATTATGGTAATTACACGGAGTTTCATTCATTCACCAATATCTCTCAACCTTCATGGACTTTTACTGACCCTGATGGTGGTGATATCAGCATATCACTTGATGGGCTCTTTTTGGGGAATTATACTTTCATAATCTCTGCATTTGATATCTATAATCATAGCTCAAATGATTCGGTTTATGTGCGGATATATCCAGATATCCGAGCACCAGTCATCACTGCGTCTGATAATTTAGTATATGAAGAAGGATACACAGGATACAATATTACCTGGGACATTGACGAAAATAATCCGCGATGGTACAATCTTACCTTCGATGGTGACGTTATAATGAATGGAACCTGGCATGGGGAGAATTTCTCAATCGATGTGGATGGACTTGATGTTGGTGTACATTTCTATAACATGACTCTTTGTGATTTCTTCGGGCAAAAATCATTTGCTGTGATCCAGGTGGAAGTGACACCAGATGCTCACAATCCAATCATTTCGCACATTGAAGTTATCCAAACCTTAACCACGCAAGCAACAAACAATCTGACTGTTCAGGCGTATGTTTGGGACCTTAATAATATTCAAGATATCACAATAGAATGGGGCGTAGGTGATCCTGACAGTACGACTTTTGTAGCTGACACATCAGCTATGACCCTCTCTGATATCAATGACTTCTTCACCGCAAATCTTGGAGAGTACACTTACGGAGAAGTAGTCTGGTATCGGATTTCTGCAACTGATAATTCATCTGTAAGTAATACAGAACGCACTGAATGGTTGAACGTCACCGTGATCTCAATGGCTCATGATGGAGCTCCCGCTCTACTGTATGGAATTGTTGGTATCCTTGGAGGTCTCTCACTTCTAGTATTCATTGTCATGTTCTTCAGAACAAAGAGATAGAATTTTAGATTGTTCGATGATAGAATGTGAGAGGAGTTTCCTCTCACTCTATTTCTTTTCTAATGCTGAGGTTTCAGCATGTAGAATTTGTTCTTCTTAAAACGTGCGGAATTTGCGACTGCGATAACTGACTTACTTTCGAGTTCCTCTGCTTCGATAATACCAGCTTTCAAGGCTCCTTGCAGTACTTTTTCCCCTATCGCAGTACGAACCAATACCGTCGTCCACCCGCCATCTGAGCCAATATTGCCACATGAGATGTCTGAGTGCATTCCAGTCAAGTCCTGACAGTAGGCACATGAAGTTGCAGCTGCTGAATCCAAATCTTTGACAGGCCAACTTTTCTCATCATTTTCCAGATTGACAGTAAATTGGCCACCTGCAATTGCAAAGCGCTTAACATCATCAATTTTGATACTCTCGTTTTTCAAGAATTTCGTAAGATCTGCATAATTGAAGGATTCCATACAAAAGAGACTAATCTTGAATACACTGGCATCTGTATTTACCGAGAAGAAACCTGCAACATGTGTCTCCATTCTATCAATAGCATCAATATTACATGCTGTTCCTACAATTGCCTGCTTAAAGAAACCATCTTTGAATCCTTTGATCATTTCAGAAACTACAGGAGCATGAGTATAGATGGTCCCACCACAATCATAGAGTTGGTCCTTATTGGTAACTCTTCTTGCAACTGGCAACCAAGGTGTATCTGGTGTCTGTGATGCGACTATTGCAGCTTCTATCATTTTATGCTCAAGCATGTACTCAAGAAATGCAGTGACTGCGCCGCCGTCTTGTCGTTTACGTTTTCCGAGAGACCTTACTCTCCATGCACTCTTCACATTGCCAATCAATTCGTCGTGGACAGCAAATGCTCGTGGACACATCGCATAACAGATACCGCATGAAATACAATCTCCTGTCAGAGTTGGTACATATTTATTCTCAACGCGGTTTCCAGAAATTGCATCTACTGGACACCCTTCAACACAAGAGCCGCACTCAACACAAGCTCCTGTGGTAATGACTTCTCGCTCCAATTTTTTAAAAGCAAAGACCTTTGTTTTTTCTTTGAGCTGTTTCTGAATCTCTTCGACAGCAGAACTATAGTCGACCATTATTATTCACCAAGCATATAGGAATTTTACTTTTTCCTTCAAATTTCGTGATAGCATAAGACCTAAAGGAACTGATAAATGCGACGAGAAAGAGAACAAACATGCAAGAGGATTCAAAATGAAACTTTCTACAGAACAAATAGAAATGCTTCTTGATACTAGCGCTAAGCAAGTGTGCGTCACCGATGAATGCTGTGTACAATTAGTAGCGGTTGCTAATCTCCCAAGTAGATTTGGAGATTTCCAGGTATGTGGATTTGTTAGTCCATGTGATAACAAGGAACACACTGCAATCATCAAAGGGGATATAGTCGACAAAGAAGGAGTAGTGACTCGTGTTCATTCGGAATGTCTTACTGGTGATGTCATGGGAAGTAAGAGATGCGATTGCAGGGACCAGTTACTGGAGTCACTAAAGATTATTGAAAAAGAAGGAACAGGAGTTTTACTCTATTTACGTCAAGAGGGGCGGAATATTGGTCTCACTGAGAAAATCAAGGCCTATGCTTTACAAGACACTGGATTAGATACCATTGATGCTAATATTCACTTGGGATATCAGCCCGATGAACGTGATTATGGAATCGCGGCTAGCATACTGAGGAATCTCAAAATTAAATCGATCAAATTACTTACTAATAATCCTGAGAAGATTCGGCAACTCACTCAAGCGGGAATCAACATTGTGGAACGTCTTCCTCTTATCACTGAACCAACTGACTACAACCGAGCGTATATTGAAACAAAGGCTAAGCGTGCTGGACATCTATTTGGCGATTTAGCGGAAACCCATGACATAGAAAAGATACAGTCCCTACCTCATACAGATTAAGCAATACTCGCTTTCAGTGCCTGTTGGAATAACCACTGGAAGGTTTCCACCACATTGTATCCTTCACTCGCAACACCTAGAAAGACAGGAACTCTTGTGTCTAATTCTAAGACCATACGAAGTTGATTCTCATTGACAATATTAGGTAGATCTGTCTTATTGAGAAAGACTACGATTGGTAGTGATTCATCGGCTTCAAGGGAGATCCCTTTCAACTCAATCCAGCTCGCCACGTTTTCATCTTGAAGATTCATCTGTGCATCCGCTACAAAGATTATGCCATCAGCTCCAACCAAAATAACTTCCCTCGTAGACTTGTAGAAATCTTGCCCTGTTGCAGACCAGACATGTGCATTTATTGTCCAATTATCTCCCATCTGAAAAGGAACGATACCGAAGTCCATAAACATCGTTCTCCCAACACTGTTCTCGATGGAAGTTAATTCTTCTTTCATGTTCAGCTCTCTGAAGAGCCACTTGATAGTGGTCGTCTTTCCACTCATTGCTGGCCCAAAGAAGACAATTTTGATTCCCACTGTTTTCTTTTCGTAATCGATGATCACAAACCTCTACCTCATTCATACTATCAGTTTGTATATTTGCATAAAAGACCCCCCTGAATTTGGGTAACAGGGATTTGATACTAGTCATCAGTGCCCTACTCAGAATCCTTACTCTATTACCCTGATGTCTTAGATTCTGGTAAAGTCTTTTGTTTACTCAATTGGATGTATTCCCTGAGTGCATCCTCTGAATTATCTGCTTTCACAAATACAGGAACGTTGTCGAGTCCTGTTGCGATGTAGCTTGACAACAGCCAAGAACCCGGTGGGAATTCTAGTGTTTTGTCCAAGATACTCAGATCAATTTGGAACGAGCTGCTGACAACTGTTCTATCATAGGGTCTCGGGAGTGTACCAACAAAAAACGTGTGAAGCTGCTGGAGAATGTTCGTATTCAGATATGCGATTCTCTGAGTCGCAATTGCTCCACCTAGCCCATATTTTCTTCCTTGCCGCAGAAGCCTCTCAACAGCGTAACTGGTCTGTGCTTGATGACCACTTGCTCCAGATGGAATGAATTCTTGTGCTTCATCGAAAACAAATAGAATCTGAGGTTTGATTTCGAATGTTCTCTTACGATATCTAAGTGCTGCACCTGTTAGCTTGATAACGAGGTCTCTCAAAGTATCTGGATCTGCAATTGATATACAGATGATTCGCTCAGGACCTGAAAGTTTTTTCAAGAGTGATTTCACGGTATCTCCCGTTGAACTTGCTTTCTTTGCTCTAGCAATTACAGCTTTCAAAGTTGATCGCGTTGTAGCCCATGCGTAGAGGGCTGATTTATCATGAACCTGAAAAGTTGCTACTGCTGCTTTTGCAGCGGTATCAAGTACGTCCACGAGATTGTCATCTATTTCCTCATGTTCAGAGCTGGCATTTCCTTCCATATATTGGACTACTTCATCGATGACTTCATCCATTGCCTGAACATATGTTGGTCGATCGGAGTTACTTGTCCGAAGACCACGCATTTCCTGAATCAGACTACCAAATGTGGGAACTTGTGTTTGTGGTCTGTTAAAGAAGGTGACTTTACCTTTTGCATAGATTTGCTTGAGAATCTCATTTGCTCTATCGTCTTCTTCAAAATCTCGAGGTTTGACAATGGACCGAGCAAAGTGGTCTGCAGTCTTAGCTTCTTCCTCTAGAACAATTGTACTAGGTATCTTCGAATCCATGAATACATCACTAAGAAGGAATGGATATTCACAACTGACGTCGAAGATTACTAACTTTGTGTCTTCACTATGGTAAAGAATTCTTCTGAACAGATTCGAGAGTAGATTGCTCTTTCCTCCTCCTGTAAAGCTGAATACACCAAAATGGTACCGTAGAAGTTTTGGAAGGTCCACATAGATTGGAACTTCCTTCTCTGATTCCATAAACATTCGTAGAACTCCGACTCGGGGGTCTTTCCTTGGATCTGCAACCGAAGTCTTCTTCGTGAAACCAATTGATTCCTTCACCTTCGAATTGTAGATGAAATCCACTGTTTCCATATTGATGACGAAAACCTGCTCTCCAATGAGTGGATAAGAGAAACCTTTCTTGAAACTAATCTCTTCCTTTGAATCAACAACAAGATCATAGTTGATTGGAATAGCTGTCATCTGTACCATCATGGTTGCTTGATCATCTGTCGCCCAGTCGGTAACTGATTGTTCGATAATTTCCATTTGCATTGGGTAGTAGTGACTATCGCTGACACCGCCTAGGCCATAGTGCTGCGGCCATACCTTACTGATGACCATAACCGTGTATCGCTCGATTTTTTCTTTCGCAGATTTTTTTGATTGCCCTCGAAAGTTTTTTACTGCAAGAAGCATACCTTCTTCTAATTGAGCCATGAGTTCCTTGTTGTATCGAATTTTAATTCGGCAATCATACCTTGCTGCTGAACCCGCCCACTCTGACGAGTAATTAGCAGCAATTGGAATAACCCTTGCTAACCTGCCATCAAAGGCACCATCAAAATCTGTAAAGTATTTCTTATGTATTTCTTCTTGATTGCTCATGACTAGACCTCCTTTCTCTGAAACTGCTAAGATAAAATAGGAACTCTCGTAAATCAGGTCGGTTCATTAACCAGTTTCCCGTGCTCTCGACCATTCCTTGGACTTGACCAAAATGGTATTTTGCTACCTTATCCGCAACAAAGAGTGGTTTGAGATGACCGAATAGTTCTGGAATACTCATACTTGTCATTGCTTTGAATAGTGGTAGAATGAATGATTGAACCGGATTGTCCTGTCCCTCAAAGAAGACTACTTCCACAGGTTCAGGAAAATCAGGTCGGTTCTCATAATCATGTTTGAGTGTTACTAGGTTTGAAGATTGATTTTCAAATTCAGGGTAGACAAGTCGGTCATAAAGCAAAACATTGCTTCTGAGTTTTGGCTCCGAGCATGCCTGACAAAGTTGAAAATACGATTTTAGAAATGTCTTCTCCAGAGCGATTTGATTTCTTCTGGCTCCCGATACTAGTCCTGGAGTTCTCTCAAGATGTGGCACGATTGTCTTGAAGGCTGTATCATATTCCACAGTAGCCCAAGGAACCTTCAGTTTTTCTCGCTCCTGAAGTGACACCCATTGAAGGATCATACGATCAGTATCTGGAGTGTCTTCACGTTTATCTGTAAATCCCCCTTGAAATCTTCCAATGAAATTCAAAACTGGGAGCACTTGTCTCTTCAGGTCTCTTGCTGATGTATCCTTTGCGACCCCCACAAGTAGGATATGTTTCTGCCAGCATTCTTCAACCGTGAAATAAAGTGACATCAAGCTCAAAAATGCAAGATCACTCGTTGTTAACCATCTGCCATTTATCTTGAAGCGTTCTTCATATGAAACCTCTGGGTCCGTAGAGAAGATTCGCCCACACACATCATCTATGAGTATCCTCATTCTTTTCTTCAAATCACGGTATTGGGATTTAAGAACAAAATGTTCATCCTTTCTGACAAAGACTCCCTCTGCTTCTCCAGTCCCACGAATTCCTTTCTTCAATTCTTTATCTAAACGTGCTTGTCTGAACTCGTTATCAAGACCCATTCTCTGAACAAGCTCATCACGGGTGAGACTATTTCCTTCTGCATTCATGAGTTCAACGATGATTCTAGGGAGTAGAAACTCTCCACGGGCTGGAGGTGTACTCATCTCGAGATTTCCAAACAGACGTCGTGCAAAAACCCATTCTGTTTTTGTGAAGGATCTTCCGTTAATTTTGTATCCGATAAGCCCGCATTCGTGGTCTAGATTTAAGCGGAGATCTGAGGTCTCTGCATAGAACGATGCCACCTCTGAAGAAAAGACTCTATCATGTAGAAGAATATCGACATGATCATCAGAATTAACAAGTTGATATCCAAGATAGAACTCTGAAAGCCCCATCATAAAATCTGCAAAAGCTGAGTTGTCGACGACCCACGAATCACTATAGCTTATAGAATGGTCTACCTCACCATTCTCTGAACGAACAAGGAGTGTCTGATCTATTTGTGGAACCTCACTAATGTATACCGGAAGGACACTTGATATCCCAACTCCATGTTCCAGAAATTTCTCTTCATAAGTTATTTTGAAATCTCCGCTGTCATCTATTTCAATATCACCAAAAGCTGGATATCCACCTGCGAAGAATATCAATAGATCAAAAACATCGTATTTCAGAACGGTACCATCGATACCTGCAAATTTTAGTTTTCTTTTACCAAAGAATTTGTCAACAAATTTTGGATCAAACTTTGCAGAGGAATAGGAAATGAGCAACTTGGATAAGAACTCATCATAAACTCCCCTGAGGCTCTCAAACTTCCCTTTGTAATCCTTAACTTGTTTCTGAGCACCTCCAAGGAGTAATCCTCCCGTTTGCTTGAGGCGCCGTCCAATGAGGGAAGAGTCATCATCCATAGTAGTCCCCAGACTCCAGACAAGTTATGTAGTGTTCAAAGTAAGATAAGAACGTTACTCGGAATCGATGAGTGTGCTAGGTTTGCTCGATACCTTCATTTATTTCATCCGTGCTGGCTATTAATAACTCCTCTTGCTCTTTCTGTCTACTTGGTAAATCTATAGATTTCAGTGCAAGAGCCATGACTATGATTAGAAATAAGGTTGCTACACCTGCAAATAAGAATAAGAATTTGAGACTATCACTTACCTCCCAAATGTATGCTCCAAAGGAGAACGCAAAGAATGCTGCAATACTTGTTGTATAACGATATGTACCTAAAGCTCTACCTTTCTTCTCTTCAGTCACACTACCTGAAACTATGGTATTTTCTGCACCAATCCAAAGTGCAATCGGTAATGACCACGCGACATTGAGAGTTACTAAAACCCAGAATCCTTGGAAGAATGAGAACGCCAAAATAACAATGCTATTTCCCAGTAGAGCAACAATCTGTGCCGCTTTAATATTTCTATCCGCTAGTGTTCCAGCAAAATAGAGTAGAATCGCACTAGAGATTGAGTAGAATGCCCATGCATAAGCATACTGAGCATCAGTAAGTCCCCATTCACCTACGACAAGATTTCCCAAATACGGAACAGCTGATCTTAGAAAGAAGATGAACCCAGAGATTCCAATGACAAATTTCCAGAAATTCTTACCCAAACCTCTAATAGTAATGATCGGCCCTTTTCGCGCTTTCTTGATTATTTCTTTATCAAGTGACTCTCTGACAAATGCGAATGTTGCGATGAGTGCTATGACTGCACCAATAGATGAGATGAGATGCAAGAAACTTGCTGAGTAACCATTCTCAAGGAGTACTGCTGCAAGAACTGGACTAAGGCCATCGACTAGGAACGCAGGAAGCAACACCATTGTAAAAGTTCGTGCACTATTCGCCCCACCATCTGCATGAATTACATCTGCTGGAATTGCTGTTGTGATAACAAGGATTGATGCCCAACCAAAATAGATGATACCATATTCAATCGCTACAAATGGCCAAGTAGGATTCAACCACAATCCAAGAAGACCTATCGCCATAGGTATGAATGAAATTACCATTGTATTCTTTCTACCAATAAAATCAGAAATTACTCCTGATGCCATATAACCAAAAATCATTGCTAGTGTCCCAATGGAAAGCGCAGCTCCAATCTGCCATCTCAGAACTCCTACATTAAATTCCAAGAAGATGCTAAAATCCCAACCCCACAAACTCATGGAAAACTGAGCAACGCCAGTAACTAGGGCAAGACGCCAGAGATTCATATTAAGCCCCATGACCTTACGTGAACTACCTGTCATTACAATTGGAATTGGTTCAGAATCAGCTGGCATGAAATCATCTTGCGAATTTATTATTGACACCCTTATGATGCTGTCTATTTGAGAAGCGAACTTCGTATCACACAACCTTAAAGTATTCGAGAAACGTCACAAGTTCGAGAAGAAAAGGTACTGAGGCTCGTTACTATTGATATCCCTGGAAGATGCTGATCTTAGGCTCAATCGTGCAGTTACTTTTGAGTGGCTGTATGCAAATGGTCTAGGTGGTTATACGTCTTCCACCATTGTCGGTCTGAATGTTCGTGGATATCATGGGCTTATGGTGTCCTCATTGAGTCCTCCCGTTGACCGTTGGCTTACCCTCTCTCGACTCGACGAGGCGATTATTAACAAAGATGGAGAGTGCAATCTCAGCACAGAACAAACAACAGAAGGTGTCACACATAGGGGATACAGACACCTACAGAGATTCGAGTTGAATCCTCTTCCTCAGATGATTTACAGAACAGGTTGTGTTGAAGTAGAGAAAACTGTCTTCATGGCTTATCGACGGAATCTCACCGTCGTGAATTATGAGTTTAAAATTAGCGATGAAACCGTTCTCACTGTTACACCACTTCAAACATGTAGAGATATTCATGCACGACCTCCACTTCTCGATTTCTCCCCCGAAATTGAGGCGATTGATTCACATTCGTATTTCTCATTTGATGAAAGACCAAATAGTCCATGGATGTATGCATATACTCCAGATGCAGAATTCATGCCAAGTGAGATACGAATAACTGATCCACAGGTATATCGCCGTGACAAAGCGATGGGACTCCTACATGAAGAACAAATGGTAATTCCTGGTGTGTTTCATACTGTGTTGGAACCAGGTGAACATTACCTCTCATTCCTTTTTGCTGTAGCTCCTACACGAAAGGAACTCATGAAAAGTCTGGGTCCTCTAGCTAAAGCTAAACCTAAGGATTTTGCTAGACTTAGATTCGAAGAGTTACGACGAAGAAAGATTCTCAACGATCGTGCGTATTCAATGGCAAACAAGGAACGCGATGAGGATATGGAATGGCTTATTCTTGATGCTGATACATTCATAGTTGATCGTGAATCAACAAAAATGAGGTCGATTATTGCAGGTTATCATGAGTTTGCAGATATTGGACTTGACGCGATGATATCACTTCCAGGTCTGACAATGTCAATTGGACGATTCCAGGATGCGCGTGCAATTCTAACAAATTATGCCAGACATTCACGGTATGGGCTTGTTCCTAATGACTTTCCTGATAGAGGTATACAGCCTGAGTATGACTCCGTAGATGCATCTCTCTGGTTCATCATGGCTGTTCACAAGTACATCCAAGCAACGAATGATGTGGAGTTTCTCAGAGGGATTATCTGGGATACGATGGAGTCCATAATCGCGTCATATCGAATTGGAACTAAATATAACATCCATGAAGACCATGATGGGCTCATCATCTCTGGGATTGAGGGTGTTGGTGTTTCGTGGATGAATGAAAATGTAGATGGCTGGTTTCCTACTCCTCGAATTGGGAAATGCGTAGAGGTTAACGCACTCTGGTTCAACGTACTCATGGCAATGGGTGAAATGAGTCAAATGATAGGAAGAGACCCCTATGAGTTTCAAGCCGTTGCATCCTGGATAAAGGAGGCATTTGAACAGACATTTTGGGCTCCTGACCTCGGTTATCTTTATGATGTTGTTACTGATGATGTGAATGACGAATCAATTAGACCAAATCAGATATTCGCACTCAGTCTACCATTCACACTATTAGATCCATTGAAAGCAAATTCTGTTCTGAAGACAGTATCGAAAGAACTCCTCACTCCCTTTGGATTGAGAACACTATCTCCAAGCGACTCCCGTTATGCTCGTGCATACACTGGTGGTCCCAGAAGCAGAGCTGCAGCAGCACATCAAGGAACAGTTCATCCTTGGTTAATTGGACCATACATCTCTGCTTGGCTTACAGTGAACGGAAGAACCCAAGAAAATAAAGCAAAGGCTGAGAAGAAGTTCTTCCGCCCTGTACTTAATGCAGTTCGCAAAGGTTGTCTGGGAACAATATCCGGAATGTTTGATGGATCAAAACCTCATCGAGATAGAGGAACTGTATCCCGAGCAAGGAGTGTAGCTGAACTTCTCAGGGTCTATTTTGACGAATTATAAGCGAACGAATTTTCTAGACGATTCATCCACAACCCATCTATATACAAAATTGTACAATATTATTTGCAGTTCGTCGGTTTTTCCATCAAAGGTAACGAGGAAAATACCTTTGATGAACACACCAAGAAATCAAGATCCAGCATTTGACTCCGAAAGGACTCCTACATCTATACGATTGAGAAGAAGATGTTCTGTTCACGAGGAGTGCCGCACGCTAGGCTCTTGGTGAGGTGGAAATAATGAAGAAAATATACACAACAGCACTAATTGCTTTACTGCTAGTCGGTTTTGCAGGTTCAATTAACCCTGCCATTGCACAGACAACACCTGACCCTATTATGCGAGTTGCTTGGCAAGTAGCTAATGAAACCGAGCAATTCGCGCACTCTGAACAGCACTCAGACTGGGTTTTTGGCCCTCAACCTGAGATCTGGATTGAGTACAATAATGGTACCGATATAGCAGAGAACAGCTATAGGATTGAAGTAGGAATGGACCTTACTGTTAACATGATTATTCCGAAGTCATTCCTTGGCGAAGGAAATGATTTAGATGTCGTACAATTCTGGGGCACAGGAATTGGGGCACGTAGCCCATCCTTTGGTCTGGAATACAATGCAACATCTGATAGATGGAATAGTGTCGGTTTCAGGTATGTACCTGGTGTTGAAGAACCACGGCCAGCACAATTCATTACTCTCGACTCCCTTAATTCTAATTTCACTGAGGATACAAACTTCTACGAAGTTGTTTTTGCTATCAACTATGCAATTGAACTATCACCTATCATTCTCACATCAGGAATGCAAGTCATCGATACAACTGGAAGACCCGTATCATCTTCCTGGTTAACTGCTGCGACTGAGGGCCGATATGGAAGTCCTCCTTTGGGTCTGGGCATTGCTGTTAACCCACTTGATTTCTCTCTACCAAATTACTACTATGGAGACATAGTGGATGAATCAGGAAGGATTATGCATTACGCAGATGTGAATGATACATTTATTGTTCGCTTAATGTCAAGTTCAGAAATTGGCAGTACATTGATTCCACTAACACAGCTTACTTGGGATTCTGATTACATGATCTCAATGAATTGGTCATATCCGGAATCTCTTGCAACAAGTGAGAGCGTTCTCTTCGACAGAAACCTTGTATTTAATGACACGTACTCAGTTGATCTCTATCCCATGCTTGCTTTGAAAGTCAACTCAACTGGTGCATATCCTCTTGCTGGATATCTTGATTTAGCTTGGGAATGGCTTGACTTGGGTGGCGGACTCGGAATGTGGTTCCCACATTTAACAGTCGTTGAGAACAGTACTATTGATCTCACAAAATACTATGTAATGGATTCCTTTACAACAGGCATCTTTGATTCGGGTCATAGAATTCAGTGGGGCGGATACTTCACCAATGAAACCGACCTTGACCAAGGCTTCGAGTTTGGAGGTACTATTAGACCCGAGATGGGACTGGTAACCGTTTTAGATGTTGATGGTAAACCATTGGTCGCTCGACCAGAAATTACATCCCGTGAAACAATGAAACTTGCATTTCGCGAAGCATTCATTGAGGCTTTTGTCTTCAATGATGTAGGGAATATTGCTAATGTTGCACAACAAGGCGACCCCCTTAATCTGACCATGCTTGTTCATAGAGACCTTAATCTAATTGATGGATCCGTAGTCTATGAAACTGATGACGGGGGTCTATTCAATGTAAGTTCTGAATTGAAGGATTTGACAATTGAAGTAAAAGGATCAATTATGGATGGGAATGAAACTCATTACTGGAGAGTTGATATTACGCATAAAATGGTTCTTGATTACCAGATGGATATACATACAACTTCAACTGTCTACAGAGTATCGATGTATTCTAGAGTTAGCGGTTTGCTTTGGACATTGCCCATAGCAGCGAATGATTGGAGCGTGTCTGATTTTAATATCACACTCTCTGATAATCTTACTACCGTAATTGTCGCGTTCAACTTTGATGTTTTATCCTCCTCTCTTCTAATAGGTGAAACCCCCTCGATGGTAATAGACAAGGCTTCGGTCAAAGTTGGTGTTATCCAGAATGTCAGAATTTGGGATGCTGCAAACAGTACATGGAATTATCCTTGGTGGTTGAAAGGAACTTCGATGACCGTTGCAGGTTATAACATTCTTGTCAATGAATGGACAGATAACTACAACGAGATAGATATTGGAAGTAATATTCTATGGAGTCCGAGACACCTCCGACTTGGTAATCTACCCTCATATACGCCACCAATTTGGATCGTTACAGAAGATGGAGCAATCGATCTTGATGGTAACATTTACACTGAAGACGATCAATACTTTGTTAAGCGAACAGGGTATTGGGAAGATTGGGGCAATATCACAGTTGATGGAATGTGGGTAGGTGTAGGTTTCGATCCTACTCCTGGATCAGCTGGTGACGAATTCTGGTCAGAGAACTGGATGGGCGTTGTCCAACAGAATATCTGGTTTAAAGCGAATGAAACCTTTTACTGGTATCATGCTTCAGATTATACTCCTGTGAATGCTAGTGAATTAGCAGACATCAAGGTCACACTATGGGCAAATTACACTGGCAGTATTCCTACACCTGGTTACGAATATGTTTCTTGGCTCTCCAAGAACCGTACTTTGGATACAACGACTATCCCCGGCTTAGAATCTGGAAAGTGGTCAACAACTTGGTTCGCTTGGGGTACTACTCAGAACTTCTGGGTAGCTATTGAAGCAGACCAAGCTACACTAGCTCACTTCCGTGCACAATACGCAGGTCTATTGATCTTCAATGATGGATTTGGCCCTTCAGAAGGTGCCCCTGACTTCTCAATTGAGGGTGGTCAAGTCACAACTGAAGAGGTCACTCACTATGTTCTCATTGATGAAGTTGGCGCAGTCGAACTACGGCGACC
>Ga0315535_1001188_pt1 | contig 17635 bp, 13 predicted proteins | sample SalMarSW160220MG_2_FD_203092 | JGI IMG/M metagenome (GOLD analysis project Ga0315535, IMG submission 203092) | Salt marsh sediment microbial communities from the Plum Island Ecosystem LTER, Massachusetts, United States - Salt Marsh Sediment SW1602-20 ... | reverse complement strand
TACAAAGGCGAAGGCCAGTGGTACGTCCCCGAACTCTCCTACCGTTCGCCCTCCTCAATGGCGGAAAAGCAGGAGATGAAAAAGTAGGCGCGGCAAGCTACCCGCTGTCGCGGCCCGGTCGCGTGGATTGATCCGCGCTCGGTGCAAGCATATACTGGCCCCGAACCTGAAGCCGGTCCGACATCCGGGGAGAGAGCATCCAACGTATTTCGAATTGCCAGTGTGCCGGCGAAGGGCGGGGCCAGGCCGTGCGGACCCGTCCGAGCGCGGCAGGGGGTGAGATCATGCCGTCGTCCAGGAGACAGATGTCGCCGGGTATGCGGTTCCTCTTCTCGCGGGTTTTCCCACTCATTTTCGTGGTAGTCGGCGCGATCGTGATGCTCACTGGGATCCGCGGCCTCCTCAAGGCCCGGGCCAGCGTGAACTGGCCCACGGCCCCCGGCACGGTGCTGGCGTCCTCGGTCGAACGCCACGTCACCAGCGGGAGCAAGGGCACCAGGGTGACCTACCACGCGGGCATCCGCTACGAGTTCAGAGTGAACGGCGCCACCTATGACGGGACGCGCGTTGCTTACGGGGACTACGGCTCCGGCAGTACGTCGCACGCACGGCGCATCGTCAACCGTTACCCGAAGGGGACGCCCGTCACCGTTCACTACATGCCGGGCCATCCGGATGAATGCCTGCTCGAGCCCGGCCTGATGGGACAATCTCTAGTGCTGCCGGGGGCCGGATTGATATTCTTCGTCGTAGGCGTCTTGATGGCCGTGTATCTGCCCCGGTCGATGATGGCGCAGGAGAGTGCCATCCGGACCGCCGAAGAGGGCGGCGGGTACCGCGGGACCTGATTTCTTCCCTTTCCCGCACAAGGGTTTGACTCAACCACGGGGCCGACCTAGACTGGCTTTTGGTCCAGGGGGAGGCGCGCCGGGGCGGTACGCCGTCCGGCGGATCGTCTCATCGAGGTTTCCACCATGTTGAAGATGTTGTCCATCTTCGGGTATGCGCTGATGGCCGGGGGCGCGGTGGGGTTTGTCGTCACCCGGACGATTGTCTCCCCCCTCCCGGCGGTCATCGCCGTGCAGGTCGCCGCGTTCGCCCTCATGGTGTGGGCACGCGTCACGTTCAAGGGCCGGAGTTTCCATCTCAGCGCCGAACCCACTGAGGGCGGACTTGTCACGACGGGGCCCTACCGGTTCATCCGGCACCCGATCTACACGGCGGTCTGTCTCTTCGTCTGGGCCGCGTTCTTCGGGGCGCCGTCACGTATCACGGCGCTCCTCGCGCTGCTGGTCACCGCAGGCTCGCTGGTGCGGATCGGGTGCGAGGAACGCTGCCTCCTCCGCGAGTTCCCCGAGTACACGGCCTACGCCCGCCGGACGAAACGGATGGTCCCTTTCCTTTTTTGAAGATCGGTGGTCTTGCAGCCTGCTGGCGATCGAGTGAAGTGAAGGGCCAAGGCCTAAAGCCAAAAGGCCAAACGGTTAGCGGGCGACCTTCGAAGGCCTACCGCCGGGTCGGAAGCCAGGTAAAGCCACCGTTACGTAACAGGGGAGATATCATGGGCAGTACCTTTAGCCCTTCGGCCTTAGCCTTAGGGAGAAGTTCTTTCCTCATCCCAAACCAAAATCCTAAATTCCCAACTAATTGCCTCCGCCGCGCACCGTCCCTATATTGGATAGGAAACAATGTGACGTAGCGAATTGTTACCAGAAGTGATTACGCAACCGGGTCTTCTCAGCGGATTTCTTCCTGCGCAAGGCAGCGCGGGGCACCGGGGGCGAATCGAGGGAGAAGGGAGACTCGGGCGGTTCTCTCCGGGCTTCAGGCTTCCCCTCAGTCCGAAGGAATCGGATGTCAAAGTAGAGAGGCCTATCATGTACATGCGATTTTTGCCGCTCAAAGTCAGGGAGGACAAGCTCAAGGAACTGGCGCAATGGTACCGGTCGCGGGTTATTCCCGCGCTTCGCGAGACGGGTGGATGTCTCTCGGCGAGGCTTCTCCAGCCGGCCCTCCCGTCCGGGGAGTGCCTGTCCCTGACCCTTTGGGAAGGGCGGGAGGCGCTGGAGGAGCACGAGGACAGCGACCTGTTCGACGACATGATGAACGAAGCGGGCGCGTTTCTCACCCCTACGGGCGAATGGAAGGCCGTACTGTCGGACGAGTCTGGGGTAGGCCTCGAAGTCCCGCTCAAGTCCCCCGAGGCGAAGGCTTACGAAGTGGTGACGAGTACGGGGGCGAACGATGGCGGTCCGGCCTCGCTGCCCCAGCTGCACGTTCGCATCGTGTCGCTGCTCGTCAGGGAAGGGCAAGCGGCCGAGCTTGCCGAACGCTACAGACGGACGATCATCCCGAAGCTCCTGACATTCAAGGGTTGCCTGGCCGCCTACCTGGTCGAGGGCGTGACGCGTCCCAACCAGGCTCTCTCCGTGACGCTCTGGGAGCGGGATGAGGATGCCGTCCGTTACGAACTCAGCGGCGTTTTTGACGATCTGACGGAGCATCTGCGCGGGACCCTGTCCAGCCTGCACATCTGGAGACTGTCTCTCGACACGACCGCCGCGCGGGAGGACGTCGTGGGAGGCGACCTCGACGTTGTGCGGTACGGCGTGATCGCGGGCGAGCGGTTCAAGGCCGAGACGGATTGACATCCCCGTTTTCTCGGCCGGGCTCCGACCGAATCCTTCGCTTTCTTTCCTTCTTCGCCAGCGGCCCGCCGTGCTAGGATACAACGTGGAGGCTAGGTGCATCCGATTTCTCTAGGAGGACCGACCGTGATCCGCATGCGCATCATCACGCCCGACGGAAAGCTCTTGGAACACGAATTGACAGGTGAGGCTCTCGTGATCGGGCGGTCTTCCAAGGCGGACCTGCCCCTGCCCGATCCTTCTCTCTCCCGGGAGCACGCCCGCCTTTTTCAGGAAGACGGACGGTGGTTTGTGGAGGACCTCGGATCGCGCAACGGGACCTATCTGGAGGGACGGCGCCTGGAAGCATCCGCGCCCCTCGGGCCGGGCCAGTCGCTCCGGATGGGCGGGTGCACGGTGGCCATCGAGGAAAAGACCAAGTCGGCGACCAGCGGCGGCGGTATCGTGGACGGGACCATCTTCCGCCCGGCCGAGGAACTCCTGGACCAGAGCCGGTTCGTGCCGACGGAGAGCGAAGCGGCGGGCGACCTGGCGCTCAGGCGATACGCCGAGCGCCTCAAGCTCGTCTTCGACGTCCAGCAGAGCCTTGCCCGGTCCGAGTCCATCGACGAACTGCTGGATCAGATGCTCGCCGGCGTCTTCAATCACCTCAAGCCCGAGCAGGGCGCCGTTTTCCTCAAGACCGCCGGAGGCGAGTTCCGCAGGGCCGCGAGCCGGTCGGCGGTTCCCGGCGGAACGGAGTTCGTCCTTTCCACGAGTCTGATCCGTGAGGTGGCGGGCAAGGGGCTCGCCGCTCTGGCCATCGACGTGCGCACGGACGAGCGTTTCGCCGAGGCCGCCAGCATACTGGGTGCGGGCGTCCGCAGCCTCGTCGCCGCCCCGCTCCTCGGGCCGGAGGGCTCCCTGGGCATGATCGCCCTGAGCTCGAACGCGACGGTTCGAAAATTTACGGAAGAGGACATGGAGCTGCTCGTGTCGCTCGCCTCAGTGGCCGCGCTCCGCCTGCGCAACATCGCTCTCGCCGCGGAGGCCTCCGAGCGCAAGCGGCTCGAGGCCGAGGTGACCCTCGCCCGCCGGATCCAGCTCGCTCTCCTGCCGGACCGCCTCCCCGAGATTGCCGGCTACGAAATGTACGGGGACAGTGTACCTTCGCGCGTCACATCGGGCGACTTCTACAAGGCCGTCGAGCGCCTCGACGGAAAGGAGTGCATCCTCTTCCTGGCGGACGTTTCGGGCAAGGGGCTTCCCGCCGCTCTGGTGACGGGGGCGCTGGAGTCGCTTTCGGCCGGCCCCCTCGAGACGGGTCTCGGCCCCGGCGAGACGTTCAACCGGGTTTCGCGCCGCCTGTACGCGCGGACCACGCCTGAGAAATACGCAACGGCCTTCCTGGCCGTGCTCGACGTCGCCTCGGGCCGGGTGACCTTCGCCAACGCCGGGCACAACCCCCCACTGCTCGTGCGGGCGTCGGGCGAACTGGAATGGCTCGGTGCCACGGGCATGCCGCTCGGTCTGATGCCCGTCGGTGAGTACACCGAGGAGACGGTGACCCTCGAACCGGGCGACCTGCTCACCATCTACACCGACGGGATCACCGAAGCCAATTCGCCGGATGAAGAAGAATTCGGCAAGGACCGGCTCGCCGAGGTTCTTCGCGCGCAAGGGAAGGAGTCCCCCGCCGATGCCGCGGCGGCCCTGGTTCGGGAGCTCGACGCCTTTGCCGCCGGTACGCCCTTCGGCGACGACCGCACCCTGGTCATGATCAAGAGGAAGAAATAGATTTGGGAATTGGGATTTTGGATTTTGGATTTGAAAACGGCGAGGGACGGGCCGTTGTAGCGGCCGGTTCCCACCGGCCGGGCCGCAAGGATGCGGCCACTACGAAGAACGGCAGGCGGAAGGCCCTCCAAGATCGCGACCTGAAGGTCGCTCCTACGGCATTGGCGGTCGGCGGTCCGGTTTTGCCGTCGACGGCCGACGATCGACCATCGACCATCGACATCCAACGCCCCCTCCATCACTGGATCACCGATCACCGCGCCGCCATGCGCATGTGATATATTAGATATCAGTCTCGCGGGGGAAACCGGACGGGACCGGCATGGGGGGTCCATGGCACTTAATACCAAGTCCCTCAGACAGCAGGTCTACGAGCACCTCAAAGCCGAACTCAACCGCGGCGCCCTGGAGGCCGGCCGGCAGCTCGACGTCAACCGCCTCGCGGCGGAACTCGGCACGAGCCGGACGCCCCTCCGCGAGGCTCTCCTGCAGCTCGCCCACGAGGGATTCGTGACCATTCTGCCCCGGCGGGGCGTGGTCGTAAACGGGCTTTCGCTGGAGGAGATCCGCTCGATTTACGAGATCGTCGGGGCTCTGGAGGCCACGGCGGTCCTGTCGGCCACGCCACGCCTGTCCGGGGCGGTCTTCGACGGGATGAAGGTGCACAACGAGGCTATGAAAAAGGCCTTGATCCGTGACGATTTCGAAGCGTACTACGACCACAACCTCGCCTTCCACGACGCCTTTCTCGACCGGTGCGGCAACGCGCGCCTCGTCGAGACGGTGCGCCTCCTCAAGGAGCGGCTCTACGACTTCCCGCGGAGGAAGGGCTTCGTCAAGGCGTGGGAGGAGGCATCCGTCCTGGAACACGACGCGGTGCTCGAGCGGCTGGAGGCGGGCGATGCGCACGGGGCGGCCGACGCCCTGCGGGACGTCCACTGGTCCTTTGCGGTCCAGGAACCCTTCATCAGGCGGTACTACGAGGCCGCGAAGCGCAACGGGCACGACGGCGGCCGCTGTGAGGAGGGACGCGGAGCTTGACCGGAGGCATGGTGCTGAACATCCAGAGGTCCTCGGTCCACGACGGCCCGGGCATCCGGACCACCGTGTTTCTGAAGGGTTGCCCCCTGCGCTGCGCGTGGTGCCACAACCCCGAGAGCCAGGAGGCCGCGCCGCAGCTCATGGTGGCAGGCGAGCGATGCATCCGCTGCGGGGCCTGCGAAGGGGCCTGCCCCACGGGCGCGGCGGGAGGCGTGGGGGCTTGCGAGGCGTGCGGTCTGTGCGCCGAAGCGTGCCCAACCGGGGCCCGGACCGTCGCCGGGACGACGGTGACGGTGCCGGAGATCCTACAGGAAGTCCTCAAGGACCGGGATTTCTACGAGGGCGGTGGCGGCGTCACCTTCTCGGGCGGGGAGCCGCTGGCGCAACCGGATTTCCTGATCGGGTGCCTTGAATCGTGCCGCGCGGAGGGTCTTCACACGGCCCTGGACACGTGCGGCTTCGGCGGACAGGACCTTCTGCTTGAGGCGGCTGCGCTGTCGGACCTGGTCCTCTATGACGTGAAGGCCGTGGACCCGGAGTGTCACCTCCGGTGGACCGGGGTTTCGAACGAGACCATTCTCAACAATCTGGGGGCCCTGGCCCGGGCCCACGACAACATATGGCTGAGGATCCCCGTCGTGCCGGGCGTCAACGACAACGAAGCCGAAATGGCTGCCATGTCGTCCCTCGCCGCGCGCCTGCCCGGCGTCCGGCGCGTTCACCTGCTCCCCTACCACGCGCTCGGCGGGGACAAGGCCGCACGCCTGGGACGCTCCGCGGAAGGTTTTCGCGCCGCCTCGCCGTCGGGAGAAACCCTCGCGCGGCTGGCCGGTCCCTTCAAACGGGAAGGACTGGCCGTCTTCGTCGGAGGATGAAATCATGAATGCGCGAACCGAACGCCTGCGCCGCGAGAGCCTGGAGGCCCCGGTGACCCTCTCCGAGGAACGCGCCCTGCTGGTGACCGGGTTCTACAGGGCCAACGAAGGACGGTACTCGCCCCCCGTCATGCGGGCGCTCTGCTTCAGGCACCTGTGCGAAAGAAAGACCATCTGGATCGGTGAGGACGAACTGATCGTCGGCGAGCGGGGCCCCCGCCCCAAGGCCGTGCCCACCTATCCCGAACTGACCTGCCACAGCGTCGAGGACCTGCGCATCCTGTCCACGCGTGGCAAGACGCGCTACCTCGCAGACGAGGTCTGCATCCGGGCCTACGAAGAGACCGTCATTCCCTACTGGAGAGGACGGTCCATGCGCGACCGGCTCTTCGCTGAGCTGCCGCCGGAGTGGCACGATGCCTACGGGGCCGGACTCTTCACCGAGTTCATGGAACAGCGCGCCCCGGGGCACACCGTCCTGGACGGCAAAATCTACGAGCTGGGACTGGACGATTTCAAGGTTGGCATCGCCGCGGCTTTGGAGGCGCTGGACTTCGCTGCCGACCCCGAAGCCTGGGACAAGCGGGAGGAACTGCGCTCCATGGCCATCGCCTGCGACGCCGCGAGCCTCTTCGCACAGCGCCATGCGGACCTCGCCGAACGGATGGCGGGCACGTGCGAAAATCCCGAGCGAAAATGCGAGCTGGCGAAGATCGCCGAGGGTTGCCGCCGCGTGCCGGACAGCGCCCCCCGCGACTTCCACGAGGCGCTGCAGGCCTACTGGTTCTGCCACCTCGCCGTCATCACCGAACTCAACGGGTGGGACGCCTTCAGCCCCGGGCACCTGGACCAGCACCTCCTGCCCTTCTACCGGAAGGGACTGGCGGAGGGTTCGCTGACCGAAGAGAGGGCGAGGGAACTGCTCGAGGCCTTCTTCGTGAAATTCAACAACCACCCGGCGCCGCCCAAGGTCGGCGTGACGGCCGCCGAGAGCGGGACCTACACGGACTTCGCCAACATCAACCTGGCGGGCCTGCTCGCAGACGGCTCCGACGGCTCCAGCGAGGTCTCCCACCTGCTGCTCGACGTGATCGAGACCATGCACATGGTCCAGCCGAGCAACAACGTGCAGATCTCGGTCAGGACGCCTGACGCGTTTCTCAAGCACGCCCTCCGGGTCGTCCGCATGGGCTATGGGTTCCCGTCCGTCTTCAACGCAGACGCCGTGGTCCGGGAGCAGGTCCGCATGGGCAAGAGCCTGGAGGACGCACGCGCGGGCGGTTGCAGCGGGTGCGTGGAGACGGGGGCCTTCGGCAAGGAGGCCTACATCCTCACGGGCTACGTGAGTTTGCCCAAAATCCTCGAACTGGCACTTCACGACGGGACGGACCCGGTGACGGGCAGGCGCCTTGGACCGGAGACGGGCGACCCAGCCGGGTTCAAGACTTTTGACGACCTGTTCGACGCGTTCCGCGCCCAGCTCCGCCGCGTCCTGGACGTCAAGATCGCGGGCAACATGCTCGTGGAGCGCATGTACGCGGCGCTCATGCCGGCCCCCTTCCTCTCCGTGCTGACCGACGACTGCATCGAGAAGGGCCGGGACTACAACGCGGGCGGTGCGCGCTACAATAACACCTTCATCCAGTTCGTGGGCATCGGCACCATCACGGACAGCCTGGCGGCCCTCAGTCAAATGGTCTTCGACGAGAAGATCCTCGACATGGCGGCCTTCGTCTCGGCCCTGGACGACGACTTCAAAGGCCGCGAAGCCCTGCGGCAACGCCTTCTAAACAAGACGCACAGGTACGGCAACGACGACGACTACGCGGACGGCCTCATGAAGCGGGTCTTCGATGAACTCGTCGCCCTCGTGGACGGGCGGCCCAACGGCAAGGGCGGCCACTACCGGGTGGAGATGCTGCCCACCACGAGCCACGTTTATTTCGGCACCATGACCGGGGCCACGCCCGACGGCCGCAGGGCCGGCGCGCCTCTCTCGGAAGGCATCTCACCCGTGCAGGGGGCGGACCGGAAGGGTCCGACGGCGGTCATGCGCTCGGCGGGGAAGATGGACCACATCATGACGGGCGGGACGCTGCTGAACATGAAGTTCACGCCCTCCCTCCTGGAGGGCGAAGCGGGAATCGACAACCTGGCGCGGCTCGTGCGCGGCTATTTCAAAATGGACGGCCACCACGTGCAGTTCAACGTGGTCGGCGCCGACACCCTGCGCGCCGCCCAGGTCGATCCCCAATCCCACCGCGACCTGATCGTCCGGGTGGCAGGGTACAGCGACTACTTCTGCGATCTGTCGAGTGCCCTCCAGGACGAGATTATCGCCAGGACCGAGCACGGGGGGGAATAAAGGACATTTGGGATTTGGGAATTGGGATTGCGGATTTGAGAGAAGAAAAAAGGAAGTGCTCGTACCCCAAGGGCCAGGGGCGAAAGCCTAAAGCCTAAATGAAAAACAGAAACAGCGGGGGCCGGGCCTTCGAAGGTCTGCACACGCTCTACTCACCCACTCACGGAATCACCTACTCACGGCACTGCAAGGCGCACACCCCAGAGACACGGTGACCGGGCATTCGAAGGATCGCCTCCCGAAGGTCGCTCCTACCGGACATCCGAGACGGCACGGATTCTTTGGCGGCCTGCCGTCCGGTGTCTTTGCCCTTCCATCGACGACCGACTTCCGACGATAGACCCGCAACATCCGTCTGCGCCCTCCCAGCCGCCGCGCCGATGGACGGGCGGACCCCCATCTGGTAGGGTGGCCCCATAATCCTTGGAGGGACTGATGAGGAAGGTCTTTGCGGGCGTTCTGGCGGCAGTCGCCGTGGTGTCGTTTTCCCCTTGCATATCGGCTCAAGACCTCGAGAAGGGATCGGCGCCTATCAGCGTGGAGGTTCGCGGCTGGGTTCTGATCAACCAGTCCGCGCACATCGCAGGCGTGAGCGTTCCCATGGGCGGCAAGAGGGTCAGCCTGAGCATCAGAAAACCATCCGGGAAAACGGTGGCGCTGTCCGCCCCCGTAGGCGGCACGGGGAGCTTCTCAGCCGATTTCACCGGTACGGAAAAGGAGGGGCTGTACCGTGTTCGCGCCGTGGCGCCCGACGGCAAGGCCGACGCCGAGACCACGTTCCGGGTGGTCGGTGCCGCCGGAATGAGCGACCACGCAGTGGACAAGACGGCGGGGCTGATCAGCGCCCTGGCGGCGGGCGTTCCGACGCTCGAGCACCAGGTCATGATGCTGCCCGCATCGCCCGGCAGGGAAGAGGCGGTGAACCGTCTCAAGAGCATCCGTGCCAAGCTTCAGGAGGGCACCGGCCGGGCGGGACAGCTCAGAAACAGCCTTGCCCCGGTAGACAAGCTTGCACAGAGATCCGCGGCCATCCAGAAGGCCCTCGAGCCCGCCTACGAGAAGATGGGAGAAGAAGCGGCCGGAGCCGAGGCGGCGCAGGCCCAGCTCGAGGAAAAGCTGCGCCTCTGGGGCAACAGGAAGCCCTCCACCTGCGACGACCTGGACACCGCCGTGGCGGGACTGGAGTTCTATTCGGGCGTCGTCCAGTTTATGACCAACGCGTGGAAGGACATCGCCGTCGACGTGGCGGAGAAGACCGTCATGGACAGGCTGAAGCTGATCCCCACTCCGAAGGTGACGCCCGAGGATGTCATGCTGGCCAAGTCCTGGCTTAAGACCGCCGAGGAGGGCATCTACAAGGGCTGGGAGCCATGGACCAAGAACTCGGCGAGCCTGGTGGCCTCGAGCGCCGCGTGGCTGGCCGGGAAGTACCTGGGAGTCTACTGCGAACAGTTCAAGGGCGACTTCAAGGCCCACTTCGGCGCCCAGTACTTCGCCTACGGGAAGAAGTGGTGGGCCTATAACATCGACCTGACGGGTAAGCTGACCCTCCGGTACCAGAAAGGGTCCGGCGGCGGTCCCATCCGCGTGTCCGGCGAATTCGAGGGCAACGCCGGCGACTTCAGGGTGTGGGACGATCTCATGAGGGCGACCCCCGCCATGCGCCAGTACGTCCTGTTCCACCTCACGCTCCCGCCGCCGCCCGCCCCGGCCGGCCAGAAGGAGATCGCCAACGAGTTCGGCAAGGTGGGGCGCACCTTCGCCGGCCCCTACTCGTTCCTCGTGCCCGTGCACGGCATCATCGACGGCGATCACATGATCCTGGAAGTGGACAAGGCAACGAAGGACTACGGCGACCTGGTCAAGGGCCGGGTGTGGTACGTCCTGATGGACCCCACGTCGCCCACGCCTATTCCGTACATCATGAAAACGGACCTGCCGATGGTGAAGGCACAGTTCATCCTCTCCCGCGGCACGCACGGCAAACCCTCGTTTCCGATCGTCGTGAACGGACAGACCTCCACCATAGAGAGGACGTTCACCCGGACCGCCGCGGACGCAAAGGGCAACTATAAGGTCGTTTGGCGGATCCACATCAAGGCCTGCAACCCGGCCTGCCCGTGAACGGCGGTGAATAAAAGCGGGCAAACAGGGATTTAGGCCCATAGGTTGTTGGCATTCGGTATTCGAACTACGGCGAAGTATGCCTTTGAGGCGGCCGACGAACGTCGGCCGGGTCCCCAGCCTCTTTATCCCCGCCGGCCGGCGGAGGGGCAAAGGACGCAGAAGAAAGACGCAGTGCATGTGAAATGGGATCGACCGCGCCGATGTCTGCGGCACGCCAGGGGCGGCCAAACCATCGAAACTCGCGAAACCGGCAGAGAACAGCTTCTGGAAGGGCTTCCCAATTGCCCCGGCCCTGACCGCCCAGCGTTGCACGCAGCGGCCGCATCCTAGCCGGGCCATCCGGCGCAACCGCCTGATCCCGCTGTTCTTTTCGGTTGCCCCGTGAATTACGGTGAATGTACAGTATTCCCGGCCTTTTCCGGCCACCGGCTTTGGGGGGCATCAGAGGAGGTTTAAGAACCATGGGCGCATCAGTCGGCTACGTCAAGTGGAGCATTCCGGAGGCGGAACTTGAACAGCTTGATGTCTGCAAGGCGCGGGACCTCATCCGCCAGTGCTTCTTCGAGGCCAAGAAGGAGACATTCGAAAGGGCGAAGAGGCTGCTCGGCCAGGTGCCCTCGGACGAAGAAATAAAGCTGAGCGTGGAAGGGGCCGTGAGGCTGGCCTTCAAGGAGTGCGATGGGCGCTACGAGGCGCCGACGCGAGAGAACCTGGCCGGAGTCGCAGGCATTCTGGCCAGGAAATCCGCCAACTGGGGGACGCCGGAGGACATCGTCGACCACCACAGAGGGCAGATTCAGAAGGTGCTGGTCCTCCTGGACCGAAAGAGAGTGGTAAACTGACGGCTCCCGGCCCGGCCCTTGTTTTTCGTGCCCGTGCTGGCTAGATTACTCCCTTGCATCTAACCAAGGAGGATGCCCAGATGCCCGGAGCCATGACGCTGATCGAAGAGATCAAAAAAGTCCTGGGCGCCTACGCCAAAAACGCCAAGCCCGAATCCATGTTTACCTTGAGGGACATGCTGCGGGAACTGGACAGGACGGAGGCGCTCAAACAAATCGGATGCAACGAAAACTGCCCCGTCTGCACGTGGGGAAATCCCGACGCCAGGGCCTGGGAGAACCACTGCCGGATCTGGGCTTTCCTGGAACTCATCGAGGACCAGGATCCCGGGCGCAAGCGGGGAAATGCCGTCGTCCAGAGGGAGGCCGCCGAACTGCTGAAGGCCATCGAGGTCTCGAACCGCCCCACGCAGCAATGAATGCCGGCTTCGGCGCGCCCGTTTTATCCATGACCTATGAGGCCGTCCGCCGGGCGGCCTTTTCTCTTTTCCGGCCACCGCGGCGAGGATCCGCGTCCCGCCGCCAACCAGAAGAGGACATACCATGAAACGTATCCTGTCGATCGTGATGGTAGCGGGAATCTGCGGCGCCCTTGCCGTCGGGGCGCGCGCGGCCCAGAAGTCGTCCCGGGAAGGGAAAGCGGATGCCCGGGGACCCATGTCGGCGAAGACCTTCGATGGCCTGGAATTGCGGTCCATCGGCCCGGCCCTGACCTCGGGGCGTGTCTCAGACATCGCCGTCGATCCGCACAACCGTGCACGGTATTTTGTGGCGGCGGCCTCGGGAGGCGTCTGGCGTACGGTGAACGACGCCACGACCTGGACGCCCGTCTTCGACAAGGAGGGCTCCTACTCCATCGGGTGCGTCACCATCGATCCCGGCAACCCGCACGTCATCTGGGTGGGGACCGGTGAAAACAACAGCCAGCGCAGCGTGGGGTACGGCGACGGGATTTACCGCTCCGACGACGACGGTCGCACCTGGAAGAACGTGGGCCTGAAGGATTCGCAGCACATCGCCAGAATCCTCGTCGACCCGAAGGACTCGAACATCGTTTACGCCGCGGCCCAGGGGCCGCTGTGGAACGCCGGCGGACAGCGCGGCCTGTACAAGACCACCGACGGCGGAAAAACCTGGAAGGCCGTTCTCACCGTGGACAATGTCACGGGCGTCACCGACGTGGCCATGGATCCGCGCAACCCCGATGTTCTCTACGCGGCCGCCTACCAGCGCCAGCGTCACGTCTGGGGCCTGGTGGACGGCGGCCCGGGCTCGGGAATCTACAAGACGACGGACGGCGGCACGCACTGGGCCAAGCTCACGACCGGCCTGCCCAAGGTAGACATGGGACGGATCGGGCTGACCGTGTCCCCCGCGGACCCCGACGTGGTTTACGCGATGGTCGAAGCCGCCGGCGACAAGGGCGGGTTCTTCCGCTCGACGAACCGGGGCGCGAGCTGGACGAAGCGCGGCGACTACATGACGTCGAGCCCGCAGTACTTCAACGAGATCATCTGCGACCCGAAGGACGTGAACCGCGTCTACGCCATGGACACCTGGATGCATGTGACGGAGGACGGCGGCAAGACCTTCCGCCGGGTGGGCGAGCACTGGAAGCACGTGGACAACCACGCCCTCTACGTCGATCCCCACGATACACGCTACCTCCTGGCCGGTTGCGACGGCGGTGTCTACGAAACCTACGACCGGGGAAGGACGTGGCATTTCAAGGCCAATCTCCCCATCACCCAGTTCTATCGGGTGGCGGTAGATAACGCACGTCCTTTCTTCCACGTCTACGGCGGCACCCAGGACAACAACACCCTGGGCGGCCCCTCGCAGACGGTTTCCTCCAGCGGGATCGTGAACTCCGACTGGTACGTCACGGTGGGCGGCGACGGGTTCTGGAGCCAGGTGGACCCCGAGGACCCGAATATCGTCTACTCAGAGGCCCAGTACGGCGGGCTGGTCCGCTTCGACAAGCCTTCGGGTCAGATGATGGACATCCAGCCCAAGGCGGGCAAGGACGAAGCACCCCTGCGCTGGAACTGGAACGCGCCCCTGATCATCAGCCCCTTCTCCCACACCACGCTCTACTTCGGCGCCGACAGGCTCTTCGAGAGCAGGGACATGGGGAATTCGTGGAAGGCCATCAGCCCCGACCTGTCGAGGGGGCTGGACCGCAACAAGCTCAAGGTCATGGGACGCGTGTGGGGCGTGGACGCGGTCGCCAAGAACGATTCCACCTCCTTCTACGGCACCATCGTTTCCCTCGCCGCTTCGCCGCTCAAGAAGGGTCTTATCTACGCGGGCACCGACGACGGCCTGGTACAGGTCACGGAAGACGACGGGGTAGACTGGCGCAAGATCGACCGTTTCCCCGGCGTCCCAGAGCTGAGCTACGTCTCTTCGCTGGCCGCCTCCAGGGAGGACCCCGACACCGTCTTCGCCGCCTTCGACAACCACAAGATGGGCGACTTCAAGCCCTACCTTCTCGAGAGCACTGACCGCGGACGAACCTGGACGAGCATCGCCGGCGACCTCCCCAAGAAGGGCACGGTCTACAGCTTCATCCAGGACCCCAAGGACGCGAAGCTGCTCTTCGCGGGCACCGAGTACGGCGTCTACTTCACAATCGACGGAGGCGAACACTGGGTGCAGCTCAAGGGCGGCATGCCCACCATCGCCGTCCGAGACATGGCGATCCAGGCTCGCGAAAACGACCTGGTGCTCGCCACCTTCGGCCGCGGGTTTTACATCCTGGACGACTACAGCCCCCTGCGCGAGCTCACCCCTGCGCTCCTGCAGGAGAAGGGCGCGCTCTTCCCCGTGAAGAAGGCATGGATGTTCATCCCCTCCACGCCCCTCGGTCTTCCCGGTAAGGCCGCCGAGGGCGACAGCTACTATACGGCGACCAACCCGCCCTTCGGCGCGGTCTTCACGTACTACCTGAAGGACTCCCTGGAAACCCTTAAGGAAAAGCGCCGGAAGGAAGAAAAGAAGATCGAGAAGAAGGGCGGCGACACCTTCTACCCGCCCTGGAGCGAACTGCGGAAGGAAGACGAAGAACAGGGGCCGTCCATTGTCCTGATCGTCAGGAACGAGCAAGGCGATGTCGTCCGTCGCGTGGAAGGCCCGGCCAAGAAAGGGATGCACAGGGTCGCCTGGGACCTCCGTTTCCCGCCGGCCGATCCGACAGAAATCAAGGAAAACGATGAATATAATCCCTGGGAACCCAAGCCCATGGGCCCCATGGCCGCGCCGGGGACCTACACGGTTACTCTGTACGAGCGGCACGACGGCGCTCTGACGGCCCTTGGAAAAGTAAGGACCTTCGAAACCGCGCCGCTCGGAACAGCCACGCTTTCGGCCGGGGACAAGGCGGCGTTGCTCGCCTTCGAGCGCAAGACCCAGCGCCTGCAGCGCGCCGTGCTGGGCTCCGCCAAACTGACGCACGAGATCCGGGAGCGGCTGGCCTATATCCGGAAGGCCCTGGAAAACACGCCCCACCCGGATGGAGATCTCGCCGCGCAGGCGCGAGAGATCGACCTGGACCTCACAAAAATAGACCGGGTGCTTAAAGGAGACGAGGTCATCGCCTCCCATAACGAGCCCGTCCCGCCCTCGATCAGAGGCAGGGTCCAGGATATCGTTTACGGCGAATGGTCCTGCACCTCCGCCCCGACCCAAACCCAGCGCGACCAGTACCGCATCGCCGCACAAGAGTTCGAACCGGTGCTGAAGCAGCTGACCGATCTCTACACGGTCAAACTGAAGAAGCTGGAGGACGCGATGAACGCCGCCGGATCGCCCTGGACCCCCGGGCGCGTGCCTGCCTGGAAACCTGAATAGACGCCTTGTGAGGTGGGTGTTCGACGGGTGGCCTGCGGGCCGCCCGTTTTCTTTGACATGGCCCCGTCCGGACGTTACAGCCCATGACGGAGGAGAATGTCGGCGCCGATGGCGATCAGCACGAGCCCGCCCGCGCACTCGGCGACGGGTCCCAGGCGGGAGGAGCGACCGATCAGCCGCCCGAGGTGGAGCCCTGCGATCGTGAAGAGGCCTGCGACCAGCCCTATTGCAAGGGCCGGCCACCAGATGGACACCCGCAACAGGGACAGGCTCAACCCCACGGCCAGGGCGTCGAGGCTCGTGGCCACGGAGAGCATGACCATGGTGCCGCCACGGGTCGGATCGACGCGCCGCCCGGTCTTGTCCCTTTTCGAAAAGGCGCCGTAGATCATCCGGGCGCCTATGAGCGTGAGCAGCCCGAAAGCCAGCCAGTAGTCGAAGCGGCGCATGAAGACCGTGATCGTTTCGCCCCCAAGCCACCCAAGGACCGGCATGATGGCCTGGAAAAGCCCGAAGTGCCACGCGAGCCGAAAGGTCTGGCGTCCCGTGACGGTCCGCAGGTTGATGCCCGACGCGACGGCCACGGCGAACGCGTCCATGGCGAGGGCTACGGCGACGGCCAGAACGGTTCCGAATCCCATGTCCGTTTCTTTCTCCTTCCGTCGGCCTGGTCGGGCCTCCATCGGCGGACCGGATGCCCGAAGCCGGCTTCGACGACCGGCCGGTGGTTTCCTTCCCACGTGTGAACTGTAACACGGCATCTCCCTCGGCAATTGCGGCTTCGGCGGGAGAGAACACGGTGAAGGAAAGAATTGCGCCTCGTGCACGTTTATAGAAGTAAGGAAGATGGGAGATGAAAACGAGAGTTCTTTTGATCGCCATGGGAGTGTTGCTGATGTCGCTGGGAATCCAGGCAAAGATCGTCACAAAGGACGTGGTTTACAAGGACGGAGATACGACTCTGGAAGGTTTTCTGGCTTACGACGACTCCATGAAGGGCCCCCGGCCGGGCGTTTTGGTCGTCCACGCATGGATGGGGCTGGGCGAACAGGTGAAGCGGCGCTGCCGCATGCTCGCGGAGATGGGCTACGTGGCCTTCGCGGCCGACGTCTACGGAAAGGGCGTCAGGCCGTCCACGAGGGGGGAAGCGGCGAAACTGGCGGGAGGCTATAAAGCGGATCGCCCTCTCTTGCGCAGGAGGGTCCGGGTCGCGCTCGAACAACTGGCTGAGAAGCCCCGCGTGGATCCGGGAAAACTCGCCGCCATAGGGTATTGTTTCGGGGGAACGGCGGTCCTCGAGCTTGCGAGAAGCGGGGCGGACGTCCGGGGAACGGTCAGCTTTCACGGCGGGCTCGACAGCCTGCACCCGGAAGACGCCCGCAACATCAAGGGCAGGGTCCTGGTCCTTCACGGGGCAGACGATCCCACCATATCCGCGGCGGACGAAGCCGCCTTCCGGGACGAACTGCGAAAGGCGGCCGTGGACTGGGAGATGGTGTACTACGGAGGCGCCGTCCACAGCTTCACGGACCCCTATGCCGGCCATGACAATTCAAAAGGGGCCGCCTACAACGCACGGGCCGACGAACGGTCGTGGCGAGCCATGCGCACCTTTCTGCAGGACCTCTTCCGCTGAAGAGAAATGTGAACATCTGCTCATGTGCAATAAATAACCCGCCCGCGGGTTAGATACATGTTAGGCATTTGCACGCAAAGTCCCGGTCCTGAAGAACGAGTCGAGGGCGGGACCTCGGGAAACGGGCCTCAAGGCCTCGAAATGAGATAGAGACAAAAGGAGAAGACAATGCACGAAGTACCCAAACTGCCTTACGCGTTCGACGCGCTGGAACCCCACATCGACGCGCAGACCATGCAGATCCACCACGACAAGCACCACGGCGGTTATGTGAAGAAGCTCAACGGCGCCGTCGAAAGCTACGACGATCTCAAGAACAAGGACGTGAAAGACCTGCTGAGGGCCATCGACGCCGTGCCCGAGGCCATCCGGACGGCCGTTCGAAACAACGGTGGCGGCCACGCCAACCACAGCCTCTTCTGGGAGATCATGGACCCGAACGGCGGAGGCAAGCCCTCCGGTGATCTTGCGGG
>Ga0315535_1001186_pt1 | contig 17657 bp, 13 predicted proteins | sample SalMarSW160220MG_2_FD_203092 | JGI IMG/M metagenome (GOLD analysis project Ga0315535, IMG submission 203092) | Salt marsh sediment microbial communities from the Plum Island Ecosystem LTER, Massachusetts, United States - Salt Marsh Sediment SW1602-20 ... | reverse complement strand
GAAGAAAAAGGACATAAGTATAAAGTTGATTATGATCCTCCTGTTCACTGGAATGAATTATATAACTTAGGATGGATTTCGGAAAAAACCGGATTTTTTGTTGAGGGAATAGATTTTGAAGTTTATACATTAGAGCAATTATATGAAGAAGCAAATTTGGCCAAAAATATCGGTGCAGAATGTTTGTATCTCGATCCAGGTTGGAATAATACATTAGGCTCTGAAATCTGGAATGAAGCACGATTTGGTCCTCTAAAACAGTTTTCCGAGACAATTCATAACAAATATGGATTGAAATTAGCTTTGCATTTAATGATGAACTTTGAAGGGAAAGACGCTCCAGAGGAATGGTATCTTTTATCAAAAAAAGGAGTAAAGGTTGTGGCAGATCCATATATAAATCTCTATTCTTTATGTGCTAATGAACATTGGGTAAAAGAAAAAACTAGAAGAATCCTTGAATTAGCTAAAGAAGGAATAGATTTCTTCATGTTTGACTTCACAGATTTTTCAACATTTATGGTAGACGATCTCGGGTGTTTTAATAAAGATCATGGTCATGAGGTTCCCATGCGAAGGCAAACTCATGCCGAAAACATTTTCAAGGTAATTCAAAATGTGAAAAAGAAATACCCCACTATTCTAATAGAAGCACACGATAGAGGAGTTAAACCCAGACATCCTTTGTATTTTCAACATAATCTACCAAATAGTTTTGATGAAAATTGGGGATTTGAATGCATGTGGAACCCAATGCAGGATATAATATCGGGTAGAGCTGCCCAGCTCTTTGAATATGATTTAGCTTATTCTATTCCTCTTTATTTACATATTAACGAAAATAGTGATAATCACAACATGCTTCAATTCTGGTATTATGCTTCTCTTGTAAGACATTTAGGAATAGGGGGAATAAGTGATAAAAGTAGCCCAAAATACAATGCTTTAAAAAATGCCATGATTCTTTATATGAAAATTAAACCTTACTTAACACGAGGAACATTTTATGGAATTAATCCAAATGTTCATCTACATGTGAATGAAACCAATAACCTTGGGATATTAACTGCCTATAATCTAAGAAGCCGAACGCAAAAAGTAGAGATTCAATTTGATCCTATTAGATTTAACTTAAAAACTAAAAGTATGGACATTTATAACGGATTAAATCAGAAACTAAACACATCAAATCTGACTCAAATGTCAAAAAGGCAATATCAAATAGAGATTGAAATTCCTCCTTTATCCCCAATAATTGGAATTTTTAGAAATTAAGCTATGATTGGATATTTCCTGTATTTTTCAATCTTTATTTAACTATTTTTTGTATAGATTCCATATTTCTTTACAATATCGACCATAGCTTTTTTACATTTTCATATTTACAGGTAATTAGAATATCTGAACCCCGTACCCAAAATGAATCCTCCACCTTTTGATGCATCTTGTAGTGCTTGTTTTGTAGCTTCTATTGTAGACTCTACAGAATCATAAGTTAAAATGTAAGTAGTTGACATTTTATTCATAAAAATAAAATAAGGAATTACAAAAACTTCAATTGGTCTTCGAGCTGATCGATTTTGATCACCAATTCTTCAAGCTTCTGTCTTTCTTTATCGACTAAATCTTTTGGAGCTCGTTCTGAAAATTGACCTCGTAATTTTTTCTCTATCTTGGATTTCTCTAGGTTAGCTTTTTCAAGAAAGGTTTTTATTCTTGTTCTTTCCTTGTCAATATCAATCATTCCAGAAAGGGGTATAAATGCGGGTATTCCACTAAGCACTATTCGAACCGATTGAGGGGGTGGAACGATCTCATCTTCAATTTTGAACTTTTCCTCATCTATAAATGCCATTTTGACTAATTCGTTTTTACAGATTTCAAATAATTCTTTATTTTTCGTTTCAATTTGTAGAGGTACAAGCGTTTTTAAAGGAACCCCAAAATCATGTTTAACACGTCTCACTTCTCGAACAAAATCACTCATTAATAGAAAACTTTCTTCTAATTTGGTTTTGAGAAATGATTCGTTTACCTCAGGCCATTTAGCATACATTATCGTAGGAACGTCTTTGATATTGCTTGGAAGAGCTTGCCATAATTTTTCGGTAATAAAAGGCATAATCGGATGTGAAAGCCTGTAGAATGTCTCTAATACATGTATTAAAATTGTTTTTTGAATGTTTTTATCAGAATAATTATCATCATAGAGAAAAATCTTACTCATTTCAATATACCAATCACAAAATTCACTCCAGAAAAAGGATTTAATTACTCTCGTCATTTGTAAATATTCATAATTATCCATGTAATTTTGCACGTCTCGAATCAGCGAGTTTAGCCTGGAAAGTATCCATTTATCAGGAAAATTTAATTTTTCTAGGTTAATTTCATCAATTCGATAAATTTTTTCATCGGGATCAATATTTGTCATTAAATAACGAGATGCTTGCCATATCTTATTGCAATATTTATGAGCAACATCTATATTTTTTGGATCTAAATTAGTATCTAATCCCGGAACACTGTTGGATATTAGAACATAGCGAAGAGAATCAGCCCCAAATTCTTTGATAATAGTGAGTGGGTCGTATTCATTAATGTTTTCCATTGATTTACTAATTTTCTTACCTTTTTCATCTCTTATTAGACCATGTAAATATACCATGTGGTAAGGAACTTGATCAGTCAATTCAATGCCCATCATCATCTCTCGAGCAACCCAGAAAAAGAGGATATCATAGCCCGTTTCCCTTGTATCTGTTGGATAAAATCTCTTATAATCTGGATGATCTATATTTGGCCAACCGAGCGTTGAAAAAGGCCATAATGCACTAGAAAACCAAGTATCTAACACATCTTCATCTTGATGCACTTTAGAACTCTTGCATTTAGGACAGGATTCAACGATATCAACATCCGGTTCGGGACATATTTCCGCATCACATTCCTCACAATACCAAACAGGAATTCTATGACCCCACCATAACTGCCTAGATATACACCAATCATGGATGGTTTCCATCCATTGAAAAAAGCGCAATTCTTCTCTAAGTGGAAGGATTTTAGTTTCCCCATCTTTAACTTTTTCTATGGCAGCTTTAGCTAAGGATTTTGTACTTACAAACCATTGTGTGGAAACTCGAGGCTCGATGATGGTATGACAACGTTGACAATGCGCAATAGAGTGAGTGTAAGGTTGAATATCCACCAAAAGATCTTCTATTTCTAGGTCTTTAATAATCGCTTTACGACATTCATATCTATCTAAACCCGTATAAGAATCAACAAAACCCGGTAAAATTTTTGCGTTCTCAGTAAATATATTAATGAATTCAAGATGATGTCGTTGTCCTATTTCAAAATCATTTGGATCATGTGCAGGGGTAATTTTTAATGCACCAGTACCAAATTCCAGATCCACGTGTTCATCTTCTATTACAGGAATTTGACGCTCTACTGCTGGTAAAACTGCTTTTTTTCCAATATATTTATTATATTTAGGATGAGTTCCCAATGTTGCGACAGCACTATCTCCTAACAAAGTTTCAGGTCTGGTAGTAGCCACGGTAATGAATTCGGTAGCTCCTTCAGCCCATCTTCCACTTGACCATGGATATTGAGGTCCTTGCCACGAATCTGTGACTATTGGATATTTTATATACCACAAATGACCTTGTTGTTCTTCTGATTCTGTTTCAAGATCCGAAATTGCAGATTCACATCTTCCGGGACACCAATTAACTAAGTATTCTCCTCGGTATATTAGATCTTTATTATATAAATTATAGAATGCCACGCGTACGGCTTTAGATAAATCAGAATCAAGAGTGAAATGCTCTCTTGACCAATCACAACTTATGCCCAACCTTTTAGACTGCTCAGTTATTCTTGCATGATACTGATCTTTCCATTTCCAGACTTCTTGAACAAACCTATCACGTCCTATCTCCTTGCGCTTTATACCTTGTTTAAGTAATTCTCTCTCTACCACATTTTGAGTTGCAATCCCAGCATGATCAGTTCCAGGAATATATAGTGTTTCTTTTTGACGCATCCGCTCATATCGAGTCATTAAGTCTTCTAAAGAGATGGTGATAGCATGTCCTAAATGGAGTTGTCCAGTTACATTAGGTAATGGAATTGTAATGCAAAATCTCTCAGAATTTTTGTCAGTTAACCCTAATTCATGAGATTTTTCAGGTCGAAAAAGACCTTCTCCCTCCCACCATTCATACAATTCTTTTTCGATTGTTTGATGATCATAAACTTTTGCTAATTCGTCGATCATTTTTATTCCTCGAATAATTGTAAAAATTCCAGAAATCTCTTAAAATTTAGTAAAAAAAAAAATTAAAATTAAAATTAAAACCCAAGCTCTTCTAATATTCTTTTGTTCTCTAATACTTTATCTTGAGTTAGAGGGAAGTATTTCCAAAACATTAATGTACCCGCAATAATTATGATGCTTGGAATAATACCAAATAGTAATCGTATTCCTAAAAGTATCAAGTTAACATCTCCTCCCGCAGCTGTAACAAGGGTAACCATCCCCGCATAATCTTGTGATCCAGCCGGGAAACCCGTAGTAGTATGTACCAGAGCCATAACTCCTTCATCAAGAGTAGCAACGAGACGTCCTAGTAACGTTGAGACACCCAGTAGAATTCCTTTCTGATTTTTTTTTGTTGAAGCCACAAAGTCATCAACTACGCTTGCTTGAATGATAGTATAAAAGAATGCCCACATGCTCCCCGTTGCAACTCCTAGAATAAATAGCATTATATACAGGTCGATAATTGTCTGAAAAAAGCTTAATGGAAATAAGGAGATTCCAAGGGCTAATCCGCCTATAGCGAGCACTTTTTTATTATCCTTAACTTTTTTAAGATATAGTATCCAGAAAGGAAATGCGACAAAAGCACCCACCATAAATATAACAAAGATGATAACTTCATCGCCAGGAGCATACCTAAGGAGATATGTATTAATAAAAGGAGCATTACCCATCAACAAGCTTGTTGCCATATTGAATGTTGTAAGCGCTATGAAAAAGATAATAAAACTTTTTGTTTTAAGCACTTCTTTTATTCCTGAAAAAAACTTAAAAGATTCATAGTGCCCCGTAAAATATCGTTCTTTCACGACTTTGGTTTCTGTCGTGCCGGGCAAAAAGAGTATAGCACTAACAAGACAAATTATAGACATCATGGCACCCATAAAACCATAACTTGCCTTAATATATAAAGGATCTTGGGTAATAAATAAAGGGGGAAGTATAAATCCAAGTGCTTGAGCAACCATATCTAAAGGAGTCCACCACCAAGTCAACTTTTGTCTCTCTTCTTCCGTACGGAATAAGTCTGGTCGAAGAGCGCTTACATTGATTCCAACTAATGACCCAAATGTATCCATTAAAACCAACGAACCGAATAACCAAAAGAAAACAGGCCAAGGATTTGCGGGATTTACGGTTGGTGCGGTAAATATTAGAAACAAGGAGAGTGTCCAAGGTACTATTCCAATTACTATCCAAGGAAAGCGGCGCCCCCATCGCTTGGTCAATCTGGTATTTCGATCAACCAAGAATCCGATAATAGGGTCGTTTACTGCATCATAGATTGTAAATATTGTTAACGCAAGGACAATGAGCCCAGGTTCTAACCCGAGTACATTAAAATAATAGTAATACAAATAAATGGCTTGAGTAGCACCAATTACGGTCGTGGTTATTTGAAATGATCCATTTGAAGCATAACGCCACCATGGATGTTTCGATTCAGTTTTTAATTCTGCTTCACTCATATCTAAATACCTAATTTTGTAATTAAATTTACAAAGCAACTATTCATATATCATCAATCTCCTTTATATAGTTTTATTTCATAAATAATAATTCTTTTTATCAAAGACGTCAACAATATGAAAGATCTAAATAAATTCAAATAGATTTATAACTTAATGGTTCTTATAGAAGAGATCGATGATGTTAAAGGACGATTGAAAGCTTGGTGGGAAGGATGAAATTTATGATCGCTTTAAACAATTCGATTATAAAAATACAACCTACTACTTAATTCCTGAAGATTTCAAAACGGAGATTCTGAAAAAATTCCTCGTAATTCTCTGGGTCAAATTTAACTCCCAAAAAAGGTTTAATGAGTAATGGAATTTCAGATGGTTCATTAAATACAGGGAGTATTCTCATTCTTTCTTCTTGACACAATTGTATCGCCGCGGATCGTTCTAATTTAACTGATTTTGATCTTCCAGAATTATTAGAACAGAAAAGAACGAAAACACTTGATTTTTCAAGATTAGTTTCCATGTATTCTATGATATTTTGACCACTATCTTTTTCCCAATAAAATACTTTAGAAATATCCGGGTGAGCTTCTAAATTCTTAGCGATGTCCTTAATTCTAAAAAAATTCGCATCTTCTGTAGAATAACTTAAGAATACATTAAATTCGGGTTTGTTTCCCGCTACTGCGGCTTTTACTATTCTTGAAAATTGTTCTACATGTAAAATAGCTTTGTTTAATTCTTGAGAGTTCCCTGTTTCCAAGAATGTACCGAGATCTCCGAGTGCTTTCTCCATCAATTTTGCCTCTTCTATCAATGTACGGTTATTAGTGTTCTTACATGCGTTAATGATATCAACTAACCAAAATAATTGATCCCGAAATCTATCTTTTGGAGGTCGTGATTCTAATAGTTCAGAGATTTTTTCCATAATTTTTTACCTAATTGAAATTAAAATTCGATTTAAAAACTTTTAAAATTTAAGCGGGTACTTTCTATATTTTTCAATTGCAGCTCTCATTGCTAAAATATTATCCCAAGGTATGTTTAAAATATCATGACTTGGTCCTACAAAATAACCCCCATTTTTTCCAGCTTTTTTGATCGTACTCCTTACATTTTTATCAACATCTTCAGGCGTTCCACTGGTTAAAATTCCTGAAGAATCTAAGCCACCCATAAAGCACAAGCGATCCCCCAGTGATTCTTTTAATCCCGCTAAGTCAACTCCAGCTGTTGCTTCTAGTGATTGTATGCAATTAAGACCAGCATCAACCAAGTCGGGCAAATATTGATCAATCTTTCCACAAGAATGGAGTACAACTAAAATGCCATTTTTTTTGCAGGTTTCGTACATTCTTTTGTGATAGGGAAGGATAAATTCTCGAAATACTTTTAGAGAAAAAAATCCCTTTTCTTTATAACCCAAATCATCCCCAAACATTACAATATCAACGCCTGCTTCAGCTAATCGTTTAATGACCTCAATATTTACTTTAGTGTACTCGTCCATTATCTCATGAATAAATTTTGGATTTTTGCGGATATAATAAGCAAAACGAGTGAATGAAATTCCCCCTATTAATACTTCAGAGGGATTTAATGGTAAATTTGCCATAGGATAGAAATAAGGGGCTAGGGCTTCAACAAATCCTTCCCATTTTTGAGGTGAGTATTTAACCTTATCGTTGATCCATTCAGTGGGTCTTCCATATTGATCCCAATAAGAGTACAAGATCTCAGGTGTTGTAAAATAACCACCAACATACCAAGCATACTCCAATCCTGTATTAACTTGCTTCACAGTTTTATATAATCTGCCGTCCATTCTATTAAGACGACAACCAGAATATTCTGGAGGGGCATTTTCGTATCGAATTTTTATTTTATTTTCCCCAAAGGGGTCCATTCCATAAAGATCGGCGTTCCAAAATCGTTGCTCTGTAATATAATATTTAATATTAGAGATTTTATCTTTAGCATAAGAACGATATTTTTCCATTTCTCCAGATTCTTTAAAAGCTTGAAAAGAACTGCCAGTTTGTTCAAAACCAAATAAATGAATGGGGACCATATCGGGTTCACCATTAAGCTCTAAAACTTTGAATACTCGTTCACGTTTAGAAAGTGTCATAATTGCAACCTAAGTATTTCTTTTAAAAATGAATTATATTAATTAGGTTTATTGAAATGAGTCAGATTTATATTAGTAAAATGACAATTTACGTTAAGAATTTTAAAAAAATGAGAAATGGATATTATTGGTAATGATATTATTCTGGAGGTTCATTAAGCTTATTTTAAGACTTAGACAAAATAAATCAACGCTAATTTGATATCAAATTTATAACTGCAAGAAAATATAAAAATCCTATTTGAAAATAAGATTCTTAAAGAATGGATTATTTCTACTAGCTAAATTTGTTATCAAAAACCTTTTTAGATGATTTCTAATGAACGATAAAGAAAAAATAAACACAAATTTAGAATACGTAGCTCCAAAGGCAAGACATCCCTGGTGGCGTTATGCTTCCAATAGTAGCTCTCAATTTGCTTTTAATGTTATAGGAACTCCTATGTCTATCTTCATGTATTATTATTATGAAGTAGTTTTAGGATTAAATGGAGGAATAATTTTCATAGCCATGAGTATCTTTATGATTTATAATGCAATTAATGACCCTCTCTTTTCCTATATTATGGATCGAAATACGAGGTTGACCAAGCGATGGGGACGGCGCTTCCCTTGGATGTTTTTAGGATTTCTTCCTTGGATCGTGTGTTTCTATTTTATTTTTGCTGCTCCTGATGTTGACGGTACTACGAACCCTTGGCCTCTCTTTTGGTATTTAATAATACTATTGAGTTTACAGGACACCTTTTATGTGTTTTATGGTCTTAATGTAGGGGCAATCCGACCAGATTTGTTTCGTACCGAAGAAGAGCGTCGAAAATTTGTACCGTGGTGGACAGGAATGGATATTGTGTCGACAATAATTGCCATGATAATCGGTCCTTATCTAATTGGTACTGGTGACACGAAAGCTGGTTTTGCCTTTATGGCTCTAACATTTGGGATAACTGCTCTTGTTTTTTCTATTTTATCCCTTCCGGGTAATTGGGAGGATAAAATAATTAAAGAGAGATATTTTCAAATACCCGAAAACGAAGAGCATGTGAATTTTTTTACAAGTGTAAAAAATGCTATTAAAACAAAAAGCGTGTTAATTTATTTAATTCTTTTAGCAGCTTGGATTATAACATACAATTTATTGTTGGAGAATTCGCTTTACATTAACACATTTATTTTACAGGGCAGTTCAGATGATTACATGATCATATTAGCTGTTTTAATAATTGCCGTCATAATATCCATTCCAGTATGGCTAAGACTTCTTAAAAAAAAAGGAAATAAATGGACGCTCTCTCTTGGCGGATTTTTACTTGTTGGAGCTCTAATCCCATTTACCTTTGCATTTTCTTTTATAGCTTTAATCATAATGATGTTTTTTCTTGGATTAGTTATGGGAAGTTATTGGGCTTTAATATATACAACAATACAAGCAATTGTATTTGATGATTTTGGAGTTAAAATGAAAACAAGTCAAAAAGCAATTGTCATTGGTGTTATAGGTTTTATTACAACACTCTTCACTACAATCGATGAAGGTCTTATTGCTCTTGTCCATAATCTTACGGGTTTTATACCAGGTCAAGAAACTTATGCGGAAATGTTAGCTACAGTTACAGCTGCAGGTGGTGACATTAATTTAGTGCTTTTAGGAATTCGCCTTCTTTCTGGACTAATTCCAGCATTAGTCATGCTCGCTGGAGTTTTGATTTTCTGGAAATATTTCCCTCTAACTCTGGAGAAAGTATTAGAGAATAAGAGGATATTAGAAGAACTCGGATTATAAAGAAATTTATTCCGCAATAATTTCTTTTTTATTTTTATTTTTAAAAATTAGATTTACATTTCAAGCCAACACACTTTTAATGAAGAATATATTTAGAATAATGAATATTTCTTTAAAGTCTTTGAAATTTATAAAAAGATTTGCTTCAATATTAATCATTTTAATAAGAATTATATCAGATACTCCATTTGAGTTAATTTTCTAAGTAAACGTTTGCATCTAGTAATTACCATAATTATCCTCAAACTGAATTTTTTGAAAAAGAATGATATTTATTAAGTTCACCAATAGAAGTTACATTACTTATATAATTAAAATTAATAAATTATGACGGAATCTAATAAAAAAATTAAAGAACATGGAATCCATTCACGATTTGGGCATTTTATGTATTCATTAGGCGCAGTGCCATCTGCACTCCCATACAATATGATTGGTACTTGGCTATTAACTTTTTATACACTTTACGCGGGACTTTCCCTCATTGAATTCGGCTTTCTATTCATGCTTTATGGAATATGGAATGCCGTAAATGACCCTGTCATCGGTTACCTCATGGATAAATTAAAACCAAAGAGAGGTCGTCGCGTGCCATGGATAATCTACGGTACGATACCCATGACAATCGGTTTTATAGCACTATGGATGGTTCCATTTGGTAATAAGGGGGTAGTCTTTATTTACGGATTTATCATGCTTTTCATATTCGATACAGGTTTTACAATAGTAATAACCGCTTGGAACGCGCTTTATACTGAGATGTATGAAGAAGAGAGCGAAAGAGCTTCAGTCGTGGCATTAAAGGACACAATTGCGTTCCTATCATCAATAATTGGAGTCATGATTCCTTCGATGATCGCAGCTGCATTAGGTAGTTGGGCAATGGCAGGAATTATTTTAGGCGTCACTATTCCAATTACAATGTATCTCTCGCTTTTAGGAACAAAGGAAAGAAAAGAATTTCAAATAGATGAACCGTTACCCATTTTTAAAGCATTTAAAGAATCCCTTTCGAACAAACCATTCTTGATCGGATCAATAACATATGCAATTCTAGATTTTTGTTTTGGTTTTACATTGATGATTCTCCCTCTTTACGCTAAATTCATCTTGAACATGGAGGAAAGCATGGCAGGTTTTGCGATGATTGGTGTAGCATTAGGCATTCTTGGTGGTGTGCCATTATGGTGGAAAATTTATGCTAAAAAAGGACCCAAGTATGGATTAGCTCTTTCAATGATTATATTTTGTATTGGGATCATCCCTCTTTTTCTAGCAGATGATTTTACTAGTTTAACAATTATTGGTCTTTTTCCAGGAATTGGAATTGGTGGGGTTTTAATGACTGAGCCGGTAATGTCCGCCTCAATAGATTATGATGAGATAAAAACAGGAAAAAGACGAGAAGCAACATATGGAGGAATTGCTGCCTTTATTGCAAGATTATCAATGATTCTTTCTGCCATAGCCTTAATAACTGTTCAGTTACTTAGTGGATTTGACCCGGAGTTAGAAACTCAGACATCTGGAGCATTGATTGGTTTAAGACTCTCAATTTCATTAGTTCCAGCTATTGGACTTTTCATTGGGTTAATAATTTTTAAATTCTATCCCTTAAATTACAAAAAATTCACTGAGCAACAAACCAAGCTAAAAATACTTCATGAGGAACGATTGAAAAAATTAATGTAAATACACTCATAACTTTTTTATTTTTATTTTGTTTATTTTTAAAAATAGTACTCAAAAGAATGTGAAAGATGAAAGGTATTTAAGAAATTAAATAACTAATAAATTTTTATAAGCTTTCTAAAAATAAATTAAGAAAAACTTAAACTTGTTGAAAATGTTAAAGGATAATTTAATAGCAGAATGGGTCCAAATTTATGATACACATGAACATTATGGTGATATAGGGAATTATTATCCCGAAAAACCAACGATCGATTTAGCTAAAATTTTCAATGGAGCTTATATGCATGTACCAAAACATTTTAAGAAAATGTGCGAAACGCTACAAAAAAGGATCGGATCAGACGCCTTAAATTCACTTCGTGAATCATTTAAACAGTTATATGATATTGACATACTTCCCCTCTCAATAGAAAAGGTGGATCGGTTAAATAATAAGATTAAAGAAGCGTATAAAGACCCTAATTATATTTACAAAAACCTCAAACAAAATTTAAATATAACAAATATAATCTTGGACATTAAGCCCCACTTGTGGGAAAAATGGAATAATCCCATCTTTCAAACAACAATTCGGATTGATGAAATCACTTTTCCGTTTGTTAAGATTGACAACAATAAATATCGCCCCATGAGTTGCAAACATCCGGTTGAAGTCTATAGTGAAAGTCTTGACAGAGCGCTCAATACACTAGATGACTTTGATGATGTTCTTGATAAGTATTTCTCCTCTCTGCGCTATCGGGCTAATGTGATTAAGATAGGATCTGCTTATGAACGATCAATTCATTTTTTGCATGAAAGGAATGAGGATGGAAAAATTAACGAGATTTTTAGAAAAATTCTAAAAAAAGAGGGCTCAATCAATGAGAAAGAAATGAGGCGATGGGGTAATTATGTTGTATCCTCTCTGTTAGAATATGCTAGAAAAGAAAAGTTGCCTGTTCAAGTTCATACAGGATTAGCTTCCATGACAGAAACAAATCCTATTTATCTTTTAGACATAATGAAAAAATTTGCGGATGTGAAATTTGATATTTTTCATGGAGGTTATCCTTTTCACCATTCAATACCCGGTATTTTGACTCAAAGATTCAATGCTCATGTGGACTTATGTTGGATGCCCATTCTTAGCCAATCTGCAACAAAAAGATTACTCTGTGAACTTATTGAAATGAATTGCGTCGATAAAGTCTTTGCTTTTGGAGGAGATTGTGAAAATTTAGAGGGAACGTGTGGTGCTTTAATTATAATTAAAAATATTCTAGCTGATGTACTCGTCGATTTTATTGAAGCTAAGAAAATTTCATTTAGTGATGCCGTGGATATCGGAAATAGAATGTTTTATGAAAACCCAAAAAGAATTTTCAGTTTGAAGTGATTAGATTTTAGAACGATATACTCAAACTTTAATATTTTTACTTTTAAAAAAACTGGCATATATTAACTTAAATTTCCATTATTTGATGAAAAGAAATAATCTAATAACGTTATAATTTATAAAACTTAAATTTTTTACTTAGCTCATTTGTTTCTAATATATGTCCAATACAATGCCCGCATTATTCATAGGTCACGGAAGTCCGTTTAACTTGTTTCAACAAAATAAGTTTACAACCTCCTTACGAAATCTTGGCTCAAATCTGCCTAAACCTCGAGCAATTGTGTTAATTTCTGCACATTGGTTAACTTCAGAAACAAAATTAACAATAGATGACAATCCTAAGATGATTTACGATTATTATGGTTTTCCTCCTAAATTCTATGAATATGTATATCCAGCAAAGGGAAGTGAACAGATTGCCATGGAGATTATGGATTTCCTTCCACAAATACTAAAACCATCCTTAGAATGGGGGATTGACCACGCTGCAACCATCGTTCTAGAACACCTTTTCCCAGATGCAAATGTCCCTGTAATAGAGTTAAGTCTTAATTATATGAAAGCTCCAGAATATCATTTTGAATTAGGAAAAAAGATAAAACCTCTTCGGAATAACGGAATAATGTTTATTGGCAGTGGAAACCTCATCCACACTTTTCGCAACTTAAATATGAACAATCAATTTGGCCCTCCAATATTATGGGCTGAAGAACTCGACACGCTTCAGAAACAAGCTATAAATGATTATGATTTTAATAGTCTAATTCATTATGAAAACTGGGCCCTCAGTGCTAAGGGATTCCAAACAAATGAGCATTATCTTCCAATGCTTTATATCTTAGGCATGAAAGATATTAATGATTCACTTGAATATGTGTATGAAGGATTTCAACATGGTTCGATTTCTCATAGAAGTTTTATGTATCATTAAAATTTTCTTCTATCTCTTGCCGAAAAAATTGTTGATATGATATACTAGCTGATGTACTCGTCGATTTTATTGAAGCTAAGAAAATTTCATTTAGTGATGCCGTGAATATCGAAATGGAATGCTTTTTGAAAATCCAAAAAGAATTTTTAGTAAAGAATAATTAAGATTTTTTCTTGATTACTATTTTATGAAGGTTCTCATAGCCTACAGTACTAAAAGGACATACTTTAATACATATTGTACAACCATAATTCTGAGCGAAATATGGAAAGCATTGGTCTAATGGTTGAACGATTCATTAAGTTATTTTCATTACCACTTTCGACAAATTCAACAATGTGCATTGGAATGTCAAACCTGACTGGAGATAATTCATCTGGGATGATAACGTGTGGTCTTTTAGCTAATGAACCTTCCATTTTGTATAATTTTATAATCGCTGGTTTTACGATTCTTCTATACAAAATTCTTTTAATTTTTAATCCTAACTTCATAGAATAACAACATAATAATGCTATAAAGTATAAATAGTTGTTATTATCCAAAAGAAATTAAGTTTATTGAGAAGAATGACGACCCTATTGTAAAAAATTTGAGAAAAAGAGATTTGTTGATTTTTTAATTATTCTTGATTTTTAGTAATTCCTTTTTCAACATATTATCAATTCTTTTAGAAGGTAGGATTTTTAACATCTTATTCCTAAATATATTGGGTACGATCAAGTACCTATTCTTTGGTTTTTTTATTGTTAGTGCTTTTAAAATTACTTTAGCAACTTCTTTCGGGTTTAGAGAATCAGTTTTACCTTTTTCAATTTCATGTCGACCTATAAAAGCAGCTTCCTTCTCAAATATAGATCCTTTAAATTTGTCCAGTAATTCCTCCCCTTTAGTCCAAATTGGAGTGTTAATCCTCCCCGGTTGGATGATAACTACTTTCACGTCATACAATAAAAGTTCTCTTCGAAGAGAATCGGAATAACCCTCTAAGGCAAATTTAGTTGCGCTATACGGTCCAAAAAAAGGAGCAGCAAAAAATCCTGAATTACTGCTTATCATTATAATTCGCCCCTTAGATTCTAATATCAAGGGAAAAAAAGTTGTGGTGATTCGGTGAATCCCAATTAAATTAACATTAAATTGATTGATCAAATCATTGGTATTTATATCCATCAATGGGCCAGCTGATACAATTCCCGCGTTATTAATAATTGCAAATAAGCCCGAATTTTCATTTTTAACGAAATTAAATGCATCTTGAATGGATTGTTCATTAGTGACATCAATATTTAAACCTATTACATTTGGGATCCTATTTAGAGCTTCGATATCTACTTTTTTCCTCGCACCAGCATAAATTTTAAAACCTTTAAGTGCTAAATATTCGGTACAAGCTCTCCCAATTCCAGAACTAGCACCAGTTATTAATACAAATTTGTTTGAATTTATCATGTAATAAGTATCCTATAAAAGATCTACATTTTAATCTAAAGAATATTCCTAAAGAAAAAAGGTTAGTTTTTTTCCCCAATAATTCCTTTTAATAAAACATCAATTGAATGATTAACATATTGTTCTTTAGTAATTTTTGTTTGATCTAATAATATTTGATTCTCTGGTGAAATATACACTGCTGATTCAATAGCAGAACCTAAAAACATAACAGTTTGAATTGGATCTAAATCTTGCCTAAGAGTTCCATCTTTAAGACCTAATATTACAGAATTCTTTAGTAAATTAAATAGATCCATTACTAAACTAATGTATTCATTGGCAGAATCTATCTCTTTATTTTCTAACATGTTTGCAAAGCGTGGATCTCTTGATGAACGATTAAGTCGATAGTATTTTGAATAACCTTGATTATATTCATGGAATGAGTGAACAATAGCAGTAATCTTTTCTAATCCTGTATTTTTTTTTTCACTGGCATTTTTAAATGTATCTCTAAGAAGGATCATTCCCCTATTAACCACCGCAAAATAAAGAGATTGTTTGTTCTTGAAATAAGTGTAAAGAGTTCCTTTAGAAAGATCTGCATTTTTTGCAATATCTTCCATAAGGACATCGTCATATACTTTATCGAAAAATTCAATTTCAGCTGCATCGATAATCTCACTTTTTCGTTGCAACTTTTCACGTTCTTTTCTGGATAGTTGGGATATTTGGCATCACTTTTGATATTTTTTTTTGATTAATCATATCTATAACATTTGCATAGGGATGTGGATATCTTCCCTTTTCTTCTGTATAGGATTTCATGTAGATTTTTGAGTAAATTTGAATCGCTTGATTTGGGCAAAAATTTAAACATCCATAACAAATATAACAAATTTTATCTTTTTGCCAAACGGGCTTATCGTTTTCAATCACAATTTTTTGAGAAGGGCAAATTTTCTCACAAATCCCACACCCATTACAATTAATATCAGCATAAAAATATTTTTTTACTTTACTGGCAACGTTATGAACAGTAAAAGGGACTAAACGTTCTAGGATAAAATTTAGTAATCTAAAACGAGAAAAGTTAGCTCCGTTATCTTCATCTGAAAAAGTTACTTGATCGGATATGACGTCATAAATCAGCTCTAATTTATTTTGAACATTGTTTTCCATAATTCTTAGTTCATCTTTAGCAGGGACTCTGAAATATTTTAATTTAGGATCATTCAAAGCCATATCAATAATAAAAGTTGAATTTAACTGCTTATCCTGTTTTCTTAAAATCTTATTTATTAATGAAAAGCCCCGAAATACAGTACCTCCGCGAGTTACTATAGCAAAAATATATTTTGAAGATGATAAATCAACTTTTTTCAAGAAATATTTTATCGGAATTGGGATTGTCAAACCGTGACACGGAAAAACAAATCCAATACTGTTAGCAGTTAATTTTATTGTTTTTTTGGATTTATTTTCTTCTAAAATCCTAGCAATAGGGATTAATTTTGAGTCAATTATTTTTTGATGTAATTTTCTTGCTACGTGGAGTGAGTTTCCAGTCCCTGAGAAATAAAATATATTTGTTATCATATTAAATCTTAATTTTCATATAATTATAATGTGTCAGACACTTAGTCAAATATTGACCAGACGTCTGGTTATAATAATAATAAAACTATTTTATATTTAAATTTATTGGAATAAATTTTAAATTTCGATAAATGGTCTACTGAATTCATTAAGTACTTCTTCAAGCTGATTTTCCCTTAATTTCTTCGTTTCGTGATTAATTTCTTCCCAAATAAAGAAAATTTTATTTTTCATTGGAATTATTAAGGTTTTTCCAAACTCAAAGGTTTTTTTTGATTTTTTTTCTTGACCAATAATTTTTAACGAGAAAACTTCAATTCCTTCTAACATTGAGGTCATTTCAGTAATTTTCAGCTTTTCGAAATCTAGATCATGTGTTTCTTTAATTATATTTTTGATTTGTTCAACAACAAATTTAACAACGCTGGGTTCAAGTTTCGCATCATATACACAAGCAATTAATCCAATCAGTTTTAAAAAATCTTGATATTCTATTGGAGGTGTAAGACGATATTCGTACATATTTTCTCCTCCAAGGAGGTTTAACCCCATTTTTATGTTTTGATCGATTACTTTCCATCCACGTGTAATTAATTGATTAAAATATGGAACGATGAAAGGGGCTAGATTATCTCTGTTTATTTCGTTTGCATTTTCAAATATATTATTTAAATCTAATAAGATGGTTTCTTTAAATTCGTCTAATTCATCAAGTTTTGATTGTGTCTTATTCTTTATTAATTTAAAGTACTTTTTTGGCTCAATGGCAATAAATATCTTTGGTTTGCGAGCATCCTTCGAGGAGGGGCCTTTTTTTACACATCCTTTTTCTATGAGCTTTTTTAAGATGGAATATATTCTGGTTCGATCAATTGAAAAGATGTCTTCATTTAAT
>Ga0315535_1001185_pt1 | contig 17662 bp, 10 predicted proteins | sample SalMarSW160220MG_2_FD_203092 | JGI IMG/M metagenome (GOLD analysis project Ga0315535, IMG submission 203092) | Salt marsh sediment microbial communities from the Plum Island Ecosystem LTER, Massachusetts, United States - Salt Marsh Sediment SW1602-20 ... | reverse complement strand
AGAATGGCTGCAACCAGAACGATCGATCCGGTCGGGAGGGCGGGGATCACAAGATGTGCAAGGTCGGCAGGAGTTGGAAAAACCGGAATGAAGGCCGCCAGCGTGGCCAGCGCTAATATGGCGATCATGACTTTGTTTATGTTGTCCAGCCAGGAAAAGCCCCCGGCGAACAACAGGCCGACGACCACGCCGATCAGGATCAACGAGGACCATTCGGTCGACAGCGCCCCCGTCCAGGATGACAAGACGCAGCCCGAGACATTGACAACGCCTGCCAGGACTCCGATGCCCTGCAACACGGTGCTCAGCAGAAACAAGTATAGCGCCCAGCCGCGCGGGCCCGGAACCCGCAGGTAGCCCGCCAAAAGGCTCTTGCCGGTGGCCGCGGCATAGCGTGGCCCGAACTCGAAGGCCGGATACTTGAACAGGTGGCTGGCCAGAATCAGCCACAGGAGTTGGTATCCGAACAAGGCGCCGGCCTGGGGGCTGAGCACCAGGTGCGAAGCCCCGATGGAAGTGGCCGCCAGCAGGATGCCGGGGCCGAGGCGATGCCAGAAGCTCTTTTTCATCGATAGTAGGTTTTATAAAGTGCCCTCAGAAGCAGGTCAATCGTTTAGTCGAAGCACTGCTTGAGCCCATAATGGGAGTCTGTTTTTCAAATACGGGAACTGTTTGCCTTTCGCGAAAGCTCTGATAAAATAGCTGCCAAATCGGGGGGAGTCAGAGGATGGTATGCCTGATTCCCGATTCGAACTCAGCTACGGTACCGGCACTAAGACTTTTACAATTCCTTATGACAAAATCGGCGGGCCGCTCATTGCGCCTCGTACACCACGTCCGCTTTCGGGCAGTGTGCCGGAAATCCTGAGCCGGGCGCTTGCCGCACCCGTCGGCCGGCCGCGCCTTTGCGAACTCGTCAATAATCGCCTGGTGGGCATTGTCATCTCGGACGAATTCAGGGCCGGGCTGCAGCACGAGATCCTGGATGCCCTGCTAGACGAGGTTGCTTCCGGTTCTCCGCACTCGATCTGCGTGCTGTGCGCCACGGGCACTCACGATCCTGCGGTATACGCCAAGAAAGCTGGCGAGTGGGTAAAGGCGGCACGGCTGCGTTTGAAAATGAAGATCGATTTTGAACCTCACGACTGCGAAAAGAGCGAGCTTGCGGACATAGGTGTCACCCAGCGCGGTACCAAATTGAGGGTCAACAGCAAGCTACTCGAGTGCGACGTTCGGGTTTACGGACACGAGTCGAAGCACCACTATTTTCACGGTTATTCCTGCATCGACAAACAGCTCCTGCCCGGACTGTCTTCGGGCGAGACGGTGGCTCAGAATCACAAGTGGGCTCTCGACCCGGATTCCGGCCCCGGGCGCAGTCCCTGGCACTCGGATGCTTCCAGGCAGAAGAACCCCGTCTGCGAGGATACACGCGAGGCTCGCGCCATCTCAGAGCAGTATGTACTTTCACCGAGCGGCAAGGCGGTTCGTGGCGACGTGATTACTTTCGGCCTGGACATGGTCTCGGCGGGTGGAAAAATTTTCTGGGTGCGGGCCGGCGACCCGGCCGAGCTGTCGTCAAAGATGGTTGGGGTAGTGGATGAAATGATGTCCTTCGGAGTCGTACGCTCCAGGTATGTGATCGTCTCGCCGGGCGGACCCCCCGCATCTCAGGCGCTCTACGGCACTCAGAATGCCTTCGATCTGGCATTGAAAAGCGCCATCGAACCCGGAGGCGAAGCCCTGGTAATCGCCCCGCTCGACGGGCGGCCGGACCTGGATGCAGACGTTCGCGGCCTGGCTCCCGGCCGGCGGGCCAAGGAGCTGTTCTGGGACAATCTGGTTCGCCTGCGTGGGAAACCGCTGGACGAGGCGCGGCGCGAGATCGCCGACAACTTCGAGCTTTACCTGTGGAAGACCGACCGGGTCTTGAGAATTCTCGATAAGGTGAAGATCTACATTCACTCCGAGCTTCCGGCCGGCGTGCTCGAGCCCGGCGGTTTCGAGACGGTCCCGGACGTCCAGGCCTGGATCGACGAACGCGTAAATCGCTCCGACGGCAAATTCACCGTCATCGATCACGGCAACAAGTTGTGTGTGACCAGCCGGGATTAGGCCGGACTTAAAACGACCCGCGCAGGTAGAACGTGACCAGCCTGACGAGTTTTTCTCCGGCCCAGTCCGAGCCCGTTATACTGTAAGAGTCGGGATTGAGTATGGGTATGCCGGCATACTCGCGGAAGGGCGGCCCGATGGGAGTGCGCACGCTCAGGCCGGCTTCCAGCCGGGTGTCGTCTTCCCAGGCCATGCGGTAGCCCAGCCGGCCGATGGCCAAGAGCCTGTTGCCCAGCGACTGAATGATCTTCTTGTCGTTGTCGAAAGGGTTTTCCGGCGACATCAGCTCGACCGTGTACGAGGTCACGTAGTGCAAGGAGATGTCGGCGACAAGACCGCTGCCGCGGTCGAAGCTCAAGCCCAGGTTGGCGCGCAGCCATGGTTCGGAAGGCAGGCGCCTGCCGTCCTGGGTGACTCTTCGCAATCCCAGATTGCCCCAGATTCTCCAGTCTTTCGGCAGGTTCCAGGACAACTCGATCTCGCCGCCGAAGGCCTCGATCAGATCCGGGTTGTTACAGAACTGGAAAATGGAGTTGGCGATATCGGGCATTCCCAGGCTGGAGATGCTCATTTCGGACTTGTAGAAGATGGTGTCCAGGTAAAAGTTGTAGAAAAGATCGATCGAGGCCTGCAGCCGCCGTTCGAGAAAGCGGCCACGCCAGCCCAGCTCGATGGAGTGGAGCCGTTCGTTCTTGAGATTCTCGTTGCCGACGCTCTTTGTGAACTTGTCGACTATTTCGGGGAAGGCCGGGTTGAAATCATCAGGCTGCAGGTGGACCAGGCCCTCCATGAAGGAAGGCTTTCTGAAAGCCAGGCTGTATCCCAGCCGGAATGAGTGATGCCTAAGAGGCCTGTAAACCGCGACGATCCGCGGGCTGAAGGCCGGCTCGGTCTCGGAGTTCAGATCGAGCCGAAAGCCCGCCGTCAACTGGAGAGCGTCCAGCGGCTTCCACTCGCTGTTTACGAAGAGCGCGCCGCGCAACTCATCGAGGACGCTGGCAAAGATCTTGTCCGATTGCAGGTAGGTGTAGCGTAGGTTGGCGCCGCCGACCAGGTGTAGCCAGCCGGCGGGCTGCCAGTCGGTCTGGAGCTGGCCGTCGTAGGTGTTGATGTCCATCATGTTGTCCGGCAGGTTCATGATCCAGGTGCCGTAGGCGAAAATGCGCGAGCGATAGTGGAGGTCGACGTGATAGCGGACCTGGTAAAGCTGGGCCTTGAGACTCAGGCTGTCAGCCAGCGCAATGGACGCCTTGGCCATGGCGTAGTGGTTGACCACGTTGTCGGCCAGAAAGTCGCCCGCGGTCTCGAACATGCTCCCCGCGCCCTCGATCAACCCGCCGTGCAGCGACAGATCCAGCCTGCTTCCGAACTGGTAGCGAACGAAGGAATGAAAACGAATCTTCACCCGCCCGATGCGGTCTTCGCGATCGGATGCGGAGCGAAACTCTTCGCTGCCCGCGCCGGCACTGAAGGAGAGGATGCCTTCGCCCGCCTTCCAGGCGTCTCCGACCCGGCCGAAAAAGCGCCACAGGCCCTGCTGGCCTCCCGTCAGGTAGGCCTTGCCGGCAAACCGGCGGGGTTGCTCGCTCATAGTCGTGATGCTGACCACCGCGGCGAAGGCGTTGGCGCCGTAGAGCGTCGAGCCCGGCCCGCGGATGACCTCGATGCGCTCGATCTCCTCGATGTCGATGGTCATCGCTGCCCACAACGGAAAACCGGACAGCTCGATCAGCGCCTCGCGGCCGTCCACCAGCACCAGCACAAGGTTACTGGCGTTATCGGTCAAGGCCCGCGCCCCGACCAGGGGAAACGTGGGCTTCATCTCGTAGACGTCCATGCCGGGCACTCTTCTCAACAGATCGGGAAGGTTGGTAGCTCCCGAGGCCAGGATCTCCTCGCGGGTTATGACGCTGACGGCCGAGGGGCTCCAGAGGATCGACTGGCGGTGCTTGGAGGCCGACTCGACCTCGTCGGCCCTGATCTCTTCTTCGAGCAGGGCGAACTCGTCATCGAGGCCTTCGTCTTCCTGACCAAAGACATGCAGGGGCAGGAGCATCAGTCCGGCCAGGACAATATTTCTGAACGTGTGGGTCAATCCGGAGTATTTTGGTCACACATTCCGGTCCGGGGCAAGAAACCACTTTTTAGACCCGCTAGAACGACCCGCGCAGGTAGAACGTGACCAGCCTGACGAGTTTTTCTCCGGCCCAGTCCGAGCCGGTGACGCTGTACGAGTCGGGCTCGAGTATGGGCAGCCCGGCATACTCGCGAAAGGGCGGCCCGATGGGTGTGCGCACGTTTATACCCGCTTCCAGCGCCCGTTCGTTATCCCATGTCAGGCGATAGCCCAGCCGGCCGACCAGGAGAAAGTCGTTTCCCATAGTCTGCACAATCTGCAAGTCCTTCTCGAACGCGTCCCTTACGGCCAGCAGGTGAACAGTGTACGAGGTCACGTAGTGCAGTGAAATGTCGGCCACCAGGCCGCAGCCCAGGTTGTAGCTCATACCCAGGTTGGCGCGCAGCCATGGTTCGGATTCCAGACGCGCGCCGGTCGAATCGGTGACTCTCCTCAGGCCCAGGTTGGCCCACAATTTCAGATCTTGCAGGACAGTAAACGATAGTTCGAGCTCGCCTCCCAGGGCGTCGATGCGATCCGGGTTGTTCCTGAACTGGAAAGTCGAGTTAGTAATATCCGGCATACCCAGCGTGTTCAGACCCATCTCGGAGTCGAAAAACACCGTGTCAAGATAGAAGTTGTAAAACAGGTCGGCCGAGGCCATGAGCCGCTCACCGAGGAAGCGGCCGCGCCAGCCGGCCTCGATCGAGTGGACCTGCTCGTTTTTCAGATTCTCGTTGCCGATCGATCTCTTGAGCTTGTCGACCACCTCGGGAAAGGCCAGGTTGTAGCGGTCGACCTGCATGTGCAGCTGGCTCTCAATGAAGGACGGTTTGCGAAAGGCCAGACCGTATCCCAGGCGGAAGGCCTGGTTCGTATACGGCCTGTATACGACCGCGATTCTCGGGCTGAAGGCCGGCTCGGTCTCGGAATTGATGTCGAGCCGGAAACCGCCGGTGATCTGCAAGCTGTCCGCCGGAAGCCACTCGCTGTTCAGGAAGACGGCCCCGCGCAGTTCGTCGATCCCGCTGGCGACGACCTTATCCGACTCCATGTACGAGTAGCGCAGGTTGGCGCCGGCGACGATATGCAGCCAGGCGGCGGCCTGCCAGTCAGCCTGCAGCTGGCCGTCGTAGGTGTGAGTGTCCATGGTAAAATCCGGGATGTCGGCGATCCATGAACCGTAGGCGTAGAAGCTCGAGCGGTAGTGGAAGTCGCCCTTGAAGCGGATCTGGTAAAGCTGGATCTTGATCTTCAGGCTGTCTAAGAGCGCAATGGAAGCTTTGGCCATGGCGTAGTGGTTGAGCACGTTCTTGGCAAAAAAGTCGCCGACGATCATGTAAAGAGGGCCCTCGCCCTCCAGCACACCGCCGTGCAGCGAGACGTCCAGGTCTTGCCCTTGCTGGTAACGAACGAACGAATGGAAGCGCGCCCGGGCCCGCACCATGGGATCTTCACGATCGGACGCGCTGCCCTCTCCCCCTTTGCCCAGGCTGGCACTGAAAGACAGTACGCCGTCGCCCGCTGGCCACGAACCCCGGGCACGGCCGAACAGTTGATACAGGTCTTGCTGGCCGCCCGTGATGCGGGCATCACCCGAGAAGTGGCGCGGTTGCTCGGTCATGGTGGTGATGTTGACCACCGCGGCGAAGGCGTTTGCACCGTAGAGGGTCGAGCCCGGGCCGCGGATGACCTCGATGCGCTCGATTTCGTCGATGTCGATGGTCATGGCCGCCCAGATCGGAAAACCGGCCAGTTCGACCAGGGCCTCGCGGCCGTCGACCAGCACCAGCACCAGGTTGTTGGCGTGATCGGTAAGCGCCCTCGCGCCGACCAGCGGAAAGGATGGCTTCAACTCGTAGACGTCGAAGCCGGGAACCCTTCTCAACAGGTCGGGCAGGTTCGTCGCTCCCGCCGAGAGAATGTCTTCTCTTGTGAAGACGGTAATGGCAGACGGGCTCCAGAAGATCGACTGGCGGTGCTTGGAGGCCGATTCGACCTCGTCGGCCTTGATCTCGTCCTCGAGCAGGGCAAACTCATCATCGAGGCCGTCGTCATCCTGACCGAGGACCTGCAGGGGCAGCAACATTAATCCCACCAGGAACACGTTTCTGAGCATACGGGCCAATATAAAGCATGAATTACACACATCCCGGTCGAGGGCAAGAAACCATTTCTTGGACCGCTAAGACGAAATGCGCTACCATCGCTTACGGAAAAATCTATGCACTGGGCGATGAGAAAAGTTCTTCCGATAGCACTGGTCTGCTGCGGCTTGTTGCCGGCTATTGGAAATGCACAAGAGCAGGAAGAGGATGACGACGGCCTCGATGATGAGTTTGCCCTGCTCGAGGACGAGACCGTTTACAGCGCATCCAAGCACGAGCAGAAGATCAGCGACTCCCCGTCTACCGTGACCGTCATCACCCGCGAGCAGATCGAGAACACTCACTGCACCAACATCACCTGCCTGCTGCGCCAGGTTCCGGAGATCGAGGTCCGCCGGATGAAGCCGATGCACCACTCTGTCGGCGCTCGGGCGCTGGCCTCCGAGATCGGCGACAAGGTTCTGCTGCTGGTAGACGGCCGCGAGGACAACGTCGAGGCCTTCGGTATGCCTTTCTGGTGTGCCATGGCGGTCCACATCGAGGATATCGAGCGTATAGAAGTCATCCGCGGGCCTGGCTCCGCGCTCTACGGAGCCAACGCCCACTCGCTGGTGGTCAATGTCACCACGCGCAGCGAGAAGGAGAACAAGTCACGAGTCTTTTTAGGATTCGGTGAACACAGTCGCGCCAGTCTGGATCTTGCCGTAAACCGCATCATCGGTGCCTGGAGACTGCGCCTGAATGCAGGCAGAGAAGCGGCCGACTCGTTTACCGCCGGCAATTCAGACAAACGCGAGATCAATTGGGTGGGACTGCGTGTTGCCCGTGACTGGGGTTCATCGATCTCACGAGTGGATCTTTCATACATGGGCGGCTCTGGTGGTGTATCGGTCAGCCTGTCTCAAGCCGAATTAGGAGATATCAAAGCCGTTCGGGCGGCGCTGAGTCACGAAAGTGACTGGCTGCGTGCCCATGTCTGGTACCAGATGTTCAGCTTCGACGCCATGTTCGACTTACCGCTGCAGTATGGAGATACAATACTCGGCAAGGTACCGCGTTCGATGTACTTGCTCAACCAGGCGCTGGACACCGGGTTGCAGATAAACCGCGAGTTGTTTACCGGCAACCTGCTGATCGGGGGTGTCGACTACCGCTTTCTGAGCATGTTCATGGAGGGCAACGACCCGGAGACCGCCTTGCAGCATCGTCTGGGCGTCTTCGTCCAGGACGAGCAACGCCTGTGGGACCAGTTGACTTTACTGGCCGGTTTGCGTATCGATTACAACTCGATCACGCCCTTTACCGTAAGCCCGAGGGCCGCTATTGTCTGGCGCGCCGGCGAATCCCAGGCCTTGCGCCTGGCCTTCGGACGCGCTTTTCGCAAGCCGTCCTTCTTCAACACTTCGGTGCATCTTACCAATATCATTCCGGCAAGCGGTTTTCCCGAGGTGACCGATTTCATGCATCGCAGCATCGGCAACGAGGATCTGGGCAACGAGGAGGTGACCTCGATCGAAATCGGCTATCGCGGGCGGTTTTTAGAGGGTGCTCTGACAATCGAGTCGGACGCCTTCTTCAACTGGTACCGGGATGTGATCGCCTTCACTTACAATATCGTCGAAGGCTCGCTGGGGGTTCCCGATCTCGATCAAAGCTGGTTCCGCTTCGAGAACAACGGGCTGAGCGTCAACTCGGCCGGCGGCTCGGTGTCGCTGGTTTACACCCTGCGCAAGGCGCTGCGCCTGAGCGCGAACTACACCTTCCGCCATAGCTGGTATGTGAGCGAGACTTTCCTGGATTTTTACGGCAAGGGTGATCGTGTGCCCTGGGAACCCGCACACCTTTTCAACCTCTCCGGCTCGTATGTCTTCAAAAACGGCCTGCGCCTGGGCGCCGCGCTCCACCTGCGCTCCGGATTCCGAGAACCGTGGACGGAAGACGGCGGCCTGTTCGGCCGACAGATCCTGGTGCCCGAGCCGGCCAAGGCCATGCTGGGCGCTTATGTTTCCTATCGACTTAAAGCCGGAGGTGGTTGGGTGGAGTCCGGCGTGCGGGCTTTCGACCTGCTGAACGCCCCCTGGCGGGACCTGACCGGCGTCGAGCGCTTCGACGGTGTGCCCGTTGGAGGGCAAACGCTGGGTCGCCTGCTGCTGTTCTTCGTGCGCGGGGAAATATAGAATAGAAAGGGGTCCGACCCCTTTCTATTTCTGATTTCTCAGCGTCCCAGGGGCTTGTAGTACTGCACGCCGCCGCGGTGGCGCAGGATGCAGCGGGTCAGATCGAGACAGTCTTCCTCCGACTCGACCACGTTGATGTCCGAGGTGTCCACCACCAGCAGGGGCGTGTCCGGGTAGTGAAAGAAGTAGTCGGCATAGTTGGCCGAGAGGCGTTTCAGGTAGTCGGCATCGAAGTTTTTCTCGAAGGATCTCCCCCGGCGCTTGATGCGCTCGAGCAGCACTTCCAGGCGGGCCTGCAGATAGACAACCAGGTCGGGCTTGAGTACGCGTGTATCGAGGATCTTGAAGACCTGATCGTAGAGCAGCATTTCGTTTTCAGAAAGCGTCAGCTGGGCGAAGAGACGGTCTTTGGAAAAGATGTAGTCGGAAAAAATGTAGCGGTGAAACAGATCCGGCTGCCAGAGTTCCTGCTGCTGGCGATAGCGGCTGAGCAGGAAAAAAAGCTGGGTCTGAAACGCGTATTTCTCCTGGTCCTTGTAGAAATCGGGCAGGAAAGGGTTCTCCTCGACTATTTCCACTAATACCCTGGCCGAGAAATGTTCGGCCAGACGCCTTACCAAGGTTGTCTTGCCGACGCCGATGGGCCCCTCAACCGCGATGTATGTCGGGCGGCCCTGCCCGCGGAGCGCTTGTTCACCGTCGTCATGTCGTTCGGCGCCCGGGTGACGTTTCATTGAATCTCCTCCAGCGCAAGCTCGATTCGCTCGATAAAGGTCCGTTTGCCTCGTTCGGAGCGGATATCGAGCTTCTCGACGTTCACCCTGTGTACCGGGATGCCGTATTTTTTCTCGCACACCTGGCCGAATGTCGAGTAGTAGGCGTTCAGGCCAATCAGAAAGGCTGGGTCGATTGAGCGCTCCTCCTCCCGCCCGCGAACCTGGATGCGATTGAGCAGAGTGTTCACGTCGTCCACACCCAGGAAAATTATCAGATCGGGCCGCAACAGTTCCTGGTTCAGGCGGTTGAAGTACTCGAAGTAAAGATCGAGCTCTCTGTTGTCCATGTGGCCCAGGCCGTGCAAGTACTTGGCGAAAATCTCCGGGTCTTCATACAGGGTTCGATCCTGTATGCAACTCTTGGGAACCTTGCGGATCAACTCGTGGTGCTCGACCCGCTTCATCAAGAATTCCATCTGCAAGGTGAACGACCAGCGCTGCATGTCGGCGTAGTACGATCTGAGGAAGCGATTGTCGATGACCGGCTCGTCGAAAAGCTCGAAGCCGAAGCTCTGGCTGATCAGCTTTGCAGCGGTGGTTTTTCCGCTGCCGATGTTGCCGGCCATGGCCAGGAAAATCTTTTTTTTCAACGCCGATCCTTTCTGCAACGTTCGGCAATTATACCGACCCACGGACGCAGATCAAGGCCGGCGGCACGGTAGTGGAATGCACTTGCAAAGCGCGGGGACGATTTCCTATAATGGCACTCCATTGCCGATAGCGTGACTCTTGCCCGAAATCTTGGGGCTGGGCGCGTTTGTACATCCGCAGGAGGGTACCCGTGAGCAAAACCATCCTGGTAGTCGAGGACGACAAGACCGTCCAGAAGATGCTTACCGAAACCCTCGAAGAAGAGGGCTTCACCGTGATCGGTGAGCGTGACGGAGAATGGGCTCTGAGGACCTTCGAGTCCAAAGAGATCGACTTCGTCATACTGGATATTCTGATTCCGGTCATGAACGGCTTTCAGGTGGCCGAGAGGATTCGCAAAACGGTCAAGGGTAAGGAACTTCCGATATTGATGATCAGCGGCATCTATCGCGGGGTCAACCATCGCCAGGACGCCATTCGTAAGTACAATGTGGTCGAGTACCTGGATAAACCCCTGAACATGGATAAGCTGCTTGATTCGCTCAAAGAAACCTTCGGGGCTGATTACCCATCGGCGGTTGCCGCTCAGGCCGAGCGCGAGGCCGTCGATCGCAAGGCGCCCGAGCCCTATGCCAGTCCCGAGAGCAAGGAAGAGCAGGCGGAAGTAGAGCGCCATTCAAAAGAATTCCTGTCCGCGGCTCGCAGGGGAAACCTGCGCGATACGCCTTTCGCCGAACTGCTGGCCGAGTTGTACCGTGATAAAGTCGACGGGGCGCTGCTTTTGAAGAAGGACAAGCTGAAGAAGATCGTGTTCACCAAGAAAGGCTACCCGGTCTTCGTCAAGTCCAACCTGTTGAACGAATGCCTCGGCAAAGTGATGGTCCGGGAGAAAATGATCAGCGACGAGGAATGCGAAGAGTCGATTATCAAGATGAAAGAGGCAGGGCGACAGCAGGGAACGGTGCTGATCGAGATGGGCTGTATTTCGCCGCACAACTTGCAATACGCCTTGCAGTTGCAACTGGAAGTCAAGCTGTACGACCTGTTCGGCTGGGATCAAGGCGAGTTTCAGTTCAACCCCAAGAGTTCCGTTCCCCCGGTCACCGTTTCGCTCGATGCCAGCACGGCGGCGGTGATTTACGAGGGCATAAGGAGAAAATACAAGCTCGATCGTTTGCGCGCGGCGCTCGATGGCTGGCTCGACTATTACGTGGTGCCGCATCCCGATCCCGTGTTCCGCTTCCAGGACATGGATCTCGACGAAGACGAGGAAGCTTTCGTGGAGCGACTCCGCGGAGATCGAACATTGCGCGAGATCTTGGATCTTGGTCTGGACCGGGAACGTGTCTACCGTATCGTCTATGCGCTGAGTTGTGCCGGAATGGTCACGCTCCAGGAAGAACCTTCCGAAGACGCCGGTTGTGAGGAGAAAGCCGATTCGGCTCCGCCGTCCGATGAGTCCGTGCCAGCCGACGCGGAATCTTTCGGGCAGGACGAAACCGTGACGCAGGGGGCCGCTCCCGACGCATCGTCGGCCGAACAACAGGACGGCCCCCCGCCTGTTCCTCCTCCGGTCCGAGAACGCGTCAAGGGTCGTCTGGCCGAGCACGGTGGTGTGCCGGTTCCCACGTTGAGCCCCGGGGAAAGTCCGGGGGCCAAGCTGAGCCCCGAGGAGCGCTCGCTGCGCGAGGAGCTTGCAGAGCGGGCGGTGGAGATGAAGGGGCTGGACTACTTCGAAGTCTTGGGGGTGTCCAAGAACGCCTCGCAGGCCGAGATCAAGAAGGCCTACTTCGCGCTGGCCAAGCAATATCATCCCGACAGAATGTCGGGCACGGCCAGCGCCGAGATTCGCAACCTGGCGGACGAGATCTTCCATATCATCTCCAACGCCCATGACGTGTTGGCCGACGACGCTCGTCGTGACGGCTACCTGGAAGAGCTTTCCTCGGGAACCAAGCGGGACGTCTCGAGCGAGGTTTCTAAAATCCTCTCGGCCGAGGGCCTTTTCCAGAAGGGAGAGATAGCGCTGCGCAAGAGGGAGTACGAGAAGGCCCGCGATATGTTCGAGGAAGCCGTCAAGCTTTGTCCCGACGAGGGCGAATTCCACGCTTACCTGGGTTGGGCCATGTTCCAGAGCGATCCAAAGAATGAGGATGCTGTGCGGACTGCTCGCGATCAGCTCAACCAGGCTATTTCTTTAAACTCCAAGGTGGACAAGGCCTACCTGTTTCTGGGCTACATCTACAAAGCGATGAATTACCGCGAGATGGCCGAGCACGAATTCGAGAAAGCCATCCAGTGCAACCCCGACTGCACCGAGGCCTTGCGGGAACTGCGATTGATCAATATGCGACGCAAGTCGAAGAAGAAGAGCGGGGGCATCTTGCGGCGGAGCCACTGAAATGACCGATCCCGCCACATTCGGCAAGTACACTCTGATCGAGCGCCTGGCCTCCGGATCGATAGCCGATATATACCGGGCCACCACGCGCACCGCGACAGGCGAAGACCTGCCGGTGGTGATCAAGAAGATTCACGATGAACTGGCAGCCGACGCCGACTTTCTGGCGGGTTTCGTCGATGAAGCCCGGGTGGCTTCGATGCTCGAGCACCCGAACATCGTCAAGGTGTTCGAATGGGGCCGCAACGGCAATACTCTCTTTATTGCCATGGAATATATCGAGGGCACCAACCTGGCCACGCTGATGCAGGCCGTGGTCGAACAAGGGGTGCGCTTCCAGCCGACGATCGGCATATACATAGTGAGCCAGGCGCTGGCCGGCCTGGCCTACGCACATGAGATCAAGGATGCGTATGGAAACTCGCTGGGCCTGGTGCACCGTAACGTGAGCCCGCCTAACATTGTCATTTCATCGGCCGGCCAGGTAAAGCTGGTCGATTTCGGCCTGGCGCGGGTATCGTCCAGGCTGATCGACACTCGCCCGGACGTCTTTAAAGGAGAGTACGGCTACCTGGCCCCTGAGGTCCTGGGACGCAAGGATCTGGACGGCAGGGCCGACCTGTTCTCTTTGGGCGTCACGCTCTACGAGGTTCTGAGCGGCACCAAGATAAGGGCACTGGCTGCCGAGACACAGATCGAGGCCATTGCCAGGACAATCAATCAGGCGCCGCCGTCTTCGATTCATGCCGATATCCCCGTCGAGTTGGACAGGTTATTAGCCAGTGCGATGTCCGAGAATCCCTCCGCAAGACCGGCGACGGCTGGTATCATGCGCACCGAACTGGACGCCTTTCTCGACCGCTGGGACCGTAAAATAGACGCAGACGCGCTGTCGTCTTTTCTGGTAGATGCTCTTTCCGGTCGTATGGGCCAGAAAAAAGAGAATGTCAGTTTTGCCTTCGGCGAGGCCACCAGCCAGTGGATGGCCCGCGGCGAGAACATGGAGGAACTAGTCAGGATTCCGGTGACCGGCGATTTTGTACAAGATTCGCAGGCACCGGCTTCGGCGCCGGCCGCGGCTCCAACCCCGGCTCCGGCCCCGAGCGCGGCTCCGCAACCTGATGATCTCCTGTCCGGGGTTCCCTTTGCGCAACAGCCGCCTTCGGATGCCTCCCAGGTGACGGAGCCGGTCTCCGCGCCACCCAAGGGCAAGTTCGCGGGCGGTGAGACGGTCTGGGCCATCAAGGAAGGCGGCCTTGGGAAGGGACGCCAATTAAAGAATCTGGTCATCGTGCTTCTGGGAGTGGCGCTTCTGGCTGCAGTGACCGTACTGGTCGTCTGGCAGCTCGCCAGCAAGGAAGACAAGGTGAAAAAAAAGGTGGTCAAGCCACCCCCCGCCGAGGAGGAAAAGTTTGCGGGCGCCCTGTCGGTGACCACCCAACCGGACGGAGCGATCGTTCTGGTGGACGGCGACCCGGTCGAGCGTCAGGGAGACCCGCCCCGGATCATGGGACTCAGGGCCGGCGATCACAGCATCAAGCTGGTTGTGCCCGGTTACGAGCCCTGGCAGGGCGATGTCAGCTTGCAGGCCGAAAAGCCTTTCGTGCTGGAGCAGAAACTGAAACAGCGGCACGGGAAACTCGTAATCGACTCGCAACCCAGAAAGGCCTGGGTATTCATCGACGGGAAGCGTATCGGTCGCACGCCGCGGACGATCGCGAATTTGCCTCTGGGCAAGGCTCACAAGATAGTTCTTTTCAGAAAGCGTTACAGCAAACTGCAATGGGAGATCGGCCCATCCGATTGGCCTGACTACCCGGCCAGCGAATTGAAAGTCACGAAGAAGCTGACCAAGCCGGCCAGGCGCCGCCGCCGGAGGTAGCGCTTGTGAAGATAGCAGTCATTGGCGGGGGCAGCACCTATACACCGGAGCTAATGGACGGTCTGATCTCCGACGGGCCGGCACTGGGGCTTTCCGAGATCGCCCTGATGGACGTCGACGCCGAGCGGCTGGAGATCGTCGGCGGGTTCTGTCAACGCATGGCCTCTCACAAGGGCGCGGCCTTCAAGGTCGTAACGACCGCCGATCGAGGGCAGGCGCTGGACGGCGCCAGTTTCGTACTCACCCAGATACGGGTCGGCGGCCAGGCCGGCAGGCACCAGGACATTCTGCTGGGCGTCGAGCATGGCCTTGTCGGACAGGAGACCACCGGGGTGGGCGGCTTCGCCAAGGCATTGCGCACCGTGCCGGTGATGCTCGAGATCTGCCGCGAGATGGAACGCCGCTGCCCGCATGCCTGGTTGATCAATTTCACCAACCCGTCCGGACTGGTGACCGAGGCGATTCTCAAGCACGGGCGTGAGCGGGCGATCGGCCTTTGCAACAATCCGATCAACCTCAGGATGGAAGTGGCCGAAAGGCTCGGGCTAGAGCCCGAGCGGGTGGCTCTCGACTACCTGGGATTGAACCACCTGAGCTGGGTGCGCAGGATTGTCGTTGATGGGCGAGACGTCTTGCCTGAAGTGCTCGACCAGCTGACTTCGGCCGGCAGGCCTGCCAATATTCCCGAAGAGCTCGATTACCCGATTGAGTTCGTGCGCGCTTTGGGAATGATTCCTTCTTCGTACCTGCGATATTATTACCTGACCGGCAAGGCCGTCGCAGAAATCAAGCGCAGGCCGAAAAGCCGCGCCCAGGAAGTGATGGATATCGAGAAAGCCCTGCTCGAGGTTTATTCCGATCCCGGCAGAGTGCAGAAGCCTCCCGAGCTCGAAAAGCGCGGAGGCGCCTTCTACAGCCGGGCGGCTCTCGACCTGGTACTGGCCATCCACCAGGATAGCGGCCGGCGGCAGATCGTAAACGCGCGCAACGGTAAGGCCATCGCCTGTTTGCCCGAGGACTGCGTGGTGGAAGTACCCTGCACGATCGGGGCCGACGGGGCGCAGCCGCTGCCGGTGGATCCTCCGCCTCCCGAGATCCGCGGCCTACTGCAGCACGTCAAGGCCTATGAAGAGCTGGCGGTCGAGGCGGCGCTGACCCGCTCCAAGAGGCTGGCCCTGCTCGCACTAGTGGCCCATCCGCTGGTGGCGGACGTCGAGTTGGCCGGCACGCTCATCTTAGAGATCAGCGCGCGACACGGGATCGTGTTCGAGGACTGAAGCAGTCATGCCGGCCGGCCCGCTTCCCCTGGATGCATTCATGAGCTCGACGCCCGCGGGTTGTCTCGCCGCTGGAGCGGCCGCCGTTGAGATCACCCCGCCGCGGCCGGCCGGCATCTGGCTTGCCGGTTTCGGTGCAGAGCGCGCTTGCAGCGGCGTTCACGATCCGCTGTTCGCCAGAGCGCTCGTGGTCGCCGCCGCGGGAACGCCGCTTGTCATAGTTGCGGCCGATTTAATCGGCCTGTCGCTTGCGCGAACCCGCAGACTGCAGCAGCGGCTGACGAGCCGCTATCCCGACGCTATTCACATAGTTTGTACCCACAACCACCAGGGCCCGGACACGTTGGGCATCTGGGGCCCGGCTTTCCTGGGCCGCCTGCCGTACCGCAATGGGCAGGATCCGGCCTACATGGATTTTCTCGAGGCGCGCCTGGTCGCCTGCGTCGAGCGGGCGCTGGCGTCAGCCCGGCCGGCGCGCCTGCATGTCGCCTCCGGCACGTTCGATGCCGCCGGACGCTGGGTGCATAACGAGCGCGCTGCTGTGGCAGACAGGGAACTGCGCCTGATTCAGCTCGACGACCAGGCGGGCGAATCGATAGCCAGCCTGGTGCAGTATGCTTGCCACCCGGAGACGCTCTGGAAGGCAAACCGCCAAATCAGCGCCGACTTCTGCGGCGTCTGCTGCGAGATGATCGAGAAGCGCCTGGGCGGTACGGCGCTGTACATCAACGGGGCCCTGGGCGCCATGGTCAGCGCAGCCATCGGGCACGACACCCTGAGCCGATCGCGTGAGACGTTCATGTACGGGCTCGGCCGGGCACTCGGCCAGGCGGCGCTGCGACTCGTCGGGCGGGCGCGCCTTGCACCGGTCTTGGATCCCGCTATCAGCGTCGGCGGCGGCGAGGTCCGCATCCCGGCCTCCGGCAACCGCTTCTACCAGGTACTTGCCGCCCTGGGAGTGGTCGACAAGCGCGAGTTCGCCCCCGACATGGTCTCGCGGGTGTCGTTCTGCCGGCTGGGCCCGGCCTCGATCACCTTCCTGCCCGGTGAAGCGTCCCCGGCCCTGGGCCTCGAGATCCTGGCGCGTGTCCCGGGCAAGCCCAGGCTGCTTGCCTGCCTGGCCGACGACGAACTGGGCTACCTGCTGACGCCGGAGATGTTCCACGATAGGATCTACGCCTACGAGCGCGGCATGAGCCCCGGACCACAGACCGCCGTGCGACTGGTGCTGGCGGTCGAGAAGCTGGCCATACCCAATTCACAAGTTTCAAAAAATTCTCTGCCGTCTGTGTTATAATAACTACATCGATAATCGACCGGGCGAGACTCAGAGTCTCAAAACCACTTGCGCGGGAGGGCGATCATGAAGAGCGTGTTCTTCGGTCGGCTGGGCGTGGTTAGCAGCTCATTTTCACAGGGGGGGCATACACCTTGCCGCCGTCTCGCTCGCGTTGATCTTCTGCTCAAGCCCGGCCGGGGCCGTCTTGCCCTGTGAGGTGCCGTTGCACGAGGTCGAATACGATGGCTGCCTGCTGCCCGACGACCCGGCCCAGCAATATCCCTGGGAAGAAGCTCCCGGCAGCCAGGGCGAGCCGTTCATCTCCGAATGTCAGCTTGTGATACCGGTGAACAGTCCGTTTGGTTTTCATTACTACCGCCGCAACGACGAGGCCTTCGCCACGGCCGAATCGTACTCGATGGAGACGATGCTTAAGGTGGAGGAGTTTTTCATCCCCGGCACATATGTCAGCGCCAGCATCGGAATAAGCGACGGTCAAAAGTACGCCGAGATAAGGCTCGAACACCAGACGGGCACGGAGGAGAAGGATGTAGTGGTATGCGACTCGCGACCGGGCTGTACCACGATCTGGCTCGACTGGAGCGTCTACCATCAATACGGCATGGAGGTTAACAAGTCGGGAAAGGCGCGTTTCTTAATCGACGGCCAGCCTATTCACGAGGTGGACTACGATCTCCTACTGGATTCGCCTCTCTCGCCGAACATCGCAATGTTCCTGGGAGCTGAGTCCGTGTCGTGGTGGGACTGGGTGAGGTACTCGACCTGCGACCAGGCGTCATCCGAGAACCGCCCGCCGGTTGCAAACGCGGGAGTTTCACAGGAAGCCAATGTCGGCGACTGGGCGCAGCTCGACGGCAGCGCGAGCAGCGATCCGGACGGCGACCTGGCGCTCGATGCGCGTATCGCGAGTAGCAGCGCA
>Ga0315535_1001184_pt1 | contig 17675 bp, 19 predicted proteins | sample SalMarSW160220MG_2_FD_203092 | JGI IMG/M metagenome (GOLD analysis project Ga0315535, IMG submission 203092) | Salt marsh sediment microbial communities from the Plum Island Ecosystem LTER, Massachusetts, United States - Salt Marsh Sediment SW1602-20 ... | reverse complement strand
TACGCGCATTTGATACGCAATACCCAGTGCCATCTCACTACGCTTGATGGCACGAAAAAGAAGGATCTGTGCCAGCTCATCAGTTACTCCATCTGCCACATAGGCACTGGTGTTCACTTAATCATCGCTGATAGCACTCCTTGAGGTGTGGTGAGAGAGGGTTTATATAAATATTGTTTTTTACTATTGTTTGGTGGTTAATTTTAGTAAGGTTTAAATATAGTCAGTGCCTAGAAATATGCATGGCAGGCAATCCCGAATACCAGTTCAGTAAGCTGAATGACATTCTATGCACTTCATTCAATAACGTAAAGCACGATGTGCACGAGATTAATACCAGAATAGAGAATCTGGGTCAGAATATCGCTAATCTAAGCTCTGAGAGCATCAAAACAGCTTTTGAGGAGCAGAGAAACCTTATCCTAGAGCAACAGAAGGCCCTGAACCAGCTGAATGAACGTCTTTTCGAGCTCGAGCAGAGGCCTGTGCAGCAGGTCAGGCATATTGTTGAGGAGAAACCAGAGGCATCCATGGTGTTCCCATCAAGAGAGAGTGCGCTTTCTGAGATAAGGAAGATAATGAAGGCAGAGAAGAAGGCCAAGGACGAGCCGTCCATATATGACTTCCCGGAGGGTGAAGTGAGGATAACAAAAGCACAGTTCAAGTCAACAGAGAAAGGAGCCAAGAAGCTGAACGGAGAATGGCTTGAAATCACCGGCTACGGAGTCGACATGAGCGGCTGGAAACTGCATGACAAAGGCAAGAAGCATACATTCACATTCCCGGAAGGATTCATGATCTACGGACCTGTGAAGCTTTTCACAGGCAAAGGAAAAGAAACGAACACCAGACTGTTCTGGGGCAGGAGCACACCTGTGTGGAACGACAAGGGGGATGTCGCCACACTGAAGAACAAGAGAGGAAAGATAATCAGCCAGATATCGAGCGAACCGACTTATTCTTTCAAGGTTATCAAATGATTTTGAAATCAACACATATCCTGTAAGTTCCAGGAGAGTGCTGGCCGCACTTGACTGTGCGCAGGATCTGACATTTCTTTTTCGCTTTTTTGCATGCTTTCTTTATGAGCTCATGCGCTCTCTTGAACTTTCCCTGCTCTTCAAAGGCGTAGAAGTTGATGATAGCCCCTTTCTTTGCTGTGCTGAGGGCTGTGCCGAGGAAGTCGCCTGCGGATTTCGGCAATGGCATGACAATACGGTCGAACTTTGTCTTGATGAACGGGACCGCGTCCTTCACATCCGCATTTATGAGGGTGACGTTGGTTATCCTGTTGAGCTTCAGGTTCTCGACACCATAATCATGGCCTACAGGATTGATCTCGATGCCGACGATCTCCTTTGCTTTCGTGTTCTTCGCGATTACGCAAGGGTAAGGGGCGCAGCCAGAGAACATGACGAGGACGCGCTCACCTTTCTTGACCTGTTGGGCTATGCGCTTGCGCTCTGTCGAGAGCCTCGGAGAGAAATATACTGTCTCGACATTCAGCTTGAGGCGTATGCCGTACTCCTTGTGTATCGTCTCCTTGGTCTTCCTGCCTGAGAGCCAGGCCATGGGCTGGGTGCGGAACTCTGTTGCGTGGATGCCTGCCTTCTTCAGCACAGTATTGACGTTCTTCTGCAGCATGAGCAGAGTATCGCCTATGAGCTTCTGTTTTTTCACGAGCTCTGGCGGGACATCGAGAATCGCAATGTCGCCGATGATGTCAAATGCGCGGCGCAGGTGGTCCAGCTCCTTTTTTGTCAGCTTGTTCTTCACTTCTGACTTCATATCAATCTTTTTTCTTGCTTTCGGCAAGGAGGTTACATCAATCAGTTCTGCGAAGCTGAACTTTTTCTTTATCCCGTCTTTCTTTTTGACTGGAAAGAATATGTGGGTGCTTGTCCTCTTCAGCCTGTAAAGTGGATTGAACAGGTCATTGTCTATGAGGAACTGCTTGACCTGCTGAGCATGCTTCACGGGTGTCTTGACACAGAGGACCATTATCCAATCACCATCTCATATCACCACGAGGATTATGCCTATGACCATCACCCCGCAGGCGACTATCCTCCATATAAGGTCGTGGTCGTGGAACATCCTGCCTCCGATTATCGTCGCAACGAGAGTGCTCATCCTCTTTACAGGGATTATGAGCGATATCATGGCAGTCGGTATCGCTACAGCCATGAAATAGAATACGTCCGAGAAAATCATCAGGAAAGCTATTATGAAGATGAGATACTTCCCCTTCACAAAAGCATACCTTATGTCCTTCAGCCCGTCATACTTGTAGAACTGTATCATCAGGTAGTGCAAAGAGAGGATGAAGTACGTGAAAGAAAGGAATGTGTAGGGATCGACACTTTTCAGGACTATCCTGTCAAGCACTGCGCAGATGGAATATAAGAATATGGCAAATATCATGAAGATGCTGTACTTGTTCTTCAGAACGCGCCAAGGCCTTATCAGGCTGCTGAGATGATGGTCTGCCTGCAGCCAGTAAGCGCCGAATATCAGGAGAGCTACGCCTGCGTACTGCCTAAGCGACGGTGTCTCCTTCAGGAAGAAAAAACCCCATACCATCAGAAATACCGGTGTCAGGTTCGTGAGAGGAGTCACATATGATATCTCAAGATGCCTCAATGCCTTTGATCCCAGAAGCCAGCCTATCGTAAGGATCAGCCCTTTCAGGTACATCAGACCCCACATCGCCGCAGGGTATGCCAGGCTTATCTTGGGAAGGAAGAACAAGGTGAACAGGAACGCGATGAGACACGTCGCTGTAAGATACTCTGTGGCGTGCTCATATATCAGCACCTTCTTGGACACTACCTGCCTCACACCGAAGAAGACGGCTGCGATAAGGGCGAAAATGACCCAGTCCATCTTAGAAGAAATCCCCCAATCCTTTCTGCGCGAGCTGGGCCTGGGACTCGTCCAGCTTCCTCAATGTCTCCTGCACGCGTATGTTGCTGAAGTCATGCTTATCGCACAGTATCGCCATGACATTATCCTGATCGAACGCGTCCCACTGCAGCCTGTAATCCTTCTTCACAGGCATGTTCATGAACAGGTTGAACACCTCGGTCCAGGGGTAGCTGAAATTGTCATCCCACTTCACCTCTGTGAACATGGCTTTGAAGTCCTCGCCATGCCGCTTCACCAGATCAAGAGCCTTTTTCGGGCCGATGCCCTTTATCCCGCCGACATCATAGTCAGTCCCTACCAGCATGCCAAGCGCTATGAGCTGTTCCCGGCTTATGCCGATGTGCTTCAGGTTCTCCTCAAGTTCAAGCATGCAGGGCTTGACTGTCTCGTACGCAAGACGGTCCTTTTTCTTCTTCCGCTCAGTTATAGTAAGGTTCTGCACCATGCGCGGCACTCCGAACAGCAGGCAGTCATAGTCCTGGGATATCTCCGCGTATATGTCTCCATTCTTGACCATGAATGCTGCCTGGGCCTCTCCTTCAGAAGGCGCCATCACGACAGGAAGGCCGAGAGCATTGATTAGCTCGACAGCCTCAGCGATCATCTCCCGTGTCAGGCGCGAGGTGCGCATGCCATACTTCTTCATCGCATCGATGTCACCTTCCTTCTTTGCGGTGTCATAGCGCTCCTGCGCGTCCTTCTTCAGTCCTGCGCGGCGCTCCCTTTCGGCGCGCTTGAGCTCAGGCGCCTCACCGTCAAACACGAACGCAGGCTTTATCCCGTAATGCATGAGCTTCGTGGTGCGGTGGAACAGGCCGTTCAGATGAGAGGTTATATTCCCATGAGAATCCTTGAGAGGGGTGCCATCCGCCTGACGTATGGTCGCTAGAAACTGGTAAAGCATGTTGTTTCCGTCAACAACAAGATTCTTCCCTGCAAGCTGTGGTATGGATACCTCCTTTCGCACAAGTATATCCTTAAGATTAACACCCATCCTTAATCAGCACCTCTTTTGATCAATGTGTTTTGATTGCCATACATACATATCTAAATCTTCTTGACGAACATGCTCCTGAACTCCTTGTCCAGCAGCTCCTGCGCTGTCTTTGTAAGGTCGCCCATCGTGATGAAAAGTATGGGGAGCTTCTTCATCTGGCCATAGACGAACGCTGTCGAAAGGTCGCCCTCATTTATCCTGGCCTTGGACTTCGCCTTGCAGTAATAATTGAGAGAGCCTACATTGCTGGGCAGCGTGATTATGAAATCCAGCTCTGTGCCTTTCCTTATGCTGGTGAAATCATTTATTTCTATGCCTGAAGCGTCGAAGAAAACCTTTATCCTGTCAAAGAACTCATCATCCTCAGGAAAGACAGGACCTTGCGGCTCAGGCTCAGGCTCAGGCTCCGGCCTCTTCTCTATCTTCACCTTCTCATCAGTGTCAATAGTCGTAGAGAATGACACAGAAGGCTGGTAAGAGAACTCAGGAACCTCATCCTCATCAAGCTGGGTCATCTTCACTGAAGTGACTGGCTTAGTGGGAGCGACGGTTACGGGCTGCTGAGGTTTCGGCGTATCAACGCTTGTCTGCATCTGTCCGATTGTTGCCTGGACCTCTTTCGGCTTTGCAGGCGGGACAGGCCTCTCTGGCACTGGCGATGGATACTGCCTCTGGGCAGGCTGCTGGGCAGGCTGATGGCTCCTGACAGGCTCTTTCTGGACAGTCCTGGGCTGCGCCTTTGAGTTGATATAATCCCTTATGGCTGACTCTGCATCATTGTCCGGCAATGTGTAGAACTTCCAGAACAGGTCTGTGTAGCTGTCAGCAGAGACTTCAAGAGGGACTGCAAAATCCTTGATCTCGCGGAGCGCTACACGGGTCTGCGGGTCCTGATCCCTGTCACGAAGAACCCTTGACTTCTTCAGCAACTCGAATACCCTGTACCCTTTCTCGCTCAGCCTGTGCGCGAACTTCTCAAGCAGGTGCTCCTGGCCATCACAGTAGTAGAGCGGAGAGCCACCGACCTTGAGCGAAGTGAGATGTATCTTCTTCTGGTCCACCATCTCAGAGAGCATAGCAGAGGCGAAAAGCACGTTTGTCCGCAGCTCCTTGTTGATCTGGGAAGGCAGAAGAGGCCCCTTTTCCTTCACTATCTTAAGAATATTATCGCGGTGGTCCATGGGTGAAAATTAGTCTCTGTTCTATATAAAGTTTGTTGTGTTTAAAAACAGATGAAAAAGAAAACAACCGTAGAAAATCAAGGCCTGACCCAGCGTATCTCGTAATACGTGACATCACCTTCATCGTCGACAACACCTATAAGCAGGCGCTTCTTTGTCGAGTGGGCCACGCGGTTCTTTGCGCTGAACTCATACCATGTGAGGTGCTCTCCCTCATGCACAGGATAGACTATCCATTTCGCATGGTCCTCTCCAGGCTTGACACCGCGGTCATACACGCGGAAGTCTGCGCCGAACTTCAGCGCGGTCTTGATTATGTAGCCGCGGTTGCGCATGTCCCTGAACACGCAATAGCGGATCCAGAAATTAGGCTCCACCTTCTTGGCCTTCTTGATGAACAAGTCAAAAGTCATCGCCTTCTTTTTTCCATCCATAATCTTAAGGCGGCCTTTCTCCATCAGATACAGCGCCTCCAGAAGGGAGAGCTGGACCTTGCCATCATCAGACATGTTGCCGTACCTGCTCTGACCATAGAACTCTCTAGCTTCATCTGTAGATTCAGTTATTACGCGCTCGCGCGCAAAGACAGCAGAAACAACTGACTTGGCTTTTTTCGGTTCGGCATCCTTGGACTCAACATCCTTACTGCCGGCCTTCTTAGCCTTTGCAGCCGCTTTGGCGGTCTCTGCAGGCGCCTCGGTCTTCTTCTTCCTAGGCATGCAGATTGGAGGTTGGAGGGGGTTTATAAATGTTTTCAAAGATGAGGATGATGCCTTCTTGTTGATATTTTAGGGTTATACACTTTGAATCAATAGATATTGAAGCCTGCGGCGTGATGAATGTCCAGCCAGTCTTAGCGCCGGAGTTCGTGGTTCCACAGAAGCATACAGCGCAGGGGGCAGCACTGGCACTGCAATGTAGGTAATATTTATAAACAGAAATAATAGAACATTGGAGCAAGATGGAAATCGTATTTTTGGGCACGTCTGCGATGGTGCCTACAAAGGAAAGGAACGTGACAGGGATATGCCTGAGGTACAAGAACGAGAGCATACTGTTCGACTGCGGGGAAGGCACGCAGAGGCAGATGAACATAGCAGGCATAAACCGCAATAGTGTGACGAAGATACTCGTCTCGCACTGGCATGGTGATCACGTGTCAGGGATTGTCGGCCTGCTGCAGACAATGGCGAACAAGGAGAAGAACCCGAAGATAGACTTATACGGGCCGAAAGGGACTGCTGAACATGTCAAGCACATGATGGGTATGGTGATATTCGACGTGCAGGTTCAGCTGAACGTGCACGAGCTAATACCGAAGAACGATGACCTGCTGACTGCTGTGGAGACAGAAGACTACATAATAGAATGCGCTGCGCTGGACCACAAGATACCCTGCATAGGATACAGGTTCACGGAGAAGGACAGGCTCAACATAAACACTGCAAAGCTCAGGAAGCTGGGAGTCAAGGACGGGCCGCATCTCCGCAGACTCAAGGACGGCAAGACCATCAATTACAAGGGAAAGGAAGTAAAGCCAGAAGACGTCACGTACGTGGTGCATGGCAAGAGCATAGCATACATAGCAGACACAGCCGCCACGCCAAACGCTGTCAAGCTCGCCCAGGATGCTGACCTGATGATATCAGAATCAAACTACGCAGCAAACCTGCAGGAAAAAGCTGACGAGTACAAACACATGACAGCCACAGATGCTGCGATGACAGCAAGCCAGGCAGACGTCAAGAAGCTCATCCTGACGCATTTCTCGCAGAGATACAAGACAGTCGATGAGATCGAGGAGGATGCCCGCACGATATTCCCGAATTCCACGTGTGCATATGACTTCATGAAAGTCAAGCCGTAATCCCGTCGAGAGATTTCGTAAGATATGTTTTTGTTCTTGCATGATGATAATAAATCTTTAAATATGAATCCTCAAGTCATGCAATATAGAATGGACAAACCTAGCTGGCAACAGAGACGATCTCCAGAGGAAATCTTAGATGACAAGGTAAGAGAGCTCATGTACAAGCGCAAGATAACATACCAGGAAGCTTCTGAGCTTGTCAAGAAAGGACAGAAGTCTATCTGGGAGTTCTGAGCATTCGAGCTTAAACGCCAACAACTTGTAAGCGGACTGACAAAACCTATTTAATAGTGTGAGACATAATATCCTGCATGAGCCGAAAATCCAAAGGCATAAACGCGGAACGGGAGCTCATCCACCTGTTCTGGGCAAAAGGCTGGAGCGCCTGTCGCGTTGCGGGAAGCGGTTCCACAAAGTATCCTTCGCCTGATGTGATTGCAGGAAACAATGTCAGAAAGCTCGCGATAGAGTGCAAAGTGACAAAGGACGTGCGGCAGTACTTCAAAGGCAAGGAGATACTCGAGCTGCAGGAATTCTCAAGGGTCTTCGGTGCAGAGCCATGGGTAGGCGTGAAGTTCAACAATGTCGACTGGTACTTCCTCACCCTCGAGGACATCAAGGATGCTGGAGAGGGATATTCTGTGAATATTCAGGGAGCAAAAAGAAAGGGGTTCCTTTTCGATGAGATGATAAGGCAATAGAACAAGAGTTCTCTTCATGATCACCAGGGCTTTATCTTCCTGAGGAATCTCGTCAACAGTCCCTCCTCCTTCTCGACCTCCTTGACCTCCTTCTCCACCTTCACTATCTTCTTCTCTTCCTTCTGGAGCTCTGCTTCCTCTTTCTTGAACTCCTGGGAGATCTCCTTCTCCTCCCTCCTCTGCGAGAGGAACTCTGCATTTGAGATGAAGACCAGCAATATCGCGATGAAGAGCACGTTCATCACAAGCGCCATGGTGCCTTCCATGAAGAACACGAGCCTGGCAGCTGTGGAGACCGGAAGTATATCACCATATCCTGTAGACGTGAATGAAACCATGCTGTAATAGACAAAGGTCGCGAAACCAGGCTCTTTGTCCACGCCGAAGTGAAAAGCGGCCGGATTCGCGGGGTCGGTGTATATGTCGTAATAGAGAGCGCCGAACCCCAAAACGTAAAGCATTACGATAGAGATGTAGATGAAGACTATCGCGAACTGCTTCTTGTGCTTGAACCAGTCCCGCAGGTTCCGCTCGATCCCAAGCACCTCTGGGCAGAAGAAGAACGTGAGAAGGACATAGCTCCCGAAATAGGTAGGTATCGCGAATATAAGAGAGAGGTTGCCCCTTATCGCAGAAGGCAAGGTGATGCCAAGACCGATTATCATGAAAGCGACAATGGAGTAACGTATGCCTGCTATCTTCTCCCTATCCCTGATGAAAGGCACGATGAAGAAGAACAGCAATGTCATGAAAGGCACCATGAATATCTTTGCCGTGATGCCTGCAGATGCCTCGAAATAGTCAGCATAGACAGAGCCTATCTTCATCGCGAATATTATGAATATGAGCATCGGGATGAAGAATATGAGGTTATAGTTCAGGAGCTTGATGAGTGATATGTCCTTCTTTCCTGACTCGAGGTCATGCTCAGGGATGGTGGTGGAAACGACCTTGGAAACGACTGACGCGCCCTCTTTCTTGGACGGCTTGCAAGGCCTCTTAGGACTAGCTTTCACCTTTTTTTTCTTACTTGCCATGATGTAATTGAAAGAATAATGGTATTTAAACCTTATCAAAATCTCGTAAAACCTCGATTTTGGACTTGTCAGCCCTTTAGGCTGCCAAGTTTTAAAAGAAACATTAATAAATCCTAAAAAACAAGGTAAAACCATGAAGAGGTGGATGCATAAGATAGAGGTCATCGTGGACAAGCTGATACCTCCAGCGCTGATAGTCCTTCTTGCAGTCATAATCCTGGACCTTGGATTCAGCGAGTTTGTTGCTGCTCATCACCTTGAACCTTACATGGTCGCGGCAGACTACGCGATAATTGCGCTTTTCGTCGTTGACCTTGTGTTCAAATGGCTTCGGACAAGGCACATACCATTGTTCTTAAGGAAATACTGGCTTGACATACTCGCAGTATTCCCTTTCTTCCTCCTGTTCAGGCTGTTCGAGGCGGCCGCAGGGGCGTTCTCATTCGCGGTGAGCGAAAGCGCCCAGACAGTGCAGGCCGTGGTGCATGAAGGGCTGGAAGTAGAGAAGGAAGGCGCGAAGCTGATCCAGGAAGCCGAGAAAATCGCAACGCAGGGAAGCAGGGTCGCGAAAGGGGCCGACAAGATTTCCAAGCTCAGCAGGTCAGCAAAGTTCATGAGGTTCCTCAGGCCGATACTCAGACTCCCCCGATTCATCAAGGCAATACCAAGATTCACGCATTTCTATGAAAAGCCCACAGGAGAGCATCACGAGCATGAGTACAAGCCGAAGTTCGACCGCAAAGGCAGGGTGAAGAGGAAAAAGAAGGAAGAGAAATGAAAAAAGCCTCCGGTGGGAACTGCACCCACGACCTGCTGCTTATTGCCCGTTGGTTTTGTCAACTCGAGGCAGCCGCTATTTGTAGGGCCGAGGCCTAGCTACTAAGCCACGGAGGCATGTGTGTTAAAGATTCTTGAGCAACCCCTCTTTCGATCCGAGCTTGCCCTGGCACTCGCTGCACACAGTGTGCTTCTTGCCTTTTGCGTCCTTGACATATGTGCCGATTGGCTTGCTGAGGAATGTCTCGGCAATCCTCTTCTTGCATATCTCGCATTTCATGCGCCTGAGGAGAATGGATTGGTATTTAAATTTAGTGATATAGAGAAAATGTGATTTGTTTAGCCGATTTCGCGGCAGCACCGCGCTGCTAGACTGAGTTTCCCTGTCACCGACTATTAGCCAACGGATTCTGACGAACCGTATATTGCTTGAGATGTGCAGGGTTCCTGAGTTTACGCTGCGCTGGCCTGAAGACACGCAGAAGCGGCGGTGCTGCCGACTATAGCTAAACAAATACGAAAAATGCGGAAACATTTAAATAATGCGCCGTCGTGAAACACCCTGATGCGCACATATGAGGAAAAGATAAGGAAAAAGGACCTGCTGGCGATAAGATCAGAGCTGACTGAAGACGGTATTGTCCTGCACGTCAAGGGCAAGAGCTACAGGATCAAATACCCTCACGAGGTCTGGAAAGAGTACCCTGACACCAACAAGGAGCTCCTTCTCGACAACCTCACGTTCATGCAGACCTGCCACCTGCCTGCATCGCACAGGAAGAAGGGGGCTGTGTACAGCACATCCCTCCCATGCTTCGAGCCATTCGCGTTCAAATGCACGCTGTATGATATCCCTTCGACCGCATCCATAGACTATGCCAAGTCGACGGATTACCTGCGCAGGTTCTTCAATTCGACGTTCTTCTACGCAAGCTACGATTCAGTCCTACCTGAAGCCGGGAAAAAAAAGTCAGAGCGAGGCAATAAGCCGACTGCGATAATACTCTTCACCGCAGGGAAGGAGAGCCTTCTCACGCTGGCATTGTGCATCGAGCTCGGGATAAAGCCGATACCCATCTTCGTAGAAGAGGTACCTGGCCACCCTGAAGCAAAACACAAAGATAAGATAATAAGCAAGCTGAAAGAGGAGTATGGAATAGACGTGTACAAGATAATCAATGAGCCAGGCAAGCTAAGGTACTGCGACCTCGGAGAGAAGACCAACAACTGGGGAGCAGGACCGCAATTCCTCTCATATACCCTCGCGGTAATGCCCTTTGTCCATTTCTTTGACGCTGACTACATATTCTTCGGCAATGAGTACAGCTGCGACGAGTACACATACGACAAGCAAGGGTTCAAGAGCAAATTCTGGTACGACCAGTCATCTGAATGGACAAAACAGCTCAGCTCGGTCGCGAGAATCATGACAAACAACCGGGTGGAAGTGGGCAGCCTCGTAAGCCCGCTATATGAGATAGGCATCATCAAGACACTCCATGAGAGATACCCTCATCTCGCAAGGCTGCAGATGTCCTGCTTCTCAGACACAAAGAAAGGGAAAGATAGGGTATGGTGCGGGAACTGCCCGAAATGCGCATCAGTGTTCGTGTTCCTGAAATCCATCGGAGTCGATCCCAAGAAGATAGGATTCGAGAACAACATGTTCAACAAGAGCAGCGGAAAGCACTTCCTCCTGTTCGGAAAGGACGGATTCTACGGCCATGACAAGTCAGTGCTGGACCCTGAAGAAGAGGCATTCGCCTTCTTCATGGCTGCTGAGCGCGGAGAGAAGGGCTACCTCATAGACAGGTTCAAGAGGCTCTCCGCATACCGCCACATGAAGTCAAATGCGAAAAAGATGCGCAGGAAATACCTCTCACAATACGAAAACGTAGCCATCCCGTACGGAATGAAAGAGCAGGTGATGGACATCTTTGACGAGACGCTTGAAGGACGGCACTCACAGAAGGACTTCAGGCTGAAAGAGGCAAAAGAAGCTGAACTGCAGGAGATAACACAGCAAGGGAAACAGTAAAATTATTAAGAACAGGCTAATTCTCAGCTCATATGGCACGGATAGCTATAGTCAAGAAGCAGGAATGCAACCCTTCTGGGTGCGGGGACTATCTCTGCGCAAAGGTATGCCCTATAAACCGCAAGGGAGAGGACTGCATAAAGCCCTCTGCAGTGGACAAGAAGGCTGAGATAGACGAAGCCCTGTGTATAGGCTGCGGGATATGCTCCAACAGGTGCCCTTTCGAGGCCATAGACATAATAAACCTGCCAGAAGAGCTTAAACAGGACCCTATCCACAGGTACGGCGTAAACGGGTTCTCGCTCTATTCACTCCCGACCCCAATGTTCGGCAAGGTCGTAGGAGTGCTGGGAGTCAATGGTATAGGGAAATCAACAGCAATCAAGATAGTCGCGGGCGTGCTGAAGCCGAATCTCGGCAAGACCGACGGCTCGGAAGCAGGATGGGAGGAGCTTGTAGCGTTCTTCAAGGGCACAGAGGCACAGAACTTCTTCGAGAAGGTCAGGGACGGGAAGATCGTGACAGCCTACAAGCCGCAGAACGTGGACGGGATCCCTAAGGAGTTCGGCGGGACAGTGAAAGAGCTTCTGCAGAATGCAGACCAACGCAAGGTTTTCGACGAGGTGGTGGATGTCCTCGAGCTGGGAAAGGTGCTCGACACTGACATAAAAAGCGTGTCAGGCGGAGAATTGCAGCGCGTCGCCATCGCAGCAACTGTGATGAAGAAAGCCAACCTTTACGTCTTTGACGAGCCTACATCATACCTTGACATAAAGCAGAGGATAAAGGTTAGCAAGTTCATAAGAGGGCTTGCGGGCCCTGAGACCGCAGTGCTCGTGATAGAGCATGACCTGATAATACTCGACTACATCACAGACCTAGTGCACATCATGTACGGCAAAGAAGGCGGATACGGCGTGGTGAGCCTCCCAAAGACAACAAAAGCAGGGATAAACATATTCCTCGAAGGGTATCTCCGCGAGGAGAACATAAGGTTCAGGGAATATAAGATACAGTTCGCAGCAAAGCCTCCGATACAGAAGGAAGGCAAGGCCTTGCAGTGCAGCTGGGAAGACGTGAAAAAGCAGCTCGGCAGGTTCTCCCTCAGCGCAGAGAAAGGGGAAGTGCACAAGAACGACGTGATAGGGGTACTTGGAGAGAACGGCACAGGAAAGACGAGCTTCGTGAAGCTCCTAGCTGGCGTCGACAAGCCTGACTCAGGCAAGGTCGACGAGAAGGTGACTGTAGCGTACAAGCCCCAGTATCTCGCAGGGAGCAATGATGTCGTGATGGCAGCGCTTGGAGAGGCTGTGCAGAAATATGACGCGCAGATCATGAGGCCGCTGAGCATACATCCGCTGCTGACAAAGAAGATTAACGAGCTTAGCGGCGGGGAGCTGCAGAGGGTCGCAATCGCGTTGTGCCTTTCCAAGAAGGCCGACCTGTACCTTCTCGACGAGCCATCGGCATACCTTGACGTGGAGCAGAGGATAAGGGTGTCGAAGATAATATCCGACATCATGGAGCAGAGAGGCACGTCAGCGCTTGTAGTGGACCACGACCTGCTGTTCATCGATTACCTGTCGAAGAAACTCATGGTGTTTGAAGGCGAGCCTGCAGTGCACGGTACTGTAACCGGGCCTTTCGAGATGCAGGAAGGCATGAACAGGTTCCTCACAGGGCTTGAGATAACCATGCGACGCGACGAGGAAACGCTACGGCCCAGGGTGAACAAGCCCGGAAGCCAGAAGGACAGGGAGCAGCGGAGCGCAAATAAGCTCTATTATGTGTAAGCCCGGACCATCATTGATCCTGGTCTAATTCTTATGGAAAAGAATGTCCTCTATGCGTTTTTTGTCGTCGGGAGAGAGCTCTTTTACATGATACTCCTTGTTATGCGCCTTCTCCCTTGTCGGCAGGCTGATAGGCTCGCCCCAGTCGAGGTCTGACTCCCATCTGGGATAGATGTGGCCGTGGACGTGCCTTGTCCAGTTGCAGTTTATCTGCCAGTTTATGATTGAAGGGTGTATGACCTGCTCTATGGCCTTGCCTACCTTGAGCCAGGCATCCATTATCGCGCATGCCTCTTCGTGAGAGAGCTCTGTGAGGTTGTCTGCGTGCCGCTTCAGGATAACCTTGACATGCGCTCTTACGTACGGGGAACCCCATACAGCCACTGCATGATCATTCTCATATATCTTCCTGTAATGCCTCTTCCATTCGCAGAACTTGCATCTCATCTTTGCCTCTTCACCGTTACCACATATCTTTCCTGAGCATGTCAAGCTCTTTCCTGAATATTGCCCTCTCTTTTCTTGTGAGGACTCTTGGCCTGAAACTCTCTCCTTTATCCGGGATGACAGGAGGATTACCCCAGTCCTTGTCCTTTTTGAATCTCGGATATATGTTCCAGTGTATGTGGTGGTCCCAGTTATCAAGATACTCAAGATTGAAAAGGTCGGGCTTTATGGCCTTGCCAAGCGCCTTCATGACGCGTATCGTGTCATTCATGAAAGAGTCTACGGTCTTCTCATGCAGCTTGAGCAGGTCCTCCTCATGCGCCTTGGGCATGACAAGCAGATGCCCCTTGTGGTGCTGCCTGCCGAACATCACGACGATGTGATCGTTCTCAAGCAGGATGTCCTTTTTCGCCCTTATCTTCCTGCAGAACCTGCATTCAGGATGCCGGTGAGGATGCTGGTGCTTATGCTTCAGATAACTGAACCTTCTGTCCTCCCCTTCTTTCATTTTATTCTCCTTTGCATCTGGCATGTGATCACCCATTGGTCAAGCATTGCCCCTGCTCTCCCCCTTGACGAATCCCGCGCCGATGAGGTGCGCAAGGCGCAGGGGCTCTGGTATGTATGAATGCGTCGCTGTGATACTGATCATCTCCTTCGCATTCTCAAATGACATCCCGACATGCTGGATGTATATCTTGCCCACCTTCTTCGGCGGTCCCAGCCGGTCTATAAGCTTTATCTTGCGCTCCATGCCGAGCTTTTTCAATACCCTCTTTATGTTAGGGATGTCAGGATCCTTCCTTATCACCACTATTATTGGTATCCCTGTGAGCCTGTGAAGCCTGTGGACGTCTATCACGTTGAATCCTGCCATGTTGACGCCGTCGATGAAAATGCACTTGAGCTGCGTCCTGAAACGCGACCTGTTCACCATCTCTGCGAGCTTCACCGTCGAGTTGATGCCATCAACCCTTATCCTCGTAGATACCACGCCATCAGCATAGCTCCCACCCCTGAAGAACACCCCGAAGACAGTGCAGTAACGGTCCCTGAACTTGTCGAAAGGGGAATCATCGATTCCCATGACGCGTATTTCCTTCTTCATCTTACCAGTTCATATCTTCCTTCCCACTGTCAGGAATCCAGAATGTATTATTGTCTTAGATCTTGGCCGAACCTTCCGCTTCTCGACCTCCCACTGCCGCTCTATCACTTCGACAGTGCTCAGGTGGAGGAACTCAGGCATTTCCGTGAGGGCATTCACGAAATCAGCTGTCTGGACTATTGTCGGCGAGTATGAGACAATGAATCCTCCTGTCTTGAGGGCTTTCTTTACATTATCAAGGGCCTTCCATGGCGCAGGCAGGTCAAGGCAGATAAGATCAGCGTTCTTCTCGTCTATCTTGTCGTACATGCTCTTGTTCTTGATTGTTATGTTCTTGATACCCAGCTCTTTTATGTTCTGCTCTGCAACCTCAAGATGCTTCTTCTCTATCTCATATGAATATACCTTCTTGCAGAGCCTTGCGAGCATGATAGCAAGAGCACCTGAGCCGGTGCCGCCCTCGACAACAACGGATTCGGGTCCTATGCCTGTCTTGGCAATTATGAACCCTATGTCCTTGAGAGGTATTATCTGCGGGAGGCGCTTCATGCGCTTGTAATGGTCTATGAACGATGCGTCGAATATGCTGAAATCCTTGTTCTGGGATGATCTGACCGTCCCTGTCTTCTTGAGATCCGCCTTCTTTATGGTGCCGTACTGAGTCGAGAAGTCCCTTGACAGATCGCCTATGTAGAAGCGCTTCTCCTTGACTGTCGTGACCTCACGGTCAAGATCCTCTATGAACTGCTTCTTCCCTTTCCTGATGAGTATCTTTGCCTTCTTCATATCATCCACACCACAAAGAAGTCACTTCTTCGACCTTATCTCCCTTAACACTTCGTCGACTACCTGCTTGGGCCAGCCCTTGGCGATAAGTGCTGACCTTACCCTCGGCTCCTTGAAGCCGAGGCTGAATGCATGGAATATGTACTTCTCAAGCTCAAGCTTTTTTGCCTTTGATACGACCACAGGCTCTGCGGGTTTCGCAGGCTTGACTTTCTTCACCGGCTTGGCGGGCTTTGACTGCTCCTTGGATTTCTCTTCTACTGCGGATTTTAATGTAGGAGCAGGTCCGGAGCCTTCGAAAGAAGTTTCGGGTAAACCAGATGACTCCAGACCTGTCCTAGTTACAGTAGGGGGTTTTTCCATGCGGTGCAGCCTGGCCCTGTAAAGGGCCACGCCTCCCACTAGGAATATGACGAATACAATACTTATGATCACGGTCCATATGTTTATTGGCGATTCAGGAACCTGGATTTCCTGGAGTGCCTCTCCAGCAGCCCCTGGTCCTGCAGGCGCAGGAACCGTGGCAGGCCTCGGAGTGTAAACTGCAGCCGGTCTCTCTCCCGCGCCAACCTCTTCAGGCGCTGGAGCAGTCCCTCTAGATCTTGGAGGAAGTAACGGGAACGTGAATCCCGGCTGTTCTTCTATAGTCCTGAATGTCAGGACTGCGAAATTGTTAGAGACATACATCGATATCTCGACATCCCTGCTGAAATATGAAGTGAGGCCTATCGTCTTGGACTCTCCCAAGCTGATGCTATACGGGAGGTATGAATCCTCTGCCCGCAGGGTGACCTTCTGCTGCGCTACGCTCTCGACCTTGAAGCGGTATTCCTCTCCCTTGAATATGACCACAAGATTATCTCCCCTGACCACATCGACAGATACACCTTCAGGCGTAGGCTCGACATAGACTGTCTTTGCACCACGGACACCGCCGCCTCCACCGCCGCCTCCGCCTCCACCGCCGGTGGGAGCAGCGCCAGGCTGCACATGCTGCGTCAGGAAGAATGATGAAAACCCTGTAGTTGTCGCTGAAGCTATGCTGTTCGCAGCGCTCGTGGTGAGCTCAGTGCAGGTCGAGGTATTGGTGATGTTAGTAGTGAAATCAAAATCGCACTTGAAAATAACCGGATCGGTGATGCCGCTCAATGAGGAGTAGTCGATATGGAGGGCATACTGCTTTGACGCGAGCTGGCTTATGTTGAAAGCGAAAGCGTACCTAGCCTGGTAATTTCCGGATCCATACTTAACATCTCCGTCGTAGTTCTGCTTAGATAGATTTACGACACGTGCCTTCACGTCCAGCTGAGGCGCTTCCGCGCTGTTTAGCGAAGCTACATCGATGGTGAACTTCCCGTCGCTGTTGACCAGATTGAGCTTCCATGTCGTGTCAGGCAGGCTGACGAGCACAGTACCCGGCACCGTGATAGTGCCTGTTGCGAGATGCTCATCTGAAAGCGTATTGTACGTATACGTGACCTCCTCTGCAGCAGCGAAAGACGACAGGGCTGCAGCCAGCATCACAACTAGCAGGATGAATGTGCTCATCTTCGCAAAGCTGTGTCTCTTCATCTTATTCCACGTTTATTGTCTGGGTGAAAAGCGGATAAACTGTGTATATGGTGCCCAGATCTATGTCCGGGTCGGCAATATCCGAATCCATATCTGATATTATACGTGTTATAGTCAGGTTATAAGGCCCTGCCTCGGCCGTGGTTGGCACGACTACAAGACTGGCAGAGTAAGCTACGCTGTTCGATTCGTCAATAGGCGGCTTCAGATCCGCCGCATCATAATTCCATGTGTTTGTGCCGTTCGTTATGCTCCAATCTATGGTATTGACTGTGCTCCTCGATAGGATGACAAATGTTATGTTGGAGTCCTCACCTTCGATGTAGACGCTCCTGTTGGTCGCTGCAGATACAAACTCAAGCCCTGTCGATCGGACAGAGAATGCTTTCGAAGTGCTGTTCTCATTGCCGATCCAGTCCGTGCAGACTGCGGTGAGCTCA
>Ga0315535_1001183_pt1 | contig 17675 bp, 23 predicted proteins | sample SalMarSW160220MG_2_FD_203092 | JGI IMG/M metagenome (GOLD analysis project Ga0315535, IMG submission 203092) | Salt marsh sediment microbial communities from the Plum Island Ecosystem LTER, Massachusetts, United States - Salt Marsh Sediment SW1602-20 ... | reverse complement strand
CGGTAAGAAAAGGCAATCCTTTCACGATCATCCTTGTCGTCATACTTATCCTTCTGATAATAATGATGGTAGTCCCGTACTATGGGATAAATATAGACCCTCAGCCTAAAAACATCCCAACAATGGAGGATGTGAAGCCATACGGCCTGGCAGAGCTTGCGCAAGGGATGCCCGGTCTTCCTTCAGGCCTGAGATCGAACTATGGGCAGCTGCTCGTGCCGAACCATCAGGCAATCCGGAACATGGCGGCGAGGATCGCGACTTCAAGCTGCGAGGAGAGCCAGGTCTGCTATGCAAAGGCATTGTTCTTTTTTGTGCGCGATAACTTCCAGTATGTAGGTGACCCTCCTGATGACTATCTTGAGAGCCCTTTCGAGACCATGATGAGCGGCGGCGCTGACTGCGACGGTCTCGCGATACTTCTCGCGAATCTCGAGCTTGCAGTAGGCATTCCTACAAGGTTCGCTTTCATTCCAGAGCATGTCTATGTGCAGGTTAAGCTTGACGACGCCCCGAAGAAATACAAGGAAGATGACGGCTGGATATCCCTTGACCCCACCTGCGATGGATGCGAGTTCGGCGAGGTTCCATACTCAACCCTCAACAAGGAGAAGGAGTACATGTACACGCAATAATAGCTATAATAGCCCGCACCACCGCTCTTAAAGCTATTTTACCACGAACCTGCTTCTATACTACAACCAACACCTTACCGAAACATTTATATATTTAATATATATTTGATATAATGGTGATGTATATATGGTCAATGCGATGATAAAGATATCTGACGAAGCGAACCAGGTGCTTAACATAGTGAAAGCAAGGCACAATCTTCATGATAAGTCTAAAGCCATAGAGTTTGTTGCTTTAGCGTATGGTGAAGACCTTCTTGAACCCAACCTTAGGCCGGAGTTCATAGAGAAGATGAAGAAGAGGCAGAAAGAGCCCACTGTGAAGGTCAAGGACTTCAGGAAACATTTTGGACTGAACTAAAATGTATTCTTATGAATTGAGGAAAAGCGTAGAGAAGATGTTCTTCAAGCTGGCGAAGAAGAACCCGAAGCAACTTGAGATAATACACAGCAAGATTGAAGAGATCATCACTGAGCCGCACAGGTACAAGAACCTGAAAAAGCCTCTTCAACACATGAAACGAGTCCACATAGACAAGCACTTCGTGCTCACATTCTCAATAGACGAATCAACCATGACAGTGATAATAGAAGACTACGGCCACCACGACAACGTATACGGATGAGAAACAAGGTTTTTTCGCAAAAAAACAGGCCTCAGACAGTGAACTATTCTTTGTCTTGTTCCGGAGAATGGGAAAAAGGAGGTTAAATAGAGATATCATACATGATTTTGCTGATTTTCATATAACCTATTAACTCGTTCAATCCAGCTCTCTGCTGCCTCTCGATCCTTGACTTCGCCCAACTCAAGGCTCATTAACTTTCCACTTACAGAATTTATGTATTCAACTTTCAATGTCGGTTTATCTCTCTCTAAAAAGAATCGATTCAAAGCGGATCCCTCAATAGCACCCCAGATTGGTTTTTGTAATACTAAATCTCTCGAATTTTCTTTATATACCCAGCCGTGTGCATGTCCCTCTAAGAAGAAGGCTTCATCATTTTCAGTTAATTCTGTTAATCCCATACAAAATAATCAGAACATTTTGATATAAATATTTGGTCCTTTTCGAATAAAGAAGCCTTTTAAAAAGAAAATTGACCCTCCCACCACTACCTTTATATACCCCTTATTCATCCATTACAGAAAGCTTAATTACATCAATCCCGCGGACTACGGCCGTTTTAGGGGCGTAGGAGGGTGGAGATGGTCGTTATGGACAAGAATAGCATCAAAGAAGCCATTAAGAAGCTTAAAGAGACTTCTAAGAAGCGCAATTTCAAGCAGACGTTCGATCTAATCATAAATCTGAAAGGCCTTGACATGAAGAAAGCAGACAACCATGTCGAGATATTCGTACCGCTCCACTATCCTAAAGGCAAGCCGATCAAGATCTGCGCGTTCGTGGATGCAGAGCTCAAGGAAGAGGCTGAGAAGGTCTGCGACACTACAGTGTTCGTGGACGAGTTCCCGAACTACCAGAAGGACAAGAAGCTCATAAAGAAGCTTGCCAAGGATCATGCTTTCTTCATCGCACAGGCCACGATAATGCCAAAGGTGGCCCAGGTCTTCGGTAAGGTGCTTGGCACGAGGGGCAAGATGCCGAATCCCAAAGCAGGATGTGTAGTGCCGCCAAAGGCTGCGCTGAAGCCGCTCTATGACAGGCTGCAGAAGACAACAGTGGTCAAGGCGAAACAGCAGCCGGTGATCAAGGCGATTGTCGGCTCTGAAGACCAGAATGAGGATGAGGTCGCTGACAACATAATCACTATCTTCAATGCTCTCATACACAAGCTTCCCGGCGAGCAGAACAACATCAAGGGCGTGCTGCTCAAGCTCACCATGAGCGGGCCGGTCGAGGTCAAGTGAAGGGGTAATGCGCGATGGTCAAGACTGAAAAGATACCTGAAGCCAAGAAGAAGGTCATCAAGGATTTTGTCAAGCTGGCGAAAGAGTATCCGATAGTCGGCGCTGTCAACATGGAGAACCTCCCGACAAAGCAGCTGCAGAACATGAGGGCCCAGCTGCGCGGCAAGGTAGTGCTAAAGATGAGCAAGAGGAGGCTCATGAAGCTCGCGCTTGAGGAGGCCGCGAAAGAGAAGCCAGGTATCGAGAAGCTGATACCCTATCTCAAGGGCATGCCCGCGCTGCTTTTCACAAAGGACAATCCGTTTTCACTCTACAAGACGCTGCAGAAGAACAAGTCTACCGCGCCCATCAGGGCAGGCCAGAGCGCTCCTAATGACATAGTCGTGCCTGCGGGCCCGACAGGTTTCGCTCCAGGTCCTATAATCGGGCAGCTGGGCCAGGTCGGCATCGCAGCAGGCATAGATAACGGAAAGGTTGCGATCAAGAAGGACTCAAAGGTGGCGAAAGAAGGCGACGTGATAAGCGCAGACCTTGCAGGTATCCTGACGAGGCTGGGCATAGAGCCTATGGAAATAGGCCTTGACCTCACAGCCACATACGAGGATGGGAACATATTCACAAAGGACGTGCTCGCGATTGACGAGCAGGAGTACCTTGACAACATATCCAACGGTCACAGGTGGGCTTTCAATCTCGCCATGGAGTGTGGCATACTTACGAAGGAGACCACAGAACTGCTCGTGACAAAGGCGTTCAGGGATGCAAAGGCTCTGGCCGTCGAGCAGGGGATTTATGCTGATCTTGTGATGCCCGACATTCTTGCGAGGGCTCACAACCAGATGCTCAGTGTTAAGGCAAAGGTGCCTGAGAACTGAGACATTTAGCCAAAAAAAGGTTGAAGAAAACACAGGAAAGGAATATCATAATACACGGAGGGTATCAAAATGGAATATGTATATGCTGCGATGCTGCTGCACAAGGCAGGCAAGACTGTTGATGAGGCTTCAGTGAAGAAGGTGCTCGAGGCTGCGGGCGTCACTGTCGACGAGGCAAGGGTCAAGGCGCTTGTCGCCGCTCTTGACGGGGTCAACATTGATGAGGCTATCGAGAAGGCCGCTGTCGTAGCTCCGGCTGCCGCGGCTCCGGCCGCAGGTGGCGCTGCCCCTGCTGGCGGCGAGGAGAAGAAGGACGAGGCCAAGAGCGCAGAGGAAGAGAAGAAGTCTGAAGAGCAGGCTGCCGCAGGACTTGGCGCGCTTTTCGGATAAGAGAAGGGATAAGCCTCTGGTTTTTGTTTTTTTATTGATATTTTTCACAGTGCTTTCAAGCACTTTTTATTTTTGTTTCCAACGGGATGCCAATGAATGAGGAAGAGAAGAAAAAAACACTCGCTGAGATAGAGGAGAAGAAAAAAGAGCTTGATATTCTCAAGTCTAAGCTCAGTGAGCTGAATTCTCAGAAAGAGGCCTGGTTCGAGAAGAAAAGACGTGCCTCCCATGAAGTCTCTTCTGTAGCGAAGTCCCTTCGCGATGCCAAGGGAAAGCGCAACACATTCACGAAACAGGTCAGGGATTCCAAGCAGAGGAGGCAGGAGCTCAACAAGGCCCTCAAGGACAGGATGGCCGAGATGCAGCGTCTCCAGCAGGAGAAGCAGGATATAGCAAGGAAGTTCGGGATCCGGATAGACCCTTCCAGGATACAGCAGGAGATCGAACAGATGGAGTTCAGGATCGAGACGGAGGCTCTTCCGTTCAACATTGAGCAGCAGATGATGCGCAGGATCGCCGAGAAGAAGAAGTTCCTCGAGCAGGCCAAGGAGGTCAGCGATGTCTTCGACAAGATCCATGCGCTCAGGAAGGAGATTGACAAGATACGAAAGAAGGCTGACGAGACCCACCGCAAGGTCCAGACCAAGGCAGAGAGCAGTCAGCAGTTCCACGAGGAGCTTATAGAGTCGTCACAGCAGATCAAGGACCTTCGTAAGAAAGAGGAAGAGGCGCTGAAGAAGTTCGTCGAGGAGAAAGAAAAATGGAACGCCCAGAACGAACTGGTCAGGGCAAAGATCGACGAGATACGTGCCATGAGGGCGAAGATAGACGGCATAGACTTCGAGGCGAAGAAGAAGGCCAAGAAGGCCGATGAGAAGAAGCTTGACGACCAGAAGAGGTCAGTAGAGGAAAAGATAAAGAAAGGCCTCAAGCTGACGACTGAGGACCTGCTCGCTTTCCAGGCGAATGAGCAGAAAAACGAGAGGAGAAGCAGGCCTAAGAAAGAGAGAAAAGAAGAAAAGAAGCCGAAGAAAGAGGAGCCTAAGGAAGAGAAGAAAAAGGAAGAAGTCAAGGAAACAGCGCCCAAGCAGGAGCCTAAAGAAGAGCCAAAAAAGGAACAGAATCAAGAAGAGACCAAGACTGAAAACTAGATTTTTCTTATGATCTTATTCTCTGCATCAATCTCAAGACATTTGCCCAAGAATTTCTCGACAACATAAACGCCGGTCCTGGTATGGTCAGTCACCTCTGAAACCTTGATCTCCCCGCCGAAGACAGCCAAAAACGGCACAAGGTTGTCCGCGGTGTGCCGGTCCACAGGAGCGCCGCTCTCTATCTCTGCAAGAAGCTTCTTCGCAGCATCCTCACCCACGACTTCGGCACGCTTCCCGCGCTCGCCGAGCGAATCTGCACCGAGCCTGATAGGGTCCAATACATCTACATCATCCTCATCCTTTGAGAACACGGCCCAGAGAGTGATGCCTGAGCCTGTGCTGAGCGTGTCGCCATACTGCAAGCTGATGTGCACAGGCACATTAAGCTTTGCGAGAAGGTGTTTCGCTGCCCTTGCCTGCCGTTCAGCGACCTCTGCCTTCTGCAGGTCAGATGATGCATGACTGATCCCTTTGATCTGCATAAGATGCCCTTGTTCTATCATTTTAATTTGCGAAGCCTCTTCTTTATTGATTGATGTGTATTTTCCCAGTATCCTCAAATCTATCTCACCGCCGCCTTTCGGATAATACCCGCGGCGCACGAGCTTGATGTCGATGTCAGCGTACCTGCGTAGCTGCGGAACCAACACTTCTGCAAGGAAGTCATAAGGCATGGCCCATTTTCCTGAAGTCCCGCCGCGTATCTTGTACCTGACCTTGCCTCCTGCCAGGATTCCAGGCAGTAGCAAAGACTGCAGAAGCAGGCTGACCGAACCCGCAGTTCCTATATCAACAGATATTGTCTTAGGCTCTATCTTGCCAGGCCTAAACATGAGATTCTCAGAACCAAGTTCAAGCCCCTCGACATGCGCGCCGCACAGCTTCTTCAGCGCCTCTACGCAGTGCAGGTGCTGTGCCTTGAGGCCAGGAACCTTCCTGCCATGCCGTATCTTACCAACCTCAAAACCTTTTCCGGTGAGTGCGGATAGTGCAAGCGCATTACGTACAAGCTGACCGCCACCTTCAAGATGGTCTCCTGCAAGATGAATCATATCAGTCATTTTTCTGCTTATTTTCTTTTAAGAATTATTATGTTCCCCCTGCCTTTCTTCACCTTCTGCACGATCCTCTTGTGCTCCAGCTCTGATATCATGAGGCTGATCTTGGCCTCGCTGAGCGGGATCTGCTTGCGGAGCTCCTTCTGTGTCGTCCTTCCGCCTTCTTTCCTGATGATCTCTATGACCTTCTGAAGGTCGGCATCCGCAACATCCTGATGAGCGCCCATCTTATGACCTCCCTTCTTATGGCCGCTCTTATCCTTAAGCTTACGCAGGCTGGCGTCATCCAACTCCTCCTTGAGCGCCTCCCTGGCCCGACCCGTGGCCTTATCTACTTCCTCCAGCTCTTCCTTCTCCCCATTATTCCTGAAATATCCTATGATGAAGTACAAGACCAGAAGCACTATGATGAATACGATAGCGATTATTGCCGCAGTCAATGCATGGACCTGTCCATTTACATCAATATTGGTATCTTCCGGACTGATCAGATCAGGTTCGTCCAGCAATGCCTCATCCTCTGCGTCAAACCCCGGGAACAGGAACAGGTCATAGACAAAATCCCCATCATCTTCTATAGAGACGTTGTCTTCTGTAGAGTACTCATGTAGGTCATCAGGTGAATATCTGGCAGTTATTGTATACTCTCCTGGATTTAGCTCGAAAGAATACATACCATCCTTTGACACATACCTCTGGTTCGGCTCAGAATCAACCTCTACGACAACATTGTTCAGCTCATTGAGCTCAATGTCATATATGCTGCCGTGAAGTGTCGCAGCAACCGCTATGTCAATCATGATGAACAGGAGCAAAGCAGCCGCGACAAGCCTTGATGCATTCATGTCAAGCAGCAAAGGAACGTGCATATAAATAGATTTCGTAAAGTTTTAACAGGATTAAAACAAAGATAGAAACCAGATAAGGCTTAAAACAGCCCAGATCAAGACATGAAACCCGCATAAAGTTTTGTAAAGTTTTAATCCATATAATAAGCCAGATAAAGCGTTTCCGGAAAAAGTATGTTTTTAAGGAACTTTGGCGTAATAACTAGGGTGTTGTTTCAGGTTTCAGGGTTCCTGCCTGGAGGAGTTGTATGCCTTGCGTTGCCTCGCACCGGGCAGGAATTTTTTTTAATGCCTGGACAGCACAGGAACAGCACAATCCCAAAATAACAAAACAGCAAGCATATAGGAGGTAAGAAAATGCGGAATAAACTAAGCGCATTATTTGTTCTTTCAATGTTCCTGCTGAGCATGATACCATTGGCTTTTGCAGAGAACACAGCGAAAGCAGAGCCCATGCTCTACAGGGCAGGGGACACCAGCGCAGGGGATGCGCAGGACAACGAGACAGAGACTGGTGAGACAGATACAGCTGCAGAGGAGCCTGTTATCGCGCCGGTCGCCATCTCTGCAAAGCAGAGGGTCAGGACCGCAGTCAAAGACGCGAAAACAGACGCTGTTAGTGTGAAGGCCAGGGTCAGGACAACGGTCAGGGAAAGGCTGGCTGAAGCGCCTGTAGCCTTGAAGAGAAACATAGTAGAAGCGCAGCTGACCAAGGCAAGGGACCAGTACGAGCTTTTCAAGCAGCGTTACCTGACTGCAAAAGAAAAATACACAACCCAGAAGGCCAGGTTCCTGGAAGCCAAAGATGCATATAAGAACTGCAAGGGTTCTGATTCCACAGAGTGCGGAGAGAAGAGGGATCAGATAAGGAGCCAGGCAAAGCCCCATCTTGTCAATGCCGCTGATCTCGTGCTCAACGAGCTTGAGAAGACCAAGGCAAAAGTCCAGGCTTCTGAAGACCTTTCTGAGGAAGAGATTGCTGAGATAGTCGCAGACATCGATGAGAACATCCAGGAAGTCGAGGATGCGAAAGCAGTAATCGATAGCCTCGATGATGATTCGACCAACCAGGAGATAAACGAAGCTGCCAAGACTATAAGGAATGCATGGCAGAAAGCAAAGATGGCGCTTAAGAAGCACGCAGGAAGGCTTGTGAATGCCAGGCTGGGCAACATAATCCACAGGACAGAGATGCTCGAGAAGAGATTCTATACCGCAAGGGACAACCTGGTGGAAAGAGGCCTTGATGTCTCTGCGCTTGACGACTCTCTCGAGGAGTTCAGCGCGCACCTCGACACTGCCGCTGACAAATATCTCAAAGCGAGGTCTCTCTGGTCAGACGCTAACACGTCTGGCGAAGTGGACGATGCTGCCAGCCAGGTAAAAGGGCTCCTGGACGAGGCAAAAGATGAGCTCAAGGAAGCGAAGGACCTCCTGCGGGACATCGTCAGGGAGATAAAGCAGCTCAACAATGGAGAGCTTGACATTACAGGCGAAGATGTTGAAGAGACAGGTGAAGGAGCAGACAACGAAAACGCGACTGAAGTAGACGAAGGACAGGCCGATGAAGAGGCCTAGGGGAGGAGCTGAGAATGAGAAAAACGATTGCATTGGTATTGATCCTGGCTCTTGTTTTCACTCTTGGCTGCGGAGGCAAGGCAAAGCCTGCTCCTACAGATGATGTATCCGGACCTGCAGCGCTTGCTGCCGAACCTGCGACAACATCTGACGCAGTTCTTGAGGTAGAGTCGGATGTCGATGGCCTTGATGACCTGGATGAGGATTTCCTCTCAGATGATCTTGACGCCCTCGATGCAGACCTGGACTTTGAGATTTGAGTCTGTTTTTGATGATTTAATTTTTTATTTCGCTTAAATCATTTTAGGATTTAGCGTCCTCAAAATCTTTGATTTTGGGATGCCAAAATGCTACGCATTTTGAGCACGCCAACGCGTAAACGCGTTGAGCGTCTTTCTTTTCGCCATAATCGCCCTAAGAAAGTCGAATTCTTGACCCACAGCCCATCTCCTCCCAACCAAAATGTTTATAAAAAGCCCTTATTATACACAGCCCATGGGCATTGAAGAGGAAAACAGGCTCATAAAGGAGCGTGTTGACAAGCTTAAGGCATTGCGTGAGCTAGGTGTGAATCCATATCCGTATTCTTTTGACAAGACACATCATGCAAAGGACATCCTTTCCAAGTACGATAAGCTCAAGCCAGAAGAGAAGACAGAGGACAATGTCAGCGTGGCAGGGAGGATAATGACCCTGCGCAACATGGGCAAGGCTACTTTCCTGCACATCCAGGATGGCAGCGGGAAGATACAGCTCTACCTGAGGAAAGATGATGTTGGCGCGGACAGGTACAAGCTCCTTAAGAAGCTTGACATAGGTGACATATTAGGCGCAAAAGGCGATGTGTTCAAGACAAAGACTGGCGAGACATCTGTATATGTCAAGGAATTCAGCTTACTGTCGAAATCACTGCGCCCCCTGCCAGAGAAATATCATGGCCTTCAGGACAAGGAGACGAGGTACCGCAAGCGCTACCTTGACCTGATATTCAACCCGGATGTAAGGGAAGTGTTCGCCAAGAGGAGCAGGATGGTATCCGCTGTGAGGGATTACTTCCAGGACAAGGGATTCATGGAAGTCGACACCCCTGCGCTGCAGCTAATCTACGGAGGTGCCAATGCAAAGCCGTTCATGACGCATATAAACGCATGGGACATGAAGATGTACCTATCTATCTCGCCAGAGCTCTACCTGAAGCGCCTGATTGTAGGAGGGTTCGAGAAGGTCTTCACGATCTGCAGGAACTTCCGCAACGAAGGCGTTGACAAGTCGCACAATCCTGAGTTCACGATGCTTGAATGCTACCAGTCATGGGTGGATTACAACGAGATGATGAGGCATGTCGAGCAGTGCTTTGAGCACGCGTGCATGAAGGTGAATAACAGCACCAAGGTCAGGCACATCTACAACGGAGAGGAGGTGGAGCTGGACTTCAAGGCTCCCTGGAAGAGGATGACCATGATAGAGTCGCTGGAGAAGTTCGCAGGCATAGACGTATCCACTGCAGACGAGGAGCAGATGGAGCAGCTTCTTACCAATTACAATATAGAATATGAGGGCGGGTTCACCAAAGGCCTTGCGATACAGCTGCTCTTCGAAGAGCTCGTCGAGGACAAGCTCATACAACCAATACACATAACAGACCATCCTAAAGAATCAACGCCGCTGTGCAAGGCGCACCGCGACATGCCAGGACTGATAGAGCGGTTCGAGTCATTCTGCCTCGGCATGGAGCTGACAAATGCGTATTCAGAGCTGAACGATCCGGTAATCCAGCGCGAACTGCTGGAAGAGCAGGCAAAAGAGCTGCGTGGAGGTGCGGAAGAGGCGCACCCCATGGATGAGGATTTCATCGAGGCGATTGAGTACGGCATGACCCCTACAGGCGGACTGGGCATAGGCATCGACAGGATGGCTCTCTGCATCCTAGGTGCTGAGTCGATAAGGGATGTCATTCTCTTCCCGACCATGAAACCTGCAGGTAAAGAGACCACCGTGGAGCAGCAGGATGATGAAGTCAAGGATGATATCAAGGATTCACTGAAAAGATAGGGCAACAAGAAATAAAAACTAGCGCGAGGGCACGATAAAGATGTTCATACTCGGAGACAAGAGCCACATCGTCATAAAGTACAAGAAGAAGACCGTTGTAGGTCTCGTGGAGCTGGTCAAGGTCACAGGCCCCAGCGGGAAGACAAAGGAAGTGCTTGCAAGGATAGACTCCGGCGCCACGAAGTCGAGCATCGATGTGAAGCTCGCGGCCGAGCTCAGTCTTGGCCCGGTCCTCAAGGCGAAGATAGTCAAGTCTGCCTCTGGAAAGAGCCTAAGACCTGTCGTCGCTGCCAGGATATTCCTCGCAGATACCGAATTCAAGACAGATTTCACGATAGCTGACAGGGCAGACATGAAGTACCGCGTGCTCATAGGCCAGAACATACTCAAGAAGGGATTCCTCATCGACCCTGCAAAGGAGATACCCAAGAAATGAAAGCAGCGATAATTAGCCTCGGAAGCGTAAGCTCGAAATGGACATTTGAGGCCATGAAGCGCTACTTCGAGGAGGTCGACGACATAGACCTTAGGAATGTCGAGGTCGATCTGGGCGCAAAGTCGCCGGTCGTTCTATATGAAGGCAAGACACTGCAGAAATATGACTGCATCTACCTCAAAGGGTCTTTCAGGTACCTGCAGATCCTCAGCTCTATAGCTGCAGTGCTGGAGAACAAGGTGTTCATGCCCATCACCCCTTACACATTCACTCTGGGTCACGACAAGCTCCTCACCCACCTGGCGCTGCAGCAGCACAGGATCCCGATGCCTGAGACATACATCTCAGCGAATCCTGCCGGAGCAAAGCAGCTGCTTGAGAAGCTGAGCTATCCTATTGTCATGAAATTCCCGTCCGGAACGCAGGGCAAGGGGGTCATGTTCGCAGAGTCATACAATTCAGCGGCATCCATGCTGGACGCTCTCTCCGCCCTGAACCAGCCGGTCATAATCCAGAGCTATATCGAGACAGGCGGCAGCGACATAAGGGTGATTGTGGTCGGGGATCAGGTCGCGGCAGCCATGGAGCGCAAGGCAGTAGAAGGGGAAAGGCGCGCGAACATCCACGCAGGAGGCAAAGGCGTCCCTGTAAAGCTCGACTACAAGACAAAGGAGCTCGCTGTCAAGACCGCGCAGGTGCTTGGCGCGAAGATCTGCGCTGTCGACATCCTGAAGAGCAAGAAAGGCCCTCTCGTGATTGAGGTCAACCTCAGCCCGGGACTGCAGGGAATAACAGATGCTACAAAGACAGACGTCGCCGACAAGATAGCCAAGTACCTATATGACGCGACCAAGAAGTTCCATGGGGAGTCAGCACATGTGGACTCCGCGCTCTTCAACGCAACAGGCATGAGCCAGTCAGCCAAGACCATAGTCAGCAGCATACAGCTCAACAGGGACAGGATTGTGATGCCCAACATAGTGACAGAGATATCAGGGTTCAAGAAGGATGACGAGGTCCTTGTCAGCGCCGACAAGAACTGTATCATAGTCACCAAGTCGAAATCCCTGAAGAAATGAATGATCCTTTCGATTCTTATTCTGGTTCCATGTCGCAGACATAGGTCAGCAATGACTTGCAGTCCGCGATTATGGCCTTCATCTTCTCGAGCATGATCGGCACCCATTCATGGTTCCAGTTCTGCCTGTAGAAGTCCTTGCAGAGCTTTATCATTCTTCTCTTCTGCAGGAGGAGTTCGAATGCTTTTGGCGAGTCATGGCCGTAGAATGCGTCGATAGTGTCTATGTAGTATCTCTCGATAGTGGAGTAGAGGCTCACGAACTGCTTCTGCTCAGACTTGTTGAACTTGACCCGGGCCATCAGCTTGGCGAGCCTCTTTGACTGGTCTGCGACGCTTTCCATCTTTACCGCGGCAGCCCATACTGTCAGCAGCTTGTCATTGGTGAAGCCTCTCTTGCTTGCGGCTGCAGGGTTGCGCTGGAGATACCTCATCACCCTGAAGAACAGGTACGAAAGCCTGTTGACGTCATTGTCCCTCTCTGCAATGTTCTCGTACTTGTCCGCCTTGAATGAGTTCTTCGAGTCTGAGAGCATCTCCCGTGTTATGACATCCATCTTCTTCAGCAGGCTCATCGGACATATATCCTCCATGTTTATGAAGTCCCTGGTGACTATCCTGCTGGCGGTCTCCTCTACCACCTCAAGCGCCATGATGTCATGTATGATGTTGCGGATGTCCTTTGCCTTCTTGCCCATGTCATCTGCCACTAGGGTTATCTCGTTGAAGTTGCGTATGTATTTTGATATTAGCTGTAGGCGTATCTCCTTGTCTGTCATCCCGGTCACATCTATCTTTATGCACTTTGGCTCGCTGACCTTCTTCTGTTCAGCAGGATAGATTGAGATCTTATCTTCATCAGGATCAAGATAGACTGTATCGCCCTTGCCCAGATTCTTCTCAGCCAGCCATGGCTTGGGCAGCGAGACCACATAGCTCGACTTTCCGAACTCGATTATCTTCCTGTATTCCATTCCTCTCCCCAGGGACATATAAAAAGAAACAGATATATATCCCCCATATACATAATGAAATTAAACATATATAAATGTTTTTATAAAATGTATAAATGATTGGTCGATGCGCAATCCACAAACCTTTTTAAACCCCAAGCAGAACCCACCACCCGATGAAACATATCATTTTAGACACCAACTTCCTGCTCATACCCACGCAGTTCAAGGTAGATATATTCTCTGAGATAGACAGGATCATGCAGGAGCCGTATGAGCTGTGCATAGTCGACAGTACAATAGATGAGCTGGAGAAGCTCAGGACAACTGAATCAGGCAGGGACAAGCGCGCTGCAGGCCTTGCGCTTCAGCTAATCAAGGCAAAAGGAATAAGGCATTTAAAAACAGAAAAGAATTTAAACACCGATAAACTGATTGTAGAACTGGCCAAAAGCCCTGATTACGTCGTTGCGACGCAGGACATGGCATTAAAGCGATTTTTAAAGCAGAATAATACTGAAATCATCATTTTAAGGCAGAAAAAGCATTTAAAGCTTGTTTAGGGGGAATAATACCCACACAGGTTTTAAAACCAACCATATCGCGAAAAGACCGCTAAAGAGGTATTACGCATGTTTTACAGGACAAAACTTAAGGACCATGTCCGGGTGACCCCGGAGCTGTTCGGCCTTACTGCTGAAGAGTCTGTCACGAAATGCATAAAGAAGAAGTATGACGGCTACATATCCAAGGATCTGGGCACAGTCATAGACGTCTCAAAAGTGCTGGAGATAAGGGAAGGAGTGATAATACCTGGTGACGGCGCTTCTTATTATGACACTACGTTCGAGCTGATAACTTTCAAGCCTGAGATGCAGGAGGTCGTGCTCGGCAGGATAAGGGACATAGCCGATTTCGGCGCGTTCATACATCTCGGCCCAATCGAAGGGATGATACACGTCTCCCAGGCGATGGATGACTTCGTCTCATTCTCCAAGGAGAAGGTGCTTTCAGGCAAGGACTCGAAGCGCACCCTCAAGGTGGGCGACAGGTGCAGGGCAAGGATAATCGCAGTCTCCTTCAGGGACGTCACCAACCCGAAGCTGGGCCTGACCATGAGGCAGGAATTCCTCGGCAAGCTTGACTGGATAGAAGAGGACAAGGAAGGAGGGGCCAAGAAAGCAAAGAAAGCCTCCAAAGAAGACAAGAAAAAGTAAACATATTACGATATTAAAAAACAAACAAGATACTGTTACGGTGCTTACAAATGGCAAAGAAAAAATGCTGCAAGAAATGCAAGATTTTCGTCGATGGCAATGAGTGTCCTATATGCAAGGACAACAAGTTCTCGACTAACTGGCAGGGAAGGGTATTTGTCGCGGATGCTGCAAAATCAGAGATTGCCAAGAAGATAGGCATTGAGGTAAAGGGCGAATACGCGCTGAAGTGCAGGTGATTCTGATGGAACTGAACATTCTGAAAGAGCGAGAAACACCCCTTCTGTCCAGGAAGAGGGTCACGATTGAGGTCACTTTCAAGGGTCCTACTCCCAAGAGGGATGAACTGAGGACGGCCATAGCCACCAAGATGAAGGCGGATAAGGGCCTGACGATAATAAAGCATATCTATACGAGATATGGCGTGGAGAAGGCGAAGGTCATAGCGCACATCTACACCAAGAAGGAAGATATGGTGCGTTATGAGGAGAAAGGGGTACTCAAGAAACACGAGAAGAAGGAAGAGAAAAAAGAGGGTGCTGAAGCGAAGAAAGAAGCTGCTCCTGCAGAAGAGAAAAAGGAAGAATCAAAAGAATAGGATGATTGACAATGGGTAAGAAACAGAAGAAGAAAAAGCCGAGTTCACAGAAGTACAAGATGTATGCAGTCTCAGGGTCAGAGCTCAAGAGGAAGAACAAGACCTGTCCGAAATGCGGTACAGGAGTATTCATGGCGCAGCACAAGGACAGATCAACATGCGGAAAGTGCAGCTACACAGAGTTCAACAAGAAAGAGTAGAGTAACAAAACAAAGCGATCTTTTTCTTTTTGTCAGCTGAACAGGTCTTTTAGCCATTCTATGAGGCTTTCCCACCAGCTTTGCGTATGCTCCATCTTTGTTATGTCAATGACCGCCTCCTGCTCTTCGGCATCGTCGACAGCATGGACCTCAAGGGTAGTCTCCTCGGGCTCTGCAGAGGTCACCTCAGGCTCGGGTGGTGCAGCAACAGCAGCTTCGTCAGCCCCTGATTCGGATTCTTGACCTGCTGCAGCTTCAGGATGGGAGACAGGAAAGAAGTTGAACTGCACAAGGTCCCTGCCATCGCCTGCCTCCTGGGGCATGACGTCGCGCACCTGTATGGACGCGCCATCGCGAAGCAGGTACATCTCGTCCTCCTGCATGACCTTTGTCATCTCTTCATTGATCCTGAACTGTGCCTTCCGCTGTGAGTCGAACACAGAGACCAGCTCAATCTCGTATACATAGCCACCAACATTATAATCTCGGGACTCTCCCTCTAAGAGTATCTGCTTGAGGAAGAAATCTTCTGCAATTGCAGGAAAAGACAACAGCACAGATAGAGCTATAAGCGACAAGAGACAGGTCAGGATTGTCCTTTTCATTTTATTCATATTGTCACGAACCGATAAGATGTCATTCCAGAACATCACCGGGCGGAGGTTCAGCCATCATGACATCGAGCGTATCCTGGCACTGCCTTACCTTGCTCTCGCAGCTGGTTATCCTGCTTGACGTGATGTCCATCACTAGGTTAGTCCGCTCAAATGATTCGTCGAGTATCTTGGTCACTACCTTAAAGCTTGTGTAGATAGAGTTGAGGGCCAAGACGCTGAACAGGACGCTGAAGAGGGCCAGGAAGAAGAATATCCAGAAGCCAAGCTTGTAGGCTCTATGCTGTGAATCTTCATAGGTGTGGTGCTGGTGCGCTATCTCCTTCAGCTCAGATACCGAATGGTTCCTGCCAACGACAGTAAGGGTTCTTTTTGGAGAGTTCCTCTTTTTCATCTTGTTCACTCGCTCTTTTTTGTTTTTAAATATTTCCTATTTATCTGATGCGACAACAGTACCGGACCGTCCCAGATAGTATTCTCCTGTAGTCTTGCTGATGAGCTGGAAGATGACAGTCACTTCGGGCCGAAGCGCAGCCTCTTTACAATCTTCCTTCATCGCGACCCTCAAGTCCTCTGTGAAGCCGCGCTCATCGCAGATGAGCTTGAGCGTCGGAGCGCCCATCAGCTCCTGGCAGCCTATCGGCTTGCAGGTCCATTTGAACACATTATATTTATAATTCTCCTCAAAAAGGGCGTCTTTCTCGGCATCGCTCAGTTCACTCTCAAGATTGAAGTATGCATTGACATCCTCAAAGCTCTGGTTGACGAATACCGGTTCCTTGAACTCCATCTCCTCTGCAGGGAAGTATTTCTGCTGAATGGACCTGAGCGCAATCCCGCCTGCAACTATCAGCAGTATGACAACCACAGTGACTATGAAAGAGTGCCTTGCCATCCATCCTTTCTCTTCAGGATTCAGCCCCATGTTAATATCTCACCATCCGCGCCTATGAACCTTGTCACTGTCCAATCAACTATTTTCATCTTGAAAGATATATGCGATCCAGAAGGTATGGTCATGCAATCATCGACTGTAGTGAATAGCACTTCACCTACGTCATCTCCAGTCTCATCCACCCTGACCCTATACATATCAGTCATGGCGTCGCAGCCAAGTATATCCCCGTCCCATTGGACCACGCTATTCTCGTACTTGAAGTTGAAAAGGTGTCTCTTGTCGCTGTCTGAAAGATCGCTTTCAGGGCTGAACAGGGAAGCCACCTCTTGGTATGATTCAGAGAGCATCTCAGGCTGCACAACAGCATTTTCTGCCCGGTTTTTAGTGTAGAAATACACAGGCAGGAGAATCAGGAATATCAGGAAAAGCACCAGAAGAGTGAACTCAAGCGGCTTCCTCGTTACAAAGCTTTCACGTATGACCATCTTGCCTCTTTTTACAGAAGGGCAAAGGTCTGGGCATATTTAAATGTTTTTGGGAAAAGAGCATTAAAAGGGAATAACATGAAAAAAGAAAAAAATTACACCAGCGTGTATGAAGGCTCTGTATCATAGATATTGCCCTCTGTTATGAGGATGTTATCTACACCGACTCTAGCACCAGTATGAGGTGCGGTTCCGATGACTCCTTTGACAGAGAATGTCAGGTCGTCATAGTTCGTGTTGGTAGGGTCTGTGAACGAGCTTAAAGGGTCTGCCATTTCACCGCTCTGGCTGCCTCCCTGCGCGGTTATGCTGTAAGTGAAGTCTCTCCACTGGTCGCAAAGAGGGCCATTGTACACATCACCAAAAGCCGCGTCTTCAAAGAACTGATAATCAAACACTGCTGCACCCCACCACCCATCAACTAAGTAGGTGCCAAGTGCTTTGCTCTGGTCAGGACCGTTAGTATCAAAGTCCTTGTAAAAAAGCCACAGGATAGACTGCGCAGGGTCACTCCCGCAGCTGCCATCGATAGGGTTGAGATGACCCTGCCATTTCGCACTGATAGGAGGAGTGAACCTTAAATCCAGCAATAGCTCTGGCTCTTTTGGCTGGTCTGAATACAGCACTGCATACCCATTGCTAGTATAGACCGTATCATTCAGGATGGCCCAGGGATAGCTGACCGCCTTGACACCTTCAGATGTATGGCTCCCGTCAGCCAGGTCGCCATCAT
>Ga0315535_1001182_pt1 | contig 17702 bp, 16 predicted proteins | sample SalMarSW160220MG_2_FD_203092 | JGI IMG/M metagenome (GOLD analysis project Ga0315535, IMG submission 203092) | Salt marsh sediment microbial communities from the Plum Island Ecosystem LTER, Massachusetts, United States - Salt Marsh Sediment SW1602-20 ... | reverse complement strand
TGAAGATAAGAGGTTAGCAGAACTGATGCAGCCGGTGCATTTTGTGGCCGAAACAGCTAAGCTAAATGAGGTGTTGTCGGAGTTCTTAGAATTGAGACAGCATCTTTTTGCAGTCATAGATGAATACGGCGGGCTATCCGGTATCATCTCCTTAGAGGATATCTTAGAAGAGATCTTAGGAAGGGAGATCGTCGATGAATCGGATGAGGTGACGGATAAACGGGAATTGGCGAGACAAAGACAAGTACCTACCTGATGGTAAGCCTCATCTCCTTTACACCCACTTCCGCGCCCATCATATCGCACAACCGCTTTATCTCCCTCTTCTTTTCGGAGCTGTTTTCCTTAAAGGAAATAATAATTTCTTTAATATCATGGTCGCTAACCATCCTTTCCAGGTCTTTCAGCCCTCCGAGCACCGGGTAGCCACGGATCTTTCTCCGTTGGATTCTTGGATTGTCGTCTACAAAACCGACTACGGCCATATCGAGATCCCTGTTTGTCTCAATCTCCCTTAGGACCATCTGTCCCCCGAGACCTGCACCGTAAACAAGGACACGCTTCCCCCCCCCAGGTGTTCCCTTGATCCCTTCCTCCAAGAGGCGAAAGGAGAGTCTCGAAAGGGATACCAATATCAGCATGAGGCCCCAGTAGATTACAAAAACGGCCCGGGAGAAACTATGAAAACGATATAAGAAAAGAAAGATAAGGATGGGCGTAATGGTGCCGGCCGTAATCGCCTTTCCATAGGAAATAAGATCCCTGATACTCGTATTTTCCCAGACACCCCGGTAGACGCCGAATATATAGAAGAAGAGGATCTGACATGCAATAACGATCGGCAGGGAATTCAAAAAAAAGTCGAAATTAGGGCCGAGAAAACCTTCAAAACGCAATAGATAGGCTGTATAGTAGGCTATTGTGATCAAAACGAGATCTAAGAGGACCTCAAAAAGCCTTCTTCTAAAAGTGATCTCAATCAGGATAGGAGTAATAACTCCTGAAACTTCGCCCGCAATAATCGATTTCTCTGAATAGACCTTGACCCTCGCAAGATAGATCCAGAAAAAGAGAATAAAGAGAAAATAGATAACAATAAGCACTAAGCTGGCTCCAATGGACAACCGGTTGAAGGCAAGGGCCATGAGGCCTGATACCGCGGCGAAAAGGTATAACACCAGGACAGCTTTCTTTTCGGACAAACCAATGGCAACCAAACGGTGGGAAGAGTGATCTCGCCCGCCCTGAGAGATGGGCCGTCGAAATAGCTTGCGCATCAGGCTGACAAAACCTGTATCCAAGATGGGAATGAAGAGGATGAGAACAGGGATTGCAATCACGGAAATTAGATGGAGAAAGCCCTGGCCACTGGCCTTTGAAGGTGCCCCGGTTATGGTCAAACAGGCCAGGACAAAGCCGACAAAAAGGCTTCCGGCATCACCCATAAATATGGAAGCCGGGTTGAAGTTGTAGACCAGGAACCCTGAAATAGCGCCAAGATAGGCGGAGAGTGTCAAGAGGAGAGGTGCGGAAATAGGGCTGGGATTCGGGTCTAAAAAAAGGTAGAGGAATAAAAAGGCTCCTGCAATAAGGGCGATGCCGGACGCAAGACCATCCATGTTGTCTAAGAGGTTAAAAGCATTAGTGATGCCAACGATCCAGAGAATGGACAGGAACAGGTTGAGCGTTTCGGAATCGGTCCAACCAAGCCGGAAACCGAAGAATACTAAGATGGCGGTGATGATGACCTGACCAGCCAACTTGTGTTGAGGGTCCATATTGAAAATATCATCTATCAGACCTAAGGCAAATATTCCTCCCGAGCAGAAGATCATTGCAAGATAGGGTTTGCCAAAATGGGACCAGTCCGTTAAGCAAGCGGCGAGAAACCAGGCCGTTACCATTGCACAAAAAATGCTGACCCCACCAAAAAGGGCAGTCTCTTTGCGGTGCCATCTATTATCCTTCGGCACAGCCACTTGCCCTGATCTTATTGCGAGTCTTCGCGCCAGCGGGGTCAGTATAAGCGACAAAGCGCAGCCCAACCCGAAAATAGAAAGATAAATATAAGCGTTCACAGGTCCAGGGTTTACCGTTCTGAGTTTAGAGGTTCATTGTTCACCGAAAACCTTACCCGTTCCACGAGCAAGCCATTTCAAACTTTTTACGCATCACACTAAGAACTGGAGCCCAAAAAATTGATAGGCCGTTCATTCGAGGCACGGCGCAGGAAATATATCATAGAAATAATCAAGAAAACATCCGGAATCCACACACCGATTACCGGGGACATGCCCCCGCTTGAACAGATGCTCCTCATGACCATGAGACAAATATAATAAGCTGAAAAGACTGCAAGGCTGACTCCAATCCCAGCCGAACGTCCCCGGGTCCGTATTTGCGCGCCAAGAGCGACTCCTATTACTCCCATAAAGAGTACTGCTAAGGGTATAGAGCCCTTTTCGAGAAGTTCCCTCATCATCCTGTTGTATCCAATCTCCCCTTTTGGAACCGTTTTTAGCTGTTCGATCAGGCTTCCTATTGACAACTCATGAGGTGCCTTTCGCCTTGATGCAAGGTCGGCCATAACATCTTTGAGGCCAATGTTTAAGCCATAGGTATTGAATTTGATAGTTCGAGCAGCGCTCAGATTTTTGTCAACCACAAATATTGTGCCCCTGACAAGATAGATGGTAATAATTCTTTCGTCGGGCCGCATCATGATCCGGCCTTCCTCAGCCACAATGGTATTTGTAATATCTTTATCCCGCCTGTCTACCACAAAGACGTCTTTTAACACCCTTTCCCGCCTGGAAAAATTGTTCACATACAAAACCAGATTGTCAAATGGTTCACAGAAAACTCGCTCCTTGATTCCAATGTCAGCCTTTGACTCTGCGATCTTAAAAATGAGATCCTTAAAGGCCCTGTTACCCCACGGCGCCGCAAAAACGCTGATGGCGAGTCCAATAAAAAAAACCAGGAGAGAAAACGCTACCACCGGTGGCAGCATCTGATAAAGGCTGATTCCGGATGACTTCAGGGCAATAATCTCGCTGTCAACGGAGAGACGTAAGAAGGCTACCACCACGGACATGAGGATCACCGCCGGGAGGGCAAATGTCAGGATGTCGGGTAACAGGTAGACGACCATACCTATCACCTGTGTAACATGCACTCCCCGAGTTACGATTAATTCAGTTATGGAAAGCATCCGCGCCGCCACCATGATGAAGATAAAAACGAACAGGCTCGCCAAGAATGTGGGCCATATTTCGTTTATGATATATCTGTAGAGAGTCATTCGACCTTACTGACTATCGATCGCCGGTGAAGACCGGCAGCGTAGGCCACACCGCCTATGAGACTCATGGCTATCTGCACGGAAAAGAAGAGAAGCCCGAGGCCTAATGCAGGTTCTGCGCCTACCCCTTTGAGGCCAAAGAAATAGATAAAGGCCCCTTCTCTGAACCCAATCCCATTAAAGCTGATAGGAATGAGTGTTATGAGGATCACTAAGGGAAGGCTGACAAAGTAAAAGGGGAGAGGAAGCTTGATACCTATGCCGGTCCCTAACAGGGCTACTGCACCTATCCCCAAGGCCTGAAGACAGAACGAAAGCCCCAGCACAGAGAGGAGTCTCCGAGGCCTTTTCCAAAGGATAAGCAGGCCTGCAAGATGCCGGGAAACGCCAGGCAGGATACCCTTGATTGCCCTCTGGAAAATCGGCAGGCCCAAGAGGGCGGCTAAAATAATCAGAGCGCTAATATAGAGAAAATCTGAAAAAGGCTGCGGTATGAGAGCAGGCCATATTTTCACCGCTGCTGCTCCCATAAGCAACATGGTGATAAGTCCGAAGAGACGATCCCCCACAACAGTAAAAGCGGCAAGAAATCTCCTCCCCTCTTCACGTGAGAGAAAGTGTACCTTAAAGAGATCGCCCCCAATACCGGTGGGGAGGAATAGATTGAAAAACATCCCTACGAAATAAAATCCCAAGTACGTCGGCCATCTCCCTGGGAACGAGAAGGTGTTTGACAATATCCACCATCGAATACTGCTCAGGACTTGAGCCACAAGGCTCATTAAACTGGCTATGACCCAGATAGATATCTCGAGCTCTTCAAAATAGACTAATACACCCTTCAGATCGAACCGGGAAAAGAGCCAGATGAGAAGTCCTGCGCTGATACCGATTCTGATCAGGTTCCCTGCCTTGCGGCGTATATCCTTCCTCACTCCAGGACCTCGCGCACTGCATAGATCCGCTTCCCGGAAGATTCATAATAGGTGCGGATTATTAATTCGGCACAAAGACCTATCGCAACCAATACGATTCCCGTTATTATCAATAAGGCGCCGAAAAGGAGTAGGGGTCTGCCGCCGATGTCCTCCCCATGCCACAGCTTCAACCATGTCAGATACAGCTCGATAACAAACCCCGCGACAAGAAGAAGGCCGCCGCTAAGACCGAAGAGCTGGAGAGGTCTGGTAGCAAATTTCTGGAAAAAGAGCATGAGGATCAGGTCCAGGAGGACTCTATAGGTGCGGTCGATCCCATACTTGCTCTTACCCCTGCTGCGTGGATGATGCGACACCACCACCTCTCCGATCCGTGCCCCGTAAAAGCATGCCAGGACAGGGATAAAGCGGTGCAACTCTCCGTAAAGGAGGAGATTCTTGGCTAAATCGTTAGTGTAGGCCTTGAGGGAGCATCCGTAGTCGTGGAGCCTCACTCCTGTGGCAACCCCTATAAGTCTGTTGGCGATCTTCGAAGGAAGACGTCTTGAAATGAAGGGGTCCTGACGGTCTTTGCGCCATCCATTTACAAGATCATATCCTTCCTCTAATCTTGAAATCAGTAGAGGAATATTGCGGGGGTCATTTTGAAGGTCCCCATCCATGGTGACAACGATGTGCCCCCGCGCATGATCAAACCCGGCGGTCATGGCAGCGCTCTGGCCAAAATTTCGGCGCAGAAAAATGACACGCAATTCGAGGGTATTACTTTTAATGGTGCGGAGCAGCTTATGGCTGTCGTCGGTGCTTCCGTCATCTATAAGTATTAGCTCGAAGAGTCGTCCGCTGGCACGCATGACTTCAAGGGTATCTTCAACAAGGGTCTGGAGATTCGGAGCCTCGTTATAAACAGGGACAATGATAGAAATTTCAGGGGATGCGGTTGAACTCATAATTTTTAAGCTTATACCATAGGTCCGAAAAAGTAAACTCCCGCCCGTTTGCCACTCGATTTTCGGCGGTGCTATGGCCATAGCCGTCAGTCTAAGCGGAGGTTTCTTATAAATAGTGTGTTATCTTGGTTGCATTGGTCCCCTGTTGATATCAAAAATTTCAAATAACAAGCACCAAATTTCAAATAAATCTCAAATTCCAATATCCAATAACCAAAACGACAAAAGAACTGGTGCTTTTTAGCAATTAGTTGTCCCAATCGAATCTAACGAGAATTCCAAATAGGTTGGGATTTTGAATTTCGGTAATTGATATTTGTTTGTTATTTCTTCTATTGGAATTTGGAATTTGCCGTGTAAAAGATCCAAAATACCGGCAATGTTAGCTTAGCCTGAAAGCTATGGTGCTATGGCCTGTCACTGAGCTTTCGCGAGAACCGGCTCCCCAAGGCGATACATGAGACCAAGACCATAAATGGATCAACAAGGTAGTCCCACAGATTTGTGGATTCTAACAGATGCAGGTTGTGGGCTAATATAACGGCCATCAGAACGACTGCAAACCGGTTTTTCATGATCAGCAGCAAAATCGTGACACCACACACCACCACAAACAGCCAGGAAAAGCCCCATCCAGCCTGGTATGGATCAAACCTGCCCAGGCCCAACGCCATCGGATAGAGTATCACGCCCGCAGTTAAAGAGAATCCCCAGCATGTCAAAAGGGCTTTCTTGTCTAACAGTTTGACGCCAAAGGAGCTTTCAAGGACTCTACAAAACAGTATCGCCGTCAGGGAGATACTGAAATTTGCATTGAAGCTTATCATCCAGCGGGCCAATGGCAATCCTCCCACCGGAGTAACCGCTATAAATACGGAGCTTAGCACGAAGATCAGGGTCAGACGCCAGCCACGCAGGTCTCTGCCAAACAGGCCGGCTCCTCCCTGCAATAGTACCATAATAAGAAAAAATGGGAAAACAAATGAGAAACCCAAGGGCATCATTTTGCAATCCTTTTTATTTGTGCGTTGATCCAGGCCTCATTAAACACCACGTGCTTAATCCTTTTCCTGTGCCACGTATAAACGAGATGAATCAGTCCGTCCTGGCTGCGTATCATGTACGGGTATGAATATTTTTTCCCCGGCGTACTCTCGAGAGTTGCAATTCGGACCCAGTTAGCGCCCCGATCACTGGAGACCGCGAGTCGCAAGTTTTCCCGATTTTGTCTGCTGTCGTTGAAGGCCAGGAGGATGCTGTGATCATAGAGGAGAATGGCCTCTACTGCGGAGTCAGGATTTGGCAGGTTGAGTGTCTGTGGTTCAGACCAGCTTATCCCGGCATCCTTGGTAACAGACACTCCAACAGCTTTCTCATCTGATCGGCACCTGTAAAAGGAGGTCGCAAGGGAGGAGCCGTAGGCCACGACGGATGGCTGGATAAAAGATTGCCCACCCGTCATCCTGCTCTTTCGAAAGGTGCTTCTACACCCCTCACTCCCGGGTTGAAGCCAGAGGATCTCCGGAAAATTCCCCAAACATTCATGGTAGATTGGCAGGGCAAAGCCGCCGCTACTCAGAGGCAGGGGTTTGTTTCGGACTAATTCACTGATATTAAGAAAAGGGCTGAGGGTAAGCCTCCGGCTATTATTCCAGGTAGCCCCGGCGTCAGATGATGCTTTGATGTTGAGAGAACTGCCAGACCACCCACCAGCGCTAATAGTGACGTAAACCAGATAGAGGTGACTTCCAGACCCGGCAAAGATGATAGGGTTGCCCACTTTTTTTATATACCTGTACAGCTCTCTTGACGCAGATATCCTATCCACTACCCTTTTCGGTTTGGACCAGCGGGTGAGGTGTCCGGGGTCTCTTCTGGCAAGAAAGATGTCGACATCTTTGGCCCCTTCCCTTGTCCCGCCATACCAGGCGGCGATTAAACTCTTGTCAGGAAGTTCGCAAATAGATCCCACATGGACCATCCCTTTTCCAGAATCGGGGTTTATGAACTCCTCAACCATAAACGGCTTGCCGCCAATCAAAGGCGTGGACAGGGGGGCATAGGGGGTAAATGTCGCAGGTTTCCGTCCAAGCGTGGAAAGCCAGCCCAACATTGGCCACGCGTAAAGGAGGAGCGTTGCAAGGGTAAGGATTATGACGAGGCGTCTGTTCATCAGTATCCGAAACTGGTGCAATTAGGTAAACCCTGATTTGGAGGTACGAAACAGTAGCATCATGGTCGAAGTCAAAACTAACAGCAAGCATACCACAAAGCATAGATGCTGTCAACATAAAATATGCAATATCTACTTGTTTTCATTGGCGAATTATCCATCAACCGGAAATGCGTTCCTCGTTTATTGCCTGAATCGGTTATATGGTGAAAGGCGTCCGGGCAAAAGGTTTCCCTAATTTTCACCCAAATATTTGACCTTCGGCCCATGATTTTCTATACTCTCCGTCAGTATAAGGGAGATGTGATTATTCAAAAGGAGATAAACCTATGCGAAAGAGAGTCGTCATCACAGGCCTGGGACCGCTTACTCCCATAGGAATTGGCAAGGAAGCATTCTGGGAATCCCTGATAGCGGGCAAGTCCGGTGCAAAGAAGATTCAGTTTGAGGGGTGCGACATGGATCAATTTAACTCCCAGGTCGCCTGTACTATTGATTCTTTTTTGTTGACCGATTTTTTACGAAAAAGGAAGGATTTCAGATACCTTGGGAGGACTTCCGCCTTTGCCATGGCCGCAACGAAACTGGCCCTGGAGGATGCAGGTCTGGAGCTGGATTACCTTGAAGGGGAAAAAGGTCAAGGGGCCTATACCGTAAAGCATATTCATCCAGGCAAGATTGGGGTCATCCTTGGCGTAGGTGCCCAAAACATGGATCTCTGCGAAAAATGGTTCAGGCAATTTCTCAAACACAAAGGCCCAAAACGGGTTTCACCCTTTGGTTTACCCCATGTGCAGATATGTTCCGTACCGGTGAACGTTACCATGGCATTCGGGATCAAAGGGATTGCCTGCAGCGTCTCCACTGCCTGTGCATCCTCCAATCATGCTATGATTGAGGCGTATAAGCAGATCCTTTCAGGTGAAGAGGAAATTATGGTCACGGGAGGAGCAGATGCCTGCATTACGCCCTTTGTATTTGGCGGCTTTGTATCCATGAACGCCATGAGCAGACAAAATGATGCGCCCGAGAAAGCCTCGCGACCATTTGACAGAGAGAGGGATGGCTTTGTTATGGGGGAGGGTTCAGGAATCGTTGTTTTGGAAGAGTTGGATCATGCCAGAAACCGCGGTGCACATATCTACTGCGAACTATCAGGCTATGGGGCCACGTCGGACGCTTACCACATTGCCGCGCCAGACCCTGATGGAGAAATGCAGGCCCGGGCCATGAAAAACGCTCTGAAAACTGCACATACCTCTCCTGAAGAGATCGATTATATCAATGCCCACGGCACCTCAACCCTCCTGAATGACCCTGTTGAAACGCTCGCAATCAAAAAGGCTCTTGGAAGAGCTGCCAACCACGTGGCCATCAGCTCAACCAAATCAATGACCGGCCATTTAATAGGAGCCTCAGGCGGCATCGAGATAATCGCCACGGTTCTCATGATGGAGAGGGGGAAAATCCATCCGACCATAAACCTTGAAAACCCAGGGGAAGGGTGTGATCTTTTCTACGTACCCCAGAAACCGATCGACAAAGAGATAGAAAAGGCCATAAGCAACAGCTTCGGATTCGGAGGGCAAAATGCTTCAATTTTGTTAAGCAGATACGATCAGAAAAAATAAAGTAGCCGTTCAAGGGTTCAGAGGTTCAAGGTTACGTTCTTGCCCCTGGGCTGCATTTTGGCCTTGGCCCTAACCCTGAACGTTGAACCCTGAACTATTAACCTTTACGAATAAGGAGTCTAATTCTATGTCGGAAAAAACAGAAAAAAACCTTGCCTATGCCTTTGCTGCTGAATCAAAGGCCGCTATCCGAAATGGAGCCTTTTCAAAAAAAGCTGATGCGGAAGGCTATTCCCAGATAGCCCGCCTCTTTCGGGCCGTTTCCGAGGCGGAATCTGTCCATGCCCGCAGGTTCCTGTTACTGATGCGCGGCAAGATCGGATCCACAGAGGAAAATCTCGAAACCGCTTTTCAAAATGAGATCAAGGCGAATGCAGAAGAATATCCCAGCCTGATAAAAGACGCCTCCGATGAGGGAAAGGAAGGGGCATTAAAGGCTTTTTCCCATTCCAAGGACGTTGAGACAGGTCATGCCGAGCTTTACAAAAAGGCAATGAACGATATGTTGTCCGATCGTGAGACCGATTACTACGTGTGCCAGGTTTGTGGTTATGTCGCAGAGGATAACCCGCCGGATAACTGCCCCGTATGTGGTGCCGTAAAAGGGAAATTCAAACTGGTCAAGTAGTAAGAATCGTTCCCAAATGCCGCTCTATCTCATGCTTTGGCAGGGCGCCTACCAGTGAGTTAACATGGTTTCCGTTTTTAAATAGCAGCATGGTGGGTATGCTCTGAATGCGGTATTTGGATGCGGTTGCCGGGTTTTCATCCACATTTAGTTTTGCAATCTTCAGGCGGCCTGCATATTCCGATGCTAATTGCTCAAGTACCGGGGCAACCATCCTGCAGGGTCCGCACCATGGGGCCCAGCAGTCCACAAGAACCGGTCCGGAAAAAGATAAGACTTCCCGGCTGAAGGTTTGATCAGTAACATCAACAGGAACAGCAGGAGAATCCGCCACCTTCAGGGGGGCTCTGCACTTGCCACATCTCGGCCCTTGGTCCAACCTTTTTTTAGGGATTCGATTCTTTGCCCCGCAGTTGGCACATCTTACCATAATATTATTTTGATCCACTTTTAGCCTCACAAATCAGATTTCTGGCTTTTAACTATAAACGTATATCAACGAATGGCCTTTACAGGACCAACTGCCACCACATAGAGGGCCCTGGATTCACTGTTCAGATCCAGCAGTTTTGACGCCTCCCTATCATAAAAAGCGCCTATACCACAGCATCCTAACCCGAGCGCCGAAGCGGCTAAATAAAGTCGTTCTCCCATGCTACCGGCCATCATCATGGCATATCGGTATCCCCTGGCGCCCCATGTGTGATCCAGGACCGCCATGTTGGTCATAAAGATGAAATGAAGGGCCGCCCCGGCAAGCCAGCCCTGATCCAGACAAATATGAGACATCTGGTCGAGGAAATGCCCCGGCCATACCAGACCTATGGCGCCCCTCTCCCTGTCGAGTAGGTAGAGTCCCGGATCAAACGATTCAACCTGTCCGGCTATAAACCCGATACAAAAACTACTACCATAGGAGGTCTGCGTAAAGGTTTTCTTTCCAGATAGAACGTTCAGGATGGAGTGAAAGAAGGAAAGGGGCATAGGCTTGCCAGTAAAGTTCCGTCTGGATCTTCTCCGAAATACCGCCTCCGGGTAGGGCGTAGTTTTATCTTGGCAGCCCCCCGAAGGGAGTGATACCCAGGGTCTCGGGGTAAGCCCTAAGGTTTTAAGCATATCCGGAGCCGATCTCTTCGATGGGACCGGCCCATACCCCACGCTGTGAATGGCACAAATCTCAGGGTAATCGATTTCGCGAGAAGCCACGCGACTGGCGGATTTGACATCCTCTGGAAGTTCCTGAAGAACATCTTCGTTTTCAGGGTCACCGTCGCTGAGGGGGACCCCCACCTCGATGATTGCAAGGGCAGCCTCAAGGGTTTCATCCAGCCCAAGCAGGCGATTTATCTGCCGATCGTCAAAGTCAAATCTGATTTCAAAGGGAAACCCCACTGCCTTAAGGGACAGAATCAGGTTTTCGAGGACATGTCCGGTGTCGAGCAGGTGGTACCGATAGGCGCGGGCACGGTATTTCCAGGCGCTTCTGAAAAATATGGCCGTGAGAAAAAAGGTAAGCGGGGATGGAGACGTCTCTGTTCCAATGATCGCTCTTTTTACCAATCCTGAGAGGCGGCCGTCACGGAGTCTTGTCAGCCCGTGACCGGCGATGGAAAAATGATAAAGGCCGGGTGTTAGGTCCAACATGCCCTCAGAAGCAACATAAATTTCCGTGGGATAGAGGGCCCCGGCCGATGCGGCGCTTCGATAGTGGAATATTCCGTTCGAGTGCCGCGCCTGGGCGGTCAGGGTGTAGGTGAGAAGCAGGATACGGGAAAGGTCCTCAAGATCCGGGGTCGCTTTGTGTTTCTCTTTCACAGGAGGACGATCATACAGGGTGAAAAGATCCTCCTTTGGCAGAGGAATCTCCTTTGGCATCTCTAAGAGTTCCCTGTCGGCATAGGTCTTGAGAAGCTCAGGTTGGTTCTCCCAGTCTAAGAAATGCCCACCCATTTTAGAGCGTTCATAACTGGTAGTGTTATGATAATTCCATGCGGGCTGATCCATTGATTTCTCCTTAGGCGTTCAGATACGACTCATAAAACCTCAACCAGTTGCGCCCCATTATATCATTTACATCCTCATGGGCATAGCCGTGATCCAGCATGACATCTATTAAGGAGGTTATGCCGGTGATCTCTTCGAGACCCTCTGTGAAAAGATCAAAGCCGCAATAGTCGGACCCGATTCCAACGCCTTTCGGGCCGAACTTCTGAACCACGGTATCAAGATGGGCAAAAACATCTTTTAGACAGGCCTTCCCTCCGGGTGAAAGCATCTCCGGATTGAACGTTATCCCCACTACCCCCCCCCTTTCAATAAGCTCCTTTACCTGTTTCAAATATATATTCCTCGGGGTATTAAAAAGTTCTCTCACACCTGTGTGGGAAGAAATAAGGGGGCCCTCAGCCAAATCCAGAAGCTGAAAGAAGCATTTGGTATGAAGATGGGCCACATCGATGATCAGACCATTTTTATTCAAACTGCCTATAACCTCTTTCCCATCCGATGTAATCCCATAGGGATATCGGACGGAGTTGCCATCTGCCAGACGATTCTTCCCTGCATGGGTCAGCCCCACGATCCCGATCCCCTCCTCCTTCAACTCTGCAATAAAGGGGATGTTCGCGGCTAAGGCGTCCCCGTTTTCAAGAAGAAAAAGGGTTCCGGTATCCTCATCCTTTGCTGTCAGACCGTCAAGATCAGACTTGTCCTTGATGATGACCACGTTGTCATACTGTCTTTTAGTGAAATTCAATATATCCTGGAAATGCGTGAGGGAATCAGCGCCGTTAAATCGGTCTTCGCAATAAATGGCAGTACAAAAAAGCCTGACCCCCACTTTCCCGGCCTTTTCAACGGTGAAAGGTGCGTCATCGATTTCGCTGAGTCTTGGTTTTAGCGCATGATTCATCATGAAATAGGGGAGATCAACATGACCGTCCACAAAGAAAGCCTTCTCTTGCCCGGGTTCACAGGCCCCGCGCGAAGATTCAGATCCCGGTAGTTCTCGATTTTCATCACTATTCTGTTGACTCATTGAATATTTATCTCTATTTTTTAAGATACTGATTTATTAACCATGTGCCCGCATTCGCCATTCCGTTGGGAGCCCAGGAGGCTGTCCGAGAATGAGAAATTTTTTGTAAGGTCAAGGAAGGCGAAGATTTAAACCGCAAGAATACATTGAAGTATTTTGAGGATTCAAATCTGAGCCTGACGCAGAGATTGCGGAAAATAGCCATTCTCGGACAGCCTCCAAGGAAATATTCATGAAAATTGCCCTTATATTTCCTCCCTTTTATCTCGAGTCCCTGTATAACCTTCCACCCTTAGGATTGGTCAATCTGGCAACCGCATTAAAAGGCCATCCGCACCAGGTGGTTGTTATGGATTTTGTTCTGGCCATACGCCAGGGGGCTCTCAAAATGGGAAGGGCCTTATATGATGATTGCGCGGAAATGATACTGGAACAAGCCCCTGACGTAGTGGGTTTTTCTGCTCAATGTACCACGTATCCATGCATAATTCAAATCTCAGAGGGGATCAAGCAAAGGAAACCCGACACAAGGATCGTTCTTGGAGGTCATAATGCATCTTTCTTGGACAGGGAGACCCTTGAAAGGTTCCCTGTTATTGATGCCATTGTCAGGGGAGAGGGAGAGGTCACGTTCAAAGAACTGGTTACCGCCTATGAGGAGGGAAAAGATGAGACCGGTATCACGGGTGTCACATTCCGGCATGGGAAAGATATTGTCCGCAATAGAGAGCGGGAGCTGGTCCCGGATCTGGACAAATTTCCTACCCCTGATTATTCTTTCCTTCCCTCTTTTTCTCAATACCGGGATGCATGCAGTCTCCCCCGGAGCATAGCGATCATAGAAGTCGGGAGAGGCTGCCCTCATCAATGCATATACTGCTCAGAGTCCATCCTTTGGAGACGCAGGACCAGGACCTTTTCCCCATCGCGGCTCGTCAGTGAAATGAAAAATCTCCATGAAAATCATGAGGCGGAGTGTTTCCTTTTGGCCTATGATCAATTCACCGCCAACAGGCGTTTTGTGGAATCATTCTGCCGTAAAGTAATAGAAAATGAGTTGAACCATTTACCCTGGTACTGTATCTCCAGGTTGGACAGCCTAGATTCTTCCCTGCTGGCGCTTATGAGGGAGGCGGGATGCGAATCCATGTGTTATGGTATTGATTCCGGATCAAAAAAAACATTGGCATTTATCCGAAAGAATATCAACCACGAGATTCTATACAGTCGGGTAGTTGAAACAGCCGATCAGGGGATTATACCCACCCTCAGTTTTGTGATCGGGTTCCCAGAGGAAGAAAGAAGGGATATTGATGAGACCCTGACCCTGGCCCTTCGATCGGGCATCGTGGGGAATAGCAACCCCCTGATTCAACTTCCCACGGTCCTCCCCGGTACTGACCTGCATATCCGCTATGGAAAAAGGCTTGTGCGGAAGGCGGACACATATTTTGCCTTAGGGCTTGAATTTGATGGGGGGAAGCGTCTTGAATCTGATGAAGAGTTGATCAATGCCGACCCCATGATATTCAGCAGTTTTTATAATCTGCCCTGTCCCGGTCTGCCGATTGAAGAACTCAACCTCATAGCCCAATATTTTCCCCTGATGGTTCAACTTTATCCAAAGAGCTTTTTACTCTTAAGCCTCGAGTATAAGGAGTCGATCTCGGGACTTTTTATTAGCTGGCTAAAGTGGGCCAAAGGCTATTTGAAGAGAGAACAAATCACCCTATCCCCAAAGGACTGTTATCTTCATTTTCGGGATTTCGTGTCAGAATTAATGATAGAGAGAGGGGAACCGGAGAGAAGGCATCTCCCTGAGGTTCTCAGATACGAGAATGTTGCCATCGAGGTGGCTAGGTCCAGTGGTGAAAGCCGTCCCTTTCATATTGATCTTCATCATATGAAGGAGTTCAAACCAATGGCAGATGAAAATGCAATAGTTGAGGAATTTGACTTTGATCTCCCTGTGATTATTTTAGATATGAAAAACGGAAATTTCCAAGAGAGCTATTATGCCGAAAAGACGGTCCTAATTTTTCAGCAGGAAGGAGATATCTTAGACGTTTATGAGATAAACCCTTTTGTGAGAGATTTCCTGGAAACCTGCGATGGAAAAACAGACCTCTCGGCTATTCTAAGGCAACTCTTTACACGCCACGGGGGAGATATGAAGGAAGAGGATTTCTTTGACTCGTGCGCGGAGGGAGTCAAAAGTTTAGGGGAGAAAGGGCTGATAGGGATTTAGCGCTGATACCCCATGAAAGGAGGTGAATATTATGATGAAGATCAAGAAGGTTGAAAAGAGAGTCTCTTATGCAGCCGGTTGTCACGCACCATCTTGCCACGCGCCATCGTGTCATGCCCCAGCGTGTCATTCCCCCGCCTGTCACGCGCCTGCATGTCATGCACCGGCGTAGATTCTAACACTATCCTTTAAGAAAGGGGAGGATAGGTATTCTCCCCTTTCTTTGCGGACGTTATGAAAGACCTACTCGTCGATTTCCTTATTTGCCCCTCCTGTCTTCCCGTGGAAGAAAAACTCAGGTGTACCATCAGCGAAAAAGATGGTGAAGACATCCTGACAGGGTCGCTCCATTGTTCCCAATGCAATAATAACTATCCCATCCAGGAGGGAGTGGCCATACTCCTGCCTGTGTTATCCGAAGTTGATTCCCGGATCCCCTCTAAATATGAAAGTTCGATGCTTATTTCTTCCTACCTGTGGGCTCACTATGCTGATATTTTTAAAGACATGGATGCAACTGCTGCTTATGAAGAATGGTCGGCACTATTAAGGGGTGATTCAGGGATCTCGTTAGACGCAGGATGTTCCGTGGGGCGATTCACCTTTGAAATGAGCAAGAAGAGCGATTTTGCAGTGGGTATCGACAATTCACGCGCCTTTATTAAGACAGCCAGGCAGCTCATGATCAATCGTCAAATGGAGTTTTCAATACCGGAAGAAGGATTGCTTACAGAACAGCGCATAATAAAACTGCCTGAAACATTTGATAGCACTAAGGTTGAATTTGTGGTGGGAGATGCGCAACGCCTTCCTTTCCGGAGGAACTCCTTTTCTTCTGTCTCATCTCTGAACCTGGTGGATAAAGTCCCTTTGCCCCTGCTGCATCTCAAGGAGGTGAACCGGGTCGCAAGGAAAAGCCATGCGCAGTTCCTCTTCTCAGATCCCTTTTCATGGTCATCTGATATCTCAAGGGAGGAGAACTGGCTTGGCGGGACTGCAGATGGCCCATATCCTGGCATGGGAATAGACAACATCTTTTCACTTTTAAGCGGGCAAACAGGTGAAATGGTGCCCCCGTGGGAGATGGAAAAACAGGGCCAGATCTGGTGGAAGATACGCAACCACAAAAATCACTTTGAACTCATTCGAAGCCGCTTCATTAAGGCCGGCCGGTGAAATATTGACAAGTCTCTTTATGGGGATTAAATCCTTCTCTTCCACGAATTCATCCCCTGCCTGCCTGTTCAGAAAGGTGTCCGGGCCAAACTGCCCGATGGCATGTTCTGGGAAAAACAAGCCGAGATGACCTCTGAAGAGGTTCGCGAAAAGGACCTTTGGCTTAGGGGCTTTTTATAATTCTGGAAGTCTTTAAGGTATTCGTCCTGACCATGCAAAAAAGCTCAGGTCGATTTTGGCAAGGCTTGACGCGAGTCAAACGGAAAATGATATGGATCTTCCAGGGCTCGATCTTCACCCTCTCAGCAAAAAAGGGAAGCTCGATCTGAGAGGTCATTGGGCAGTATCCATATCAGGAAACTGGAGAGTAACTTTCCGTTTTGAAGGGAATAATGCAGTAGATGTGAATTATATTGATTACCGTTAGGAGAGGGCAAAAATGGCTATGTTCAATCCTCCACATCCAGGAGAAACAGTAAGGGAATTGTGCCTAAAACCTTTAGGATTAACTGTTACAGACGCGGCTAAGAAACTTGGAGTTTCGCGGAAAACATTATTGTCATTATTAAATGGTCGGTTTGGCATTTTGCCTGAAATGGCCATTCGTTTGTCAAAAGCTTTTGGCGGCAGCCCTGAAAGCTGGTTGATTCAACAGGCACAATATGATTTATGGCAGGTTCGGGACCAAGAAGAAAAGATATCAAAATCCATCAAAGAGTTTAAAAAGGCTGCATAATATCTTGGGATATGTGGCTTCAGAGAGTGATCAAATAGGCGCAGAAGTGATTGAGTACAGACGTCGTTAAGTGGTTGAGTAGTTGAATGGTTAAGTAGTTATTATTATTCGAATTTATATTATTTACCCGGAAATTGGACACTCGTAGAATTCAGGAATTGAAATCTGAATCTTTTCCTTATCTTAATCCCTCAATCCCTTAATTCACAATCCCTCAATTTGGCTCTACATAGCCATTATGATTCAGAAATGGGACCGGTTTTTTTGTGCCTGAAGGCAATCATAATTTGCCTGGGCCCTTTATTCTTTGATTGAATGATAAGGGGTGATGAGAGCCAAAGAGCTATAGGTGGATGAAGGGGAAAAAAGAGCGCCTTGCCAGACACCCAACAGGTTAAGGCTACAAGATGTAAGCTTCTGTTTTTCTGTGGTAAGTCCGAATTCAATTATATCGGTAATATAGCATCGGGAATTTGCCGAAATTAGACATCTATAGCATCACTATTGAACCAGTAATTCTATTCCAGGTAGGCTGTTCGATCTCCCAGCTCCGGTGTGATAATTATCTATATGTGGATCCTCAGTATTCAGAGACCTACATGGCCTGATTTTTGAAAACCGGATGGGGCCAAGGGATAGCTCTACCCAAATTTATTCGATTTCTCTCCTTTCCTGCGCGATCAAGCCTCAGGCGTTGTCCCAGCACCCACCCCCTTTGCCGGACCCAGGTCTCCATTTCACATCCGTGAGTTCCAGCTACAACATCCTGTGGTCGGATTTTTCTTGACCCCCAACGCCACTCCCGCTATACTCCCCCAATAAAAAAGCGAGTTCTTATCAGCGACCGATGGCGGGGAAACGGCGGAGAAAAAGCGCATAAT
>Ga0315535_1001180_pt1 | contig 17712 bp, 16 predicted proteins | sample SalMarSW160220MG_2_FD_203092 | JGI IMG/M metagenome (GOLD analysis project Ga0315535, IMG submission 203092) | Salt marsh sediment microbial communities from the Plum Island Ecosystem LTER, Massachusetts, United States - Salt Marsh Sediment SW1602-20 ... | reverse complement strand
TTGATTCGAAAATTGCCCAAGGCCTGGGCACGGCCACGGTGGTGACCGTGGATGATACGCTGCGTGCTCTTGGCGACCTGGCAGCCTGGCATCGGCGCAGACTGCCCGCGCGGGTAGTGGGTATAACGGGCTCGAACGGTAAAACCTCCACCAAGCAGATGACGGCGGCCGTGCTCGGCGGCCCCCCCGACGTTCTTTCCAACCGCGGCAACTTCAATAACCTGGTTGGCATGCCGCGCGCTTTACTGGGCCTGGGCCCGCATCAGACGCATGCAGTCGTCGAAATGGGCATGAGCGCTCGCGGCGAAATCGCCCGCCTGGCTGCTATTGCCGCGCCCGAGATCGGCCTGATCACCAACGTGCACCCCGTCCATCTCGAGGGCCTGGGGAGTATCGAAGAGGTGGCCCGGGCCAAGGCAGAGTTGATCGAGGCCCTGCCCGCCGACGGCGTGGCCGTGCTGAACACGGACGATCCCCACGTGCTCAAGGTGGCGCCCCGCACAAGGGCCAGGCGAGTGACCTTCGGTCGGGCGCCCAACGCCGACGTGCGCCTGCTGACGGCCGACCAGATCGACGCAAATGTGAGTTTCGAGCTCTCGGTCGGAGGCGAGCAGATCGCCGTGCGGCTAGGGCGCCCCGGGTTGCACAATGCATACAATGCCGCGGCAGCAGCGGCGGTCGGCTGGGTCGAAAACGTGGCCAGCGCAGAAATAGCCGAGCGATTGGCTCGGGCCGAGTTGCCGGCGTTGCGCATGGAGAGGTTGCAACTCGGCCACGGGCAGTTGCTCGTAGACTGCTACAACGCCAATCCGCGCTCGATGCAGGCCGCCATCGATACTGTCGTCCGGCTGGCCTCCGGCAGCGGCTCCGCTGGCGTCGCAAGCTACGCCGTACTGGGAGACATGCGCGAACTTGGCGACGCCTCGGTCGAGCTTCACCGGAGCCTGGGACGCACGGCGGCTTCTTCGGGGCTGAGCGGCCTGTACGCTTTCGGGCGCCTGGCCGGGGATATCGCCGAGGCCGCTCGCGAAGGCGATCTTGCCGAAGTCATGCACAACGAGTCGCTAGAAGAAGCCAGCGAGTGGGTCGCCGACAAGCTGGAAAAGGGAGCCTGGGTACTGCTCAAGGGATCGCGGGCCATGCGGCTCGAAAGAATCGCCGACAGCCTGGCCGAGAAATTCGGCGTCAGCTGGCGTAAACTGGAGGACTGACAGAGTGCTTTACTACCTGCTCTACCAGCACAGTCACCTGGTCAACGTAATCCGCTACCCTTCTTTCCGGGCCATAGCGGCGGGCGCGACGGCGTTGATCACCGGCTTGCTGCTCTACCCGGCCTTCATCGGTTGGCTCAAGTCGGTTCAGAAGGGATCCTCGAACGTCAGGGAGGACACGCCCAAGACGCACCAGGCCAAGTCGGGCACGCCCACCATGGGTGGGGCGCTTCTGCTCTTGGCCATCATTACCAGTTGCCTGCTGTGGGGCGACCTGACTGATATCAATCTGTGGGTCTTGATGGGCCTGACCACGCAGTTCGGTCTGGTGGGTTTCATAGACGACTACCGCAAGCTGCGCTACCACGACTCCAAGGGGCTATCGGGCAAGCTGCGGCTGATTATGCAGTTTTCGTTCAGCGGGGCGATGATTGCGCTGCTGATCTTTTTCACCCATTTCGACACGCGCATCTCGTTTCCGGTGATCAACTTCAAGCGTTTCAACCCCGACATCGGCCCCTATCTCTACCTTGTCTTCGCGACCGTGGTCATCGTCGGCACGGCCAACGCCGTCAACATGACCGACGGATTGGACGGTCTGGCCATCGGCCCGGTGGTTACCTCGTCGTTTACTTTTCTGGTGCTGGCTTACGCCGCCGGCGCCGTGCTTCTCAAGAAATTCGTTGTGGCCGACTACCTGCGTATCCCGCACATCGAGGGGGCCGAGGAGTTGACCGTCTTCTGCGCGGCCATGATGGGCGCCGGGGTGAGTTTTTTATGGTACAACACCTATCCTGCCTCGGTTTTCATGGGCGACGTCGGATCGCTGGCCATGGGTGGCGCGCTGGGCACCCTGGCCGTGCTTACCAAGAACGAGCTCGTTTCGGCCATCATTCACGGAGTCTTCCTGATGGAGATCCTGTCTGTGATTATCCAGGTGGTCTCGTTCAAGCTGACGGGCAAGCGAGTGTTTCGCATGGCACCGCTACATCACCATTACGAGTTGAAGGGCTGGGCCGAGCCCAAGATCATTGTTCGTTTCTGGGTCATCTCGATCATGCTGGCCATGCTGGGATTGGCCAGCCTAAAGCTGCGCTGAGGGAAAGTCGTGGATTCGATCGATAAACGCCTCGAGCATCCCGCCGGACTGAAAGTCCTGGTGGTGGGCCTGGCCCGCAGCGGGTCGGCGGCGGCGCGTCTGTTGGCCGGCCGCGGGGCGCTGGTGGTCGGCACGGATCGCGTGGAGTCCATCTCCGGCGCGAGCGATCTCGATCGTGCCGGAGTAGAACTTCGCCTCGGGGGTGATCGCCCCGAGTTGGTGTGTCAGGCCGAGATGCTGGTTCTCAGTCCAGGAATTCCTCTGAGCGCGCCACTCGCGAAAGAGGCCCTGCGCCTGGGCGTGCCGTTGCTGGGAGAACTCGAGCTTGCCGCGCGCCTGCTTCGCCTGCGAGACGACCCGCCGTTGCTGGCCGTCAGTGGCACCAACGGAAAATCAACCACGGCGGCGCTTGCGGCCCATCTGCTGGCCCAGGGCGGAAAACGGGTTTTTCTGGGAGGCAATATCGGCAAACCGCTTTGCGAGTTGCTGCTTGCCGCCGACACGGTCGATGTTGCGGTAGTAGAGGTTTCCAGTTTCCAGCTCGAACACCTCGAGAACCCGCAAGCACTGGCGCCGCGCGTGGCCGTCTGGCTCAACTTGACACCCGATCATCTCGACCGGCACGCGGACATGCAAAACTACGCAGCGACAAAAAGACGGCTATTCGAAGGACAAGGCCCGGCCGACGTTGCTGTGCTGAACATGGATGACACCATTGTCCGCGAAGCCGGCCGCGGCCTTTGCGGCAGGTTGCTGGGTTTCGGCCGCCAACAGGCCGAACTGCCGCAGGGCGCTATGCTGATTTCAGGACGCGAGCTTGTCGTCGTAGATCAAGAGACTACAAGCATCAGCTACAGCCTTACGGCGCCGCGACTGGCCGGCGATCACAATGCCGAAAACGCGGCCGCCGCCGCCCTGGCCGTGGCTGCGCTGGGAGTCGCTCCGGAGGCGATCCAGTCGGGTCTGGATTCGTATCCCGGTTTGCCGCACAGGCTGGAACCCGTGGGTGAGATTGGCGGCGTGCGCTACATCAACGACTCCAAGGGGACAAACGTCGACGCCACGGCCAAGTCACTGACTGGTTTCAACGACGAAGTAATTTTGCTGGCCGGCGGACGGGGCAAGGGCAGCGGTTATCAGAAGCTTCGCGCGCCGGTCAGTCGGCACGTCAAACAGTTGATCCTCTTCGGCGAAGAAGCCGACAGATTGGCCTGCGATCTCGAAGGTTGCACAATTGTGCAGCAAGTGGCCGGGATGAGCGAAGCCGTGGATCTGGCAAGCCGGCTGGCGCAAAGTGGAGATGTTGTGCTGCTGAGCCCGGCCTGCGCCAGCTTCGACATGTTCAGAGACTACGCCCACCGCGGTCGTGTGTTTGCCGAGTTGGTGGCCGCCTTGAAGGAGAAGTCTTGAGTCGCAAGCGTAAAAAAGAAGCTGCCGGAGAACGGCAGCGGCATTTAGCGGCCGGAGCGGCCGTCGCGGCCGGCGGGCCCGACCCGCTGCTGCTCTTTTGCGTCATTGCGCTTTCGGCTTGCGGACTGGTCATGGTTTACAGCGCCAGTGCAGTCTATGCCCAGGCCAAGACAGGCGACTCGATGTACTTTTTCAAGCACCAGTTGGTCAACCTGGCTCTGGGAATAACGGCGATGATTGCCGCCTATCGCGTGGGGTATCAGCGCCTGGTGCACTATGCTTATCCTTTACTGCTGTTTACGATGGTGCTGCTGGTCGTGGTTCTGGTACCGGGTATCGGCTCGCGTGCCGGAGGCTCCAGTCGCTGGATCAAACTGGGCGGGTTCGGGTTCCAGCCCGGAGAGCTTGCCAAGGTGGCCTTCGTGATTTACCTGGCCTGCTCGTTGACGCGCAAGCGAGCCAGGATCAAGGCTTTCGGCAAGGGTTTCCTTCCGCACCTGCTGGTCAGCGGAGTGCTGATCGTGCTGCTTCTGGGACAGCCGGATTTCGGAACCGCGGCAGTATTGACCTTGCTGTTGTTCTTCATGCTCTTCGTGGCCGGCACGCGCATCAGCTACATCGTGACGGCCGCACTCCTGGCGATCCCGATGGCCTATGGATTGATCGCCGGTTCGGCTTACCGCATGCGCCGGCTGCTGGCTTTTCTCGATCCATGGGCGCATCGCCAGGATATCGGCTATCAAATTTCCGAGAGCCTGATGAGCTTCGGATCGGGCGGATTGTTCGGCATGGGACTGGGCGAGGGCAAACACAAGCTGTTCTTTTTGCCGGCGGCTCATACGGATTTCATTTACTCGATCGTCGGCGAAGAACTCGGCATCGCAGGAGCGCTGGCGCTGATGATCGTCTTTGGCATTGTGATCTATCGGGGCATGCGTATCGCACTGCGCGCTCCGGACCTGTTCGGATCTTACGTCGCCTTCGGGCTGACGATGCTTCTGGGTCTGCAGACGTTGATCAACATGGGAGTCGTCACCGGGATGCTGCCGACAAAGGGATTGACGCTGCCGTTCTTTTCGTACGGCGGTAGTTCGTTGATTTGCACGTTTCTGGCCATCGGCATCTTGCTGAACATTTCGGCGGCCGGGGGAGACAACACCTCGGATGCCAAGTTGACATGGCCCTGAGCGGCGGATGGGAACAGGCAATGATTGACGCGCAACACGGGAGAGGCCATTGAGAGTGCTGATTGCGGGCGGAGGAACAGGCGGCCACCTGTTCCCCGGTTTGGCACTGGCCGAGGAGATCGTCCGTCGCGATCCGGGTAACGAGGTCCTCTTCGTGGGCACGGCTCGTGGCCTCGAAGCGCGGCACGTTCCGCGAAATGGTTTCGAACTGCAGCTCATTAGCGTCGGCGCGCTGAAGGGACGCGGCATCCGGGGTTGGATCACGGGGCTCTTGCGCTTGCCGCGGGCCGTCTGGCAATCACGCCGGATCATCAAGAAGTTCTCGCCCGAGGTGGTGGTTGGAGTCGGCGGGTATTCTTCGGGCCCCGTCCTGCTTGCGGCCTGGTTGAGACGACTACCGACCGTGATTCTCGAACAGAACGCACTGCCCGGCATGACCAACCGCTGGCTTGGCAAGATCGTGCGCGCGGTCGTCACGGCATTTCCCGAAGCCCGGAAGTTTTTTTCGGCAGGCAAGGTGCATCTGCTGGGCAACCCGGTGCGCCGGGCGCTGGCCGAGAACCTGGAACCGGCCGGTCGCAAGCCTGCGGGCAAACACTTGCTGATCTTCGGCGGTTCACAAGGCGCGCGTGCTTTAAACCAGGTGGTGCCGCAGGCTGCGGCCTTGCTCATGCGGCACATTACAAATCTGCAGATCGTGCACCAGACCGGCGAGCCCGAACTCGAGCAAGTCGAGCGTCTCTACGCCGAACTCGGCCTGACCGCCAGCGTGCTACCTTTCATCGATGACATGGCTTCGGCCTATCACACGGCCGATCTGGTCGTCTGTCGCGCGGGAGCCACGACTTTAGCCGAGTTATCGCTGTCGCGAAAGCCGGCCGTGCTGATCCCTTTTCCCCATGCGGCCGACAATCACCAGGAAGTCAACGCTAGAGCGCTGGTCGAAGTTGGCGCGGCGATCATGATTCGCCAATCGGAGCTCAGCGCCGAGCGCCTGTCGGACGAATTGAGCTCGATCCTGGAAGATCCCGAGCGAATGGCAAGCATGGCCGAGGCAAGTGCGGCGGCAGGCAAGCCCGCGGCCGCCCGGGAGATCTGCGATCTTTGCATTGCGCTCGCCGGTGGAGCGCGAGTGCCGGCGGGGGAGGGTGCCTGATGTCTCTGCTCCGCACATACAAGGTGCACTTCGTCGGCATCGGCGGGATAGGCATGAGCGGCATCGCCGAAGTCTTGCTCAACCTGGGATACACCGTCTCCGGATCCGATCTGGCGCAGAGCGAGGCGACTTTGAGGCTCGAGAACCTGGGCGGCAAAATCTTCATGGGTCACCGGGCCGAGCAGCTCGATGATGCCGACGTGGTGGTGATCTCGAGCGCGGTGCACGCGGACAATCCGGAAGTAATATCCGCCCGCGAGAGGGGTATTCCGGTGATTCCCAGGGCCGAGATGCTGTCCGAGCTGATGCGCATGAAGCGCGGCATTGCCGTAGCCGGATCTCATGGCAAGACCACGACCACCTCGATTCTGTCATCCATACTGGCCCAGGCCGGGATGGATCCGACCATGGTCATCGGCGGCAAGCTCAACAGCCTGGGATCCAATGCCCGCCTGGGACAGGGCGACCTGCTGGTGGCCGAGGCCGACGAGAGCGACGGCACTTTTCTGAAACTCAGTCCGACCTACGCGGTGATCACCAACATCGATCCGGAGCACCTCGATCACTACGGAAGCCTTTCGGCCATCCAGGACGCTTTTGTAGATTTCGCCAACAAGGTTCCCTTCTACGGGCTGGTGGTCATGTGCCACGATCACCCGCACGTCAAGGAGATTATTCCGCGGGTTACCAAGCGCATGCTCACCTACGGTTTTTCTCCCCAGGCCGATTTCCGGGCCGAGCGGCCGAGCTTCGAAAGGACTCGGGTCTCGTTCGATGTGCTCAGGCGCGGGCAGCCGCTGGGTCGCGTCAGTCTGAAAATGATCGGCCGGCACAACATTCTTAACGGCCTGGCCTGCGTGGCCATGGCCGACGAGTTGCAAGTGCCATTCGAGGCCATCTGTGAAGCGCTCGAAGGATTCGAGGGCATCCAGCGCCGCTTTACCGTTCGCGGCACGCTCGACGGCATCACGGTCGTGGACGACTACGGTCATCACCCGGAAGAGATTAAAGCCACCCTGGACGGTGCGCGGCATGCCTTCGACGGGCGTATTTTAGTCGTGTTTCAGCCGCATCGTTACACGCGCACTCGCGATCTGTCGGAGCAGTTCCACACCGCTTTCGATCTGGCCGACAAGGTGTGCGTGATGGACATCTACCCGGCCGGTGAGAAACCTATCGAGGGAGTCAGCGCCCGGGATCTGCAGGCGGGCATCCGCAGCAAGGGACACCGCAATGCGCGCTATATTTCCGATCGCCAGGGCGTAGTGGCCTGGCTGCTCGAGATCGTACAGGACGGAGATCTGGTCATCACCATGGGCGCAGGCGACGTATGGCGGACAGGTGAGGAATTCTTGGCTCGCCTGAAGCGGCAGGCCAACGGGAAGGCTGGCGAATGAGCGCGGGCATGAAATGGAGATCGCATTTTGCCGAGCGCCTCGGGTGCCGGGTGTGCTATGACGAGCCGCTTGCGAGTCATACCACGCTAGGGGTGGGCGGGAGCGTGCCGCTGATGGCCTGGCTGGATAGCGAACAGGTCTTGGTTGCGGCCTGCCGTTTCCTCGATTCCGTTGATCTTTCCTGGCGGTTGCTCGGGTCCGGCAGCAACGTGCTGGTCGCGGACAGCGGCCTTTCGGGGGCGGTGCTGCGGCTGGCCGGCCGGATGTCGGCCATCGAAATAATCGACGAAAACCGCCGTTCGATCGACGTGCAAGTCGGCGGCGGTGCAAGCCTGGCGCGGGTTGTGGCCTGGGGGCGCAAACGGGGCGCCGGCGGGCTCGATGCACTTTACGGCATCCCCGGCACGCTGGGAGGTGCGGTAAAGCTGAACGCCGGCACACGCCGCGGAACGATCGCCGACCAGTTGATCGAGGTTCGCTTGCTCAGCGGCGGGCGCCTGAGCTGGTTGCCCGCCGGGCGGCTGGGTTTCGGCTACCGGCGCTCGTCGATCGGCAGGCGCCGGGTGGTTGTGGCCGCCCGGCTGCGCCTGCAGCGTCGGACGCCGCTGCAGATCGAGCGCGCTCTTGCGGAGGCCCGAAAGCAGAGATCGGGCCAGCCGCGAGGGTGGCGAAGCGCGGGCTGCTTTTTTATGAACCCCGAAGGCGGGTCCGCCGGCAAGTTGATAGAGCTTGCCGGCTGCAAAGGCGAGCGTCTGGGAGGCGCACTGGTCTCCGGGCGTCACGCCAACTTCATCATCAACACGGGCGCTGCCTCGGCGGCCGACATCTGGCGCCTGTCCGGACGGGTGGCGCGCAGGGTGCGTCTGGCCTTCGGTGTCCGGCTGCAGCGCGAGGTTGAACTGTGGGGCAGGTTTCGCACCGGTCCGTCCGCGGGGAGGCAGGCATGAAGAACAAGCACATCGGCATGCTGATGGGCGGGCACAACGCCGAGCACGAGGTTTCATTGAAGACCGGGGCCGCGCTGGCCGCGGCCCTTGTAGCGCGCGGTTACCGCGTGAGCACCATAGAAGTCGACATCGATCTGCCGAAGGTGCTCATCGAGCGCGGCATCGAGGTGGCCTTTATCGCCCTGCACGGCCGCTTTGGAGAAGACGGCTGTGTGCAGGGAATGCTGGAGGTGATGCGCATCCCTTACACCGGTAGCGGGGTGCTGGCCTCAGCACTGTCGATGGACAAGGTTTTCGCCAAACTCGTGTTTCGCGCGGCCGGCTTGCCGTTGGCCGAGGATCTGGTGGTGGCACAAGCGGATCTCGACGACTTGTCCGTCGAGCGCTTACCTTTCGGCCTGCCGGCGGTGGTCAAGCCCTCACGCGAGGGATCGAGCGTCGGGGTGAGCATCGTCCACCGGCCTGAGCAATTGGCCGAGGCGCTGGAAGGGGCCCGCCGATTCGCGGGTGACGTGCTGATCGAACGTTACCTGCCGGGCCGCGAGATCCAGGTGGGTGTGCTGGACGATCAAGTGCTGGGAGTGATCGAGGTCAGGCCGGCCGAGGAGTTCTATGACTACCGGGCCAAGTACCAAAGCGGCGGAAGCACGCAGTACCTGTATCCGGCGCCTATAAGCGATGAACAGACCGACGAGGTCTGCAAGATCTGCCTGGCCGCGCATCGCAGCCTGGGCTGCAGCGGCGTAAGCCGGGTGGATACGATCCTGGGAACGGATGGGCGCTTCGTGTTGCTCGAGGTGAACACCATTCCGGGGATGACCGCCGAAAGCCTGATTCCGAAGATTGCCGCCGGAATCGGAATCTCTTTCGAGGATCTTGCCGAGCGGCTGCTGTTGGGCGCGGCGCTCAAGGCTTGAGGAGATAGGAGATGGCTCGCAAGAACCGCAGGCTGATAGCGCCGGAGAAAAAAAAGCAGCGCCGGCGGCGGCGCCTGAGATCATGGCTGCTCGGGCCGCTTCGGTTACTGGGTTTGGCGGTCGTGGGCATGGCAATCGGCCTGGGTGCTTACCAGGTGGCAGTCTTCTTGCGCACTTCACCCGCCCTGTCCGTGAGGCAGATAGAGATCCGCGGTCTCGAACGCACGGGCGCCAAGGAACTGCTGCAGGCAGTCGGGTTGGAAGAGGGCATAAATATTTTTTCGGTCAAGGTCGACGATGTTCGCCGCCGGGCCGAGCGCCTGCCCTGGATTCGCAGCGCGCGAGCCGAGCGGATCGTTCCGGACAGGATCGTGATCGAGGTCAAAGAACAGGAAGCGGCCGCGACGATCAACCTCGACGGGCTCTACTATGTGAACACCTCGGGCGAGGTGTTCAAGCGGGCCCTGCCGCAGGAGGGGATCGATCTCCCGATCATTACCGGGATTTCCAGGCAGAATTACGAGAACGATCGCCTGCGGGTGCAGGTGCAGATTTCCGTGCTGCTGCACATCATCGACAAGCTGAGGGAGCTGTCTTGCTTGAGCGGGCGAAGCATCGCCGAGATGCACTTCGACGAGTTGATGGGGCCTTCGGCGATTCTGGATCCAGGGGCCTTGACGGTCAGGTTCGAACGGGACACCGAAAACGACGCGGCCGACCTGTGCCGGGTGCTCGATCAGATGAAGCGCTACAAGTTGCGAGCTCGAACCATACTGATGAGCCGTAGCAGGGGACGGGTCAAGGCGACCATTAGACTCGAGAAAAACGGCACCCTGGCGGTTTCCGATAGTCACAAAACCAAACTGGTGAACGAATAAAACGAGGAGAGCCATGGCAAAAAACAACGAATTGGTGGTTGGTCTCGACATTGGCACGACAAAGATTTGCGCCATCGTTGGCGAGATTCAGCCGGACGGGGTAGACATTGTCGGCATCGGCACATCCCCCTCGCGCGGGCTGCGCAAGGGGGTGGTGATCAACATCGAGAGCACGGTCAACTCGATCAGGCGAGCCATAGAGGACGCCGAGATGATGGCCGGCTGCGAGATCAAGAGCACCTACATCGGTATCGCCGGCGGACACATCAAGGGCATCAATTCCCACGGCATCGTTGCCGTCAAGGACAAGGAGGTCAAGAGCTCCGACATCCGCAGGGTGATCGACGCCGCCAGGGCCGTCGTCATTCCGCTCGATCGCGAGGTGATCCACATCTTGCCGCAAGAGTACGTGATCGACAACCAGGACGGCATCAAGGAGCCGCTGGGGATGAGCGGGGTCAGGCTGGAAGCCAAGGTGCATCTGGTTACCGGAGCCTGTTCTTCGGCACAGAACCTGATCAAGTGTGCCAACAAGACCGGGCTGGACGTGGCCGACATCGTGCTGCAGCAGTTGGCCTCCTCGATGGCGGTGCTCAACGAGGACGAGAAGGATCTCGGAGTTGCCCTGATTGATATCGGCGGAGGAACGACCGACATCGCCATCTTCTCCAGCGGCAGCATCGTGCACACGGCCGTGCTTTCACTGGGCGGCAACCAGGTGACCAACGATATAGCGGTCGGCCTGCGCACCCCGGCTCCCAAGGCCGAGAAGTTAAAGATCGATCACGGTTGCGCCATGGCCTCGCTGGTCGACAAGGAGGAATCGATAGAGGTGCCGTCGGTCGGTGGGCGTAACACGCGCCACCTGTCGCGGCAGATCCTGTGCGAGATCATCGAGCCCCGGGTGGACGAGATCTTCAGCCTGGTGCAGCGCGAGATACAGCGTTCGGGCTACGAAGACCTGCTGGCCTCGGGCGCCGTGATCACCGGCGGCACGACCATCATGGAGGGCATGCCCGAGCTGGCCGAGGACGTGCTGGGCATGCCGGTGCGGCGGGGAGTGCCGGGCGGCATCGGGGGCCTGATGGATGTCGTCCGTTCGCCGATCTACGCCACCGGGGTAGGGCTGGTGCTGTACGGCAAGGAGCACCTGGGCCACAGGTTTTTTCCCATCAGGCAGGACAAGAACCTGTATCACCGAATCAAGTTGAGAATGAAAGGTTGGATGCACGACTTTTTCTAGAGGTTTCTAAAGGTCTCTAAAGGAGGGAAGGCCATGATCGAGTTTATGGAAATTCCGCAAAGTGGCGCCAGCATCAAAGTGGTTGGCGTCGGCGGAGGAGGTAACAACGCCTTGAACACCATGATCCAGGCTGGCATGGATGGAGTCGATTTCATCGCAGCCAACACCGACGCCCAGGCGTTGGCGGGCAGCCTGGCGGGCATCAAGATCCAGATGGGCGAAAACCTGACCCGCGGGCTGGGCGCGGGCGCCAACCCCGAAATCGGGCGCAACGCGGCACTCGAGTCGAGAGAGCATCTGGCCGAACTGCTCGAGGGGGCGGACATGGTTTTCATCACGGCCGGCATGGGTGGCGGTACCGGCACCGGCGGGGCCCCGGTGATCGCCGAGGTGGCGCGCTCGCTGGGTTGCCTGGCCGTGGGAGTCGTCACCCGGCCGTTCCGCTTCGAGGGCAAGCGCCGCTCGCGTCAGGCCGAGCACGGCATCCAGGAGCTGAAGCAGGCGGTAGACACGCTGATCACTATTCCCAACGAGAAGTTGATCGAGTTGGCCGGTGAGAATACCTCGATGCTGGACGCCTTCACCAAGGTGGACGCGGTGTTGCACAACGCCGTACAGGGCATTTCCGACCTGGTCGTCGTGCGCGGGATGATCAACGTCGACTTCGCCGATGTACGCACGGTTATGCAGAACCAGGGGCTGGCCTTGATGGGCAGCGGATCTTCCAGCGGCCCAAAGCGGGCGCTCGAGGCCGCCCACCAGGCTGTCAACTCTCCGCTCCTGGAAGAAGTGGCCATTACCGGCGCGACAGGCATTCTGCTGAATGTCACGGGCGGGCCCGATCTGAAGCTATACGAGGTCAACGAGGCCGCCTGCTTCATCCAGGACCAGGCCCACGACGAAGCCAACATCATCTTTGGCGCGGTGGTCGACAAGAACCTGGTAGACGAGATCAAGGTCACGGTGATCGCCACAGGCTTCGAGGCCGCGGCGGGACTGGAGACGGAGCAGAATCGTTCGATCGTTCAGTTGCCGGAGGACCTGGACATTCCCACCCACATACGAAAGTCCACCTCGCGCTACAGGGAACTGGCCTCGGCCCCGGCCATGGAACGAACTCAGGTTCCGTTGCCCAGGCCGGTTGTGCCCAGGCCAATCAGGGAAGCGCCCCCGACCGGCTTCGCCAGGGTCGAACCTGATATTTCGGCGGTCGAGGAAGAATACGACGTGCCGACCTTCCTGAGAAAGCCGGACCGCTAGAAATAAAAGAGGCGCTCGTAAGAGCGCCTCTTGTCAATCTGTAAGTTCAAGCGGTCGATCAACCCTCGCCGGCCCCGGCTTCCTCGGGTGGTTTGGCCGTGCCGCCGCCCGTGGGCAGAACGGCGAAGTTGATGTTGGTATATCCCACAGAGGTGCAGGTGAACATGACCTTCTTCAACACCCTGAAGGAAATCTTGCGGTCGCCCTGGATGATGATCTTGCCGACGAACTGCTCGTTGGGGTGTAGCTGCTGGAAGTTCTTCTTGAGGTTGTTCATGCGCTCTGAGAGATCGGGGATCTCGAAGTTTTCGTCCTCGGCAATGTCATCCATACGCCCGACGGCCTGGCCCTCTATGACCACCTGACCGTTGCCGATGATGATTACCGGGGCCTGCTCGAGTTCATCGGTATGAGTCGCCTTGGGCAGCTCGATGTCTTTCTGAATGAAAAGAATCTCGCCCGAGGTAGAGAAGGTCATCAGCAAGAAGATGGTCAGCACGACGAACATATCGATCATCGGGGTCAGGTTCAGGCTGACGTCAAGAGTGCGCGAGGCATTCTTCTCGATATGTTTCTTGGCCGTCTTGAGTGGGATCGACCTCATTAAGCGCGGGCCGGGTTTTCTAATAGGCATGGACCGTGTCTCCTTTGCAATCGCCGGCGTCAGATAGTGCCCGAAACAGATATGTTCGGGAACTCGTTGGCCAGGCAGACGTCCATGGTATTTATAAGATCCTTGTACTCGATCGTGTCCTCGCTCATGACCACGATATCGTTCTTGTCCGGGAACAGTCCGTGGACTTCCTTGAGCTTGGCGCCCAGGCGCTCGTAGTCGTAGGACTCATCCTTTTTGAGGATATCTCCGCCCTCGAGTGTCTGGCCGTTGCCGGTCAACAGGAACCCCTGGGGCGTGATGGCAACCACCAGGTTGAGTTGCTGGCGTTCCTCGGGTGTCTGCTCGGTGGGCGCGCCTTGCCCGGACTGAGTGACCGAGATCTTGCCGATCTGGATCCAGACAGCGGCCATCAGCAAGAAGCAAATCAAGCAGGTCAGCAGATCGATAAAGGGCACGAGGTTCAGATCGACGTTCAGCGCCTTCTTGCCGCCGCCGGATCGCCCTCCTGGAGCACTTACGCTTGCCATCCCTGTCCTCCTCCTCCTCCAGTTGGAGGTCTGCGGGCGAGGAAAGTTCCCTCGGATCCGCTTTCAGGCCTATTCCGCGCCCTGTACGTCGGAGGTGTTGAGCTTGTCGCGGTTGGCCAGGATCAGGTTCAGCATCCGCACTGAGCTCTCGTTGATGTCGTCGATCAGGTGTTGTGTGGTGCCCGAGAGGATCGAGAATATTATCAGCGTCGGGATGGCCGTGCCGAGACCGAAAGCAGTGCAGTTCATCGCCTCGGAAATACCTTTGGCCAGCAAGACCGCTTTCTCGGCCGCGTCGGCGTACGAGACGGCGGCGAACGATCTGATCAGACCGCTGATGGTTCCCAAAAGGCCTGCCAGAACCGCAACGTTACCGAGCATGGCCAAGTAGCCAGTTCGCTTTTCGATGCGCGGCATCTCCTGGAGAGCCATCTCGTCCATGGCCGACTGGATTTCCTTCTCGCTGCCGTCGATGCGCAGCAGCCCGGCCTTGATGATATTGGCCAGAGGCGCCCTGTTGCTCGAGCAGTAGGTGATGGCACGTTGCAGGTTGCCCTGAAAGAGATACTTGTGCATCGTGTTGACGAAATCGTTCTTGTTGATGCGTGCCTTGAAATAAAGGTACGAGATTCTCTCAGCTGTGATGGCGATCACGAAAACAGCGATCGTCGCGATGGGGTACATTCCCCAGCCGCCCTCTTTAAAGGCCTCGGCAATGGCATCCATGGTCAACTCCTTTATACGCTAGAGTCCAAAGTCCTTCTGATCCCGGTAGATTGTCTCAGGTGCTAAACATCTTATAGCCGGTCACATGAAGTCAAGAAAAAAAAAGTAATTCTTGTGTGTTCTGTTTCCCTACACAAGTGGATCACGTTGCTCAGCCTGCCCTAAAGGTGTTAGCTTCTCGCAATGTCCCGGAGAGAAGACTCAGCTTCTGCGCAGGCGGGCAAGATAAAAACGGCGCTGGTCTACCCGGGACCCGCGGCCCAGGGCAAGGCCAGCCTGGCCATGGCCGCGCTGGCCGAACAAATGTTACAAGGCGGGGCCGACTACGAGCGCGTGTTCTGGGACGGCTCCGCTGGACGCGCGCCGAGCAGCGAACGGGGCCGGGCGCTTTCTGATTTCGATCTGCTGTTTTTCACGACGGCCTTCGAGGAGCAATGGGTCCTGGTGCCGCAGCTTTTGATTTCCGCGGGCATCCCGCCCAGGGCCGAGCGGCGAAATGCAACACATCCGTTGATAGCCGGCGGTGGTTTCGCCGTGCGCCTGAACCCCGGACCAATCGCGCCTTTCGTTGACATCGTGATCCCCTCCGAGGCCGAAGCGGTCTTGCCCGCCATGCTCGAAGAGGTTCGCGAAACAAAAGGAGCGCCGCGTACTGAACTGCTCGATCGCCTGGCCGAGATCGACGGGCTTTACGTTTTGCCCGATTCCAAAGCGCGCATGTCGGTTCTCCTTTACAAGGGCGGCTGCCCCGTGGCCCAGAGAAAGATCGAGCGCGGCTCGATCTTTGCCGACATGCTGCTGGTCGAGACGGGTCGTGGTTGTCCGGTCGGCTGCAAGTTCTGCGCGGTGGCTCATTCGCGCAGGCCCGCGCGCTTCTTCACGCCGGCCAGTATCATGGAAGCGGCCCAAGAAGGCCTGCGGCCCGGCCGCCGTGTGGGCCTGGTGGGCGCGAGCCTCTCTCGCCACCCTAAGCTGTTGGAGTTGCTCACCCGATTCTCCGACCGGGGAGTGGATCTCTCTCCGGCCTCGCTGGACGCGGCCGTGCTGGCCTCGAAAGACGGCGAGAAACTGGTGGCGCTACTGGCCAAGGCCGGCCAGCGCACGCTGACGCTGGCTCCCGAGTGCGGCGCCGAAAGTCTGCGCCTTGAAATCGGCAAGACGCTCACCGACGAGCAGATCGAGTGCGCCGTTGTCCGCCTCGCCGAAGCGGGCATTTTGCACCTGAAGCTTTATTTCATGTACGGCTTACCCGGAGAACAACCCGATCAGATCGAGCAGATAGTTCGGTTTTCGGCCCGGGTTCGTAAATGGATGTACGGTCCCCAGCGCCGCCGCGGCCGGGCCGGCAGGCTGATGATCTCCGCCAACCCGTTCGTTCCCAAGCCGCACACTCCATTTGCCAAAGAGCCGATGGCTGCGCTGGCTCTGCTGAAGTCGACCCGGGCCAGGTTGGCAGGCGGCATTCGCAAGATAGGCGGCGCGTCTTTCTCGGGTTTCTCGCCCCGCCGGGCGGTGTTGCAATGTATGCTCGACCGGGCCGGCCCCGAGATTGCCGATCTCCTGGAAGAGGCGCAGGGCCGCTGGCCTCCGCCGCGCGAACTGATAAAGGCTCACCTACCGAGGCTTGACGAACTTTTGGCGGGCGAGCTGCTTTTGCCGGGCCCGCGGGTGGTGCTGGAATAATCGTGATCTTTTGCGGAAGGTTTTTGAATCATTTGTTACTGTAAAAGGATGGGTACATATTTTTATAATAACAAGAATATCGGGAGGTTGTAGATGATCAAGATTACCGAAGATGTGATTGATCCGCGATTTGTTACAGACACGCTCGAAGCCGGTCCGGGCTGCGGGTCGGTGGTTTGTCATTACGCCAAGGTCAAGCCCGCGGCCGAGGGACGGGCTACGCGCGGTATTCGCTTCACGCCCTCGCCGGAGACGGAGGACGAGATGGCCGCCCTGGAGGAAAGTCTTCGCCGCAACTGGAAGCTGGACGGGGTGATCCTGGTTCGGCGGATGGGCGAACTCGCAGTCGGTGAGCTGATCTCGGTGGTGGCGGTGTCGGCGGAAGGTCGGGCAGATGCCTTCGGCGCCGTTCAGGAGGCCGTAGCGGGATTCAAGAAGATGGTCTCGATGAAGAAAGAAGAGTTGTTCGATGACTGAGAGATTGCCTGCGCTCAGAGCGCTTCGGCCGGCTTTGCGCCCTTGACGCCGGCCTTGTGCACCAGGCGCATCGAGCCCAGCGAGGCGGTCAGCGCGTCCAGGCAGGCGATCACCAGCGCCGCCACCAGGTTGTTCAGCGACTCGCGCAGGCCCACTAAAAAGATCCATTTCTGGCCTTCCTCGACGTGGTCGAGGTAGGCCACCGAGTGTTGCAGGCCGGTCGTCGTGCCCAGCAGCCCGGCGATGATCGTGGCCGCGCCGAAGCCGATGATCAAAGGCACCAGGTCGCGCCGCGGGGAGACCAGGTGATAGATAGAGAAAAACAAAGAAGCGCCCCCGAAGATGAACACGGGCCAGATGCCCCAACCGGCTTCCAGGATGAACTCGGGCATGACACACCTCCTTAAGGTTGTTTTCTGGTGACCTGTCTTCGACAACCCTGAGAATGCTCCGGTTCCACTGTTTTGGCAACTTGGCCTTTGCTATTTTCTGGCCGCTCGTGTTTTATTACTAGTAATCATGCATTGCTTGAGAAGATGGTCGACAATCATTTTCGCGCTGCCGCCCGTATTCGCGCTTGCCGCCTGCGGCCAGGACACCGGCAACACGCTTGGCGACGCTGCTGTTGACGCACAGGATGCCGACGGCGGAGCGACTGTCGATAGTGACGCGAGCGGCGATCTCGACGACGGGGCGGATGGAGACGACACGACCGTTTTTGATCGGGACGACCCAGACGGCGACGGATCCGGCGAGGATTCCGGCCTAGACGACGGGCAGGACGGCGACCGGTCGAGCGGCGATTTGATCGCGGACGGGAGCGCTGACGGGAACCCGGACGGGGGGCCGGACGAGGGTCCGGACGGCGGGGACGATGACCCTGGATGCGCGGGATACGCCGAGGGTGTCAGTGCCGGCAACGTCGACAATGTCTTGCTGTATGAACTTTCCGGCATAGTGGCCAGCAGGCGAAACCCA
>Ga0315535_1001177_pt1 | contig 17756 bp, 16 predicted proteins | sample SalMarSW160220MG_2_FD_203092 | JGI IMG/M metagenome (GOLD analysis project Ga0315535, IMG submission 203092) | Salt marsh sediment microbial communities from the Plum Island Ecosystem LTER, Massachusetts, United States - Salt Marsh Sediment SW1602-20 ... | reverse complement strand
GCCTGGTATTCGTTGGCTATGGAATCTCAGCTCCGGACCTTAAATATGATGATTATGCAGGTATAGACGTAAAGGGCAAAACTGTTGTAATCCTGAGATACAATCCTGAGGGAGATAATCCGCATTCAGAATTTAATAAATATTCACAGTATCGGTACAAAGCAAAAGTAGCAAAAGAAAAAGGTGCGGCCGGAATAATATTCGTAACCGGGTATTATCCAAAGGATAATGTTGATAAACTTATGAATCTTACTTATGATGGAGCAGCGGGTCTGGATTCGATCGCAATTGTTCAGGTAAAAAGGAATATCGTAAGTGACTTATTTAAATCTGAAAATATAAATCTTGAAGATTATCAGAAAAAAATTAACGATACAAAACAGCCCGCTTCTTTTATCTTTAAAAATGTTAAGGTTAAACTTAATACTGGAGTTAAAGAAATTATGGGGCAGGGACACAACATTGCTGGATATATTGAAGGAAGCGATCCGGATTTAAAATATCACTACCTTGTTATAGGAGCACACTATGATCACTGGGGCTGGGGCGGTTCTGGTTCACTCTATAGAGGTTCTGAACCCAAAATTCATCATGGCGCTGATGATAATGCATCAGGAACTGCAGCCGTCATGGAACTTGCAGAAAAATTTGAAAGTATCAAGGATCAATTAAAAAGAAGCATAATATTTATGGCTTTTTCAGGGGAAGAGCTTGGCTTGCTTGGTTCTAGCTATTTTACAGAACACTCCCCTGTTCCAATGGATAAGATTGATGCCATGATAAATCTTGACATGGTTGGTAGACTTAATACTGATAAAGACCTAATTGTCTACGGAACCGGAACTTCTTCAAACTGGAAAGAAATTTTAAACGAATTTAATAAAAACTATAGTTTTAAGTTAACTTTTCATGATGAAGGATATGGCCCAAGTGATCAGTCTTCATTTTATGCAAAAAATATTCCAGTTCTCTTTTTCTTTACCGGTACTCATCCCGATTACCACAGACCAACTGATACATCAGATAAAATAAATTCAGCAGGTGAAGTGTCTGTTACAAAATATGTTTACCAGGTTGCTGAATCAATCGATGAAAACCCCCAGAAGCCGAATTATATAAATGTGCCTAGAAAGGAAGGCGGGCGAATGGCCTTCAGAGTTTATGTTGGTACCATTCCCGATTATGCTTCACAGGTTGACGGGCTGAAACTAACTGGTGTAAGTGAAGGCGGTCCGGCACAGAAAGCAGGTCTGCAAGGGGGAGATATTATAATAGAATTTGGTGGAAAGAAAATTTCAAATATTTATGATTATACATACGCTCTTGGAGATTTTAGCCCTGGAGATATAGTTGATGTTGTCGTTTTAAGAAACGGTGAGAAACATACTTTTAAAGTGGAGTTGGGAGCGAGATAAAAATGTGCTTATAACTTCTTAATTACAAATTTGAAGTGATGCACTTTCGATAGTGTTTGCTTTTTTATTTTAGTAATTATAGGGCGGTTATGATATTAAATTTTATACCGCCCTTTGAATATAATGAGCTACTTTCAAAGGGAATTATCATTAAAAGAAAAACCTCGGGGATTTCATTTAATTACAAATGAAATTATTTCAGCCATCCCCGAATTAAAAAAAATAAAAGCGGGAATTCTTCACATCTTTATCAGACATACATCAGCTTCATTGACTATTAATGAAAATTATGACCCTGATGTCAGGAGAGATTTTGAATCACATTTTAATGAACTCGTTAAAGAGAACGAACCTTATTATGTACATACTATCGAAGGCCCCGATGATATGCCCGCTCACTTAAAAGCATCTATCCTCGGGAATAATCTTTCAATTCCCATTACTAACGGAGCTTTAAATCTTGGCACATGGCAGGGAATTTACCTTTGCGAACACAGAAACCGCGGAGGAAGTAGAAAATTAATACTGACAATCTCAGGTGAATAATTTTCAATTTAATTATTAACTACTGAAAATTTCCCATAATATCAGGGCTTATAACCCCATTTTTCCTTATTTGCCGTAACTTCCTCTGGAGTGGGAATCGGGTCATCCGGGTTTCTAACGGGCACAATTCTTTCCTTCCCGACAATCCTCGCGTTTAATGCAATATCATCACTAAATATGTCCGGAACAAGATCTTCTTCAAAAATCGCTTCCCAAGGACATTCTGGAACACACGCATTACAATCAATACATTCATCGGGATCAATCAAAAGCATTGCCTTCGGAATTGTTTCATCATTACCCGTATATTCATAAATACAGTCAACGGGACAAACCTGTGTACACGCAATGTCTTTACAATCGAGACACAGCTTGGTAATTACGTAAGCCATAAATCTCTCCTTTGTATTCGGAATTTTTAATTTCTGTCTTAGGCTTTCGGAATTTATAGTAAATATAATAACGAGTCAACTGCTGAATAAATCCTTTTACAGACGATAGTAAATGCTCATTATCTCCAGAGTTTTTAATAATTTTCGTAAATTTATAATATATTTATAAAATTATCGGATAAGTTATATATAATATGGAAGTTACTTTATGTACAATAAGAAAGTTTTATTTGTATGCCTTGGAAATATATGTAGATCACCTGCCGCCGAAGCTATCCTAAAAAAATATCTGAATGACGATAATCTTCGGGATAATATTTATGTTGATTCAGCCGGAACAGCAGGATACCATGTCGGTGAACCTCCTGATCCACGAATGATAGGATATGCTGCTAAACGCGGATTTATCGTTGATCATATTACAAGGAAGTTCAATCCGGCAAAAGATTTTACAAAATTCGATTATATAATCACAATGGACAACGAAATCTTTAATGATGTAAAATCTCATGATAACCTGAATAAATTTTCTCATAAATTGTTCAGGATGGTTGATTTTTGCAATAATATTAAAATCGATCAGGTGCCTGATCCATATTATGAAGGTGAGGAAGGCTTTAACAGCGTGCTCGATATTCTTGAAGATGGATGCAAAGGCATTATTGAAAAATTGAAGAATGAAAATCACTTATGAACTAAAGAAAAAAATTGAAGAAGTAATAGGAACTGAGATTATCGCGATCAATTCAGTTTCCGGTGGATGCATCAGCAATGCCTGCAGGCTGGATACAAAAACCGGTCTAAATTACTTCCTCAAATATAATGATCACACTTCAAATGATATGTTTCTGAAAGAAGCTAACGGACTAAAAGAACTTGCAAAAACAGGGACAATCAGAGTACCGCAGGTTATCTTAGCTGAAAGAACATATATACTTCTTGAATATGTTGAGAGCAATCGACCGACCAAAAACTTCTTTGAGGAATTCGGCAGAAAATTTGCCGAAATGCACAAATACAATTCCGGTACTTTCGGATTTTTTGAGGACAATTATATTGGCTCAACAGATCAGAAAAACATAGCATCTGAAATAGAAAAAACGAATTGGATTGAATTTTATTGGAATAAAAGGATTCTATTTCAATATAAACTTGCTGAAAAAAATGGCTATGCAGCATCAGAATTAAAACTAGGTTTCAAAGAGCTTGAAGCTAAAATCTCTGAAATTTTATCCGGAAGTGAAGAGGCACCTTCGTTGCTTCACGGAGACCTGTGGGGTGGAAATTATATGTCGGACGAAAATGGAAACGCATGCCTGATCGATCCCGCTGTTTATTACGGCCATCGGGAAGCAGATCTTGCCATGACTAAATTGTTTGGAGGTTTTGATTGGCAGTTTTATTCTTCCTATAATGAAGCATTCCCGCTGAAAGATGGATCACAGTATCGCGAAAATATTTATAAACTCTACCACGTCTTAAACCATCTGAATTTATTTGGAAGGGGTTATTACTCGCAAGCTGTTTCTCTGATTAAAAGTTATTTTTCGTAAAACAGGTTATAAACCTGTTCTACGAAAGAATCAGATTTTATTTTTCATCTAACTGGTGGCTGATTTGTTTTTGGAGGCTTTGCCACATATAAAATTTCAATGTCAAATATCAGAGTTGAATTAGGAGGAATAACACTATTACCTTTACTCCCGTATGCAAGATCAGGAGGAATTACAAACTCTGCCCTTTCCCCTTTAGTCATCATTCCGATGGCTTCACTAAATCCCTTGATAAAGCCTTGTTCTTTGTATGGAAATACCAAAGGTTCCCCTCTCTCCACCGAACTGTCGAACTTCTTGCCGTTCTGAAGAAATACTGAATAATGTAATGTCACAACATCACCGGAGTCAATTGCAATGTTGTTCCCCGGAGCAACAACAATATATTTAATCCCATTACTTAATGTTTTGTACTTAGTTGTATCAACATCCCATTTTTTTATGACTATTGCATCTTTAACTTCAACAAGCTGAACCTGAAATTTTAAATCTGCGTTTGGTGGAATGACAGGCGGGAGACCTTTTTCACCATAAGCTAATTTTGAAGGAATAACAATTGTCCTGAAGCCGCCTTCCTTCATTCCTTCTATTCCCGCATCAAGTCCGTTGATAAATGAATTTTTCCTGAGCACAAACTTCATTGGTGTATGAGTTTGATTCGTACCTCCTATAAAGCTTGTAACTCTTGTTGAATCTTTTGTCCAATCTTTGAATAAATTTGTAGTATCCCTGATAATCCACCCTGAGAAATTTATCTGAACAAGATCGCCGTTTTTTGCTTCTCTTCCTGTTCCAAGAGAATCATCCATAAACTCGAGACCAGAATCTTTCTTTATCACTTGGCCCGTGTGTTGTTGTGAACACGCGGGAATAAATAACAACAATACCAGTAATGCTGAGAATAATTTCATTTTGCTTCCCTTAGATTTTTATCGGCACAAATATATCCATTTGAATAACAATTATGAAATGTACGATTTGAAAAGCAAGTTATCGAATATGACCTATCATTTAAACTGCTGGTCTTATCGGAACAAGCAATCTCTTTAGTTGTTCTTTTTTACTTTTAACGTTTAATATTTCACATTTGCACTTGCCTCTTTCCAAAGTAATTACCATATTAAAATAGTATAAAGCAAATATGCGTTTCTTGCTTATATCCGACACCGTACGGAAATCTTGCTCGCTGCTCTAAAATCCTAAAAATAAATCTAACACTTAAGTAGATGCTTTGCGCTCTGTTTTTATTAATTCAATCTTTAACTAAAATAAGGAGCTATAAATGAAAAAGGTGATCATATTATTTACCTCAATAATTATTACTTCTGTAATAATCACCTCTTGCAGCAAAACCGAATCAACAAGTTTAGTTGAAATAACCGCAAAAGATTATTACTTCCAAATGCAGGATTCTATTCCTTCAGGCTGGATAACGTTCAGGTTTATAAATAATGGACATGCAACTCATTTTTTCTCTCTAACTCTTCTTCCTGATAGCGTTAGCTTTCAGAACTATTTAAGCGATATCGCACCTGCCTTCTCTGCTGCGTGGGATACATTGCAAGCTGGAGCAACCAAAGGGGTAGCCGGCTCAGTGCTTGGCGGTCTTCTACCCAAATGGTATGCCTCTGCAAAATATATGGGAGGAGCTGGACTTACTGAGATGGGAAAAACTTCAGAAACTACAATAAAACTAATACCGGGTAATTACGTAATGGAATGTTATATTAAAACGCCTGATGGAAAATTCCATGGTGAACTGGGAATGATACGATCTTTAACCGTGACTGACGAAGTTTCAAAATCCATTGAACCAGTAGAGGCAGATATTGAGATAAATCTTTCAAATCTAAAACTTGAGGTAAATGGAAATATAACTTCTGGCATGCATAAAGTAGCAGTACATTTTAATGAGCAACCTGCATTTGGTCTTGGTAATGATGTCCATCTGGTCAGGTTAAATGATAACACAAATCTGAATAAGGTAATTGAATGGATGGACTGGATGAATATAAATGGGCTTCGTTCACCCGCTCCAGCTGAATTTTTAGGTGGCACGCAGGAAATGCCTGCAGGAAATACATCTTATTTTTACATAAAATTGACTCCTGGCAGATATGCATGGATATCGGAAATAAATGCTGATAAAGGAATGGTCAAAGAATTTAGAATTGACTGAGTTCTAAAGTTCAATTTATGCTTGTCGGAGATTTTCATTAAATTGTATATCCATTCAATAATAGCTCATGAAAGCAAAAAGATTATACATTATATTCACATTATTTTTCATTTTATTTGTTATAGGCGGTAAAATGGAGTATAAGATACAACAACCTGCGGTAATATCAGATTGCAATTATACTTTGAGCGAAGCGCTTGCCGGAAAGGTTATTCCTAGAGATATTAAAAAAGATCTCCGGCTCGTTGATGTTTATTATTTTTCATTCGATAAAAAGCTGCATAAAGGCCAGCTTGTTATACATAAAGACTTGGTTAACGACATTGAATGGATTTTTGATATGCTGAAGGAAAAGAAATTTCCCATAAAAAGTGTAATACCTGTTGTTAAATATCATTGGTCTGACGATGAATCAATGAAAGCAAACAACACCTCCGCCTTTAATTACAGACTGGTTGCAAATACAAACCGATTCTCGAACCACTCTACAGGTAGAGCTGTAGATATAAATCCTTGGCAAAATCCGCAGATAATTGATGGAAAAGCCTCACCCGAAGGAGCTGTATATAATCCTAAAGTAAAGGGCACTATCTCAAAACACTCTATGGTAGTTAAGTTATTTAAAGATAAAGGCTGGAAGTGGGGCGGCGATTGGAAAACAAGAACTGATTATCAGCATTTTGAGAAATTAAAATGACATACAAAATTGGTATATCCACTGCGGAGCATTACACATGGGGAAATGGTTGTGATGGTTGGCATCTCCTGAATAATGAAAATCTGAGCATAATACAGGAAAATGTTCCGGCTGGTAGTTCGGAAGTTAAACATTACCATAATATTTCCAGACAATTCTTCTTCATACTTGAAGGTGAAGGAACAATAGAACTTCCTGATAAAATTGTAAAGCTTTCAAAAAATGAAGGGCTGGAAATACCGCCAAAGACAGTTCATAGATTTATAAATCAATCGGATTCAGAAGTAATTTTTCTGGTTATCTCTTCACCTAAAAGTCACGGTGATAAAGTTAATTATAAAGAATAAAATTTAATACATTAAAGAAGTGATATTTTTTACCTAATAAAGGCCTCTTGGATATTTATTATTCATTCACTTGAATATCTATCCAGTCTGAATTTTTCTCCAAGGTAAAGCTTTCTTATTTCCTCATCTTCAGCCAATTCCTTTGCTCCCCCCTGCTTAAAGATAGTCCCGTCAATTAGTATATAAGCATTATCAACGATACTAAGTGTCTCGTGAACATTGTGATCTGTAATTAGAACGCCGATTCCACGTTCCTTTAAATTAGCAACGATATTCATTATGTCTTCTACGGCAATAGGATCAACACCCGCAAATGGTTCATCCAGTAATATAAAATCAGGATCCGTAGTTAGTGAACGGGCAATTTCTGTTCTTCTTCTTTCGCCTCCGCTGAGTTGCATTCCCTGACTTTTCCTTATATGCGCTATGCCAAGTTCCTCTAGGAGTCTTTCGCACTTCTCTTTTTTTGCTTTGGAATCAATTTTCATCATTTCAAGTATCGCCATTAAATTCTGTTCTACCGTCAGTCCTCTGAATATTGAAGCTTCCTGCGGAAGATAACCTATTCCCATTCTGGAACGCTGATACATAGGCACTTTAGTAATATCTTCATCATCAAGATAAACTGTTCCGGAATCCGGTCTGATCATTCCGGTTATCATATAAAAAGTAGTTGTCTTGCCTGCTCCGTTAGGTCCTAGCAATCCTACTATATGTCCCTTGGAAACCTCAACAGATGCTTTATTAACAACCGCGCGTTTCTTATAAATTTTAACTAGTTCTTTGCAGCTTAAAGTATTGTGTTCCATTTCTTATTAAAATCCAAATTTCAATTCCAAAACTAATAATAAAATACAAATTGGAATTACCAAAATGCACATTATTTTGACTTCAGCAAAATTGATGAGAGTATTTTCTTTAATTCAATTCCTCCTTTCACAATTAACTTTTGACTTTTGACTTTTGACTTTTCACCTTTCACATCATCACTGCCACTTTTTAGGTATCCTTTTAATTATGCTTTCCTTATCAGGCCTTTTTTTGAATGCAACATACTTCGCCAGAACGAAAGTATCTTCTTTCCCTTTAACAAGCCTCTCGGGATAAAATTCACTGTTCGGTGAACCATACATTCTTATTTCATCAACCTTGTTATCTGCAAAATTTATTATTGCATTTTGAGCTGACGATTTTGTCAGACCATTGGGTTTGGTTCCGTCATATTGATAATAAATGCTGAACATATTTCCCCAAATGTTTGTTTTTTGCAAACGTGAATTTTCGAACGTCATAAATACACTATCGCCCGAGGTTTGATCAAACCTGTTGTGATAATTTTCATTTTGAGAAATAATATATGCGTCTTTGTTCACTTTTAAATAATGTATTCTATTGTGATCAAGAAATATAGTAACCGAATCTCCCGTAAGCTGTGTATTCTCATACCATAAATACGGTTGGGCTGTTGAGTCAGTAGTTTTATAAGTAACTATCTGATCGGCCTTTTTGAAATAAAAAGTAAGATTATTAATTGATGCAAAATCACCGCGAACGATGCTTACCGAATCGGTCGCTTTGAAATAGTCCAGAGTATCGCGATAAGCTTCCATCAATCTTGATTTAATAAGCAGCGAATCTATCTGCATAGTTGAATCGGAACTTTCACCGTTATTTACTTGCATGCTGTCCATTTTATGTACGTACGATGTATCAATTTGTAGTAGGACAGGATTTTTATCCACCATAGTATAATGTCGCTCAGGATAATTCTCAAGGTGATCGCCAAACATGATCAAATGATTTTTCCTGTTTATGGCCTTAATATTATGATAAGCATACGTGATCTTCGTATTGCGAAAATGTTCCAGACTATCCGCCATAATTGAACTTGCAGTATCTACGATTGTTACATTGCTTACCGCAACCATTCTGTTTTCATCTCTATAGTAAGTCAGGCTATCGGAGGTTAGGACTGAAACGGAATCCCTGAGTTTTACGCTGTCTTGGAAAAAAGCTCGGTGCACATCGAAGTGATATCTTCCTCTCTTGGCTGTTAAAGTGACTTTCCCATCTTCAAGCTTTATTGCTGTGTCGGATACTGATTCCTTTTGATCTCCGTAATAAAATCCTTTGGCAGTTGTGATAGTCAGACTATCCTGTTTTAGTACAACATTTCCGACTAATTTAGCCTCATTCCGTGAAATATATTGAGTCGCCTGATTGCAGGTAATTATCACATTTCCCTGAGTCACGACAACATTGCCGTAGACTTCACGTATCATTTCTCCATTTAATGTTTTTCCAATAAGACTGTCACCTGTAACCTGGATGTAATTATTCTGTGCAAGTAAAGAAGTGGTTACAAACAGAATAAAAATAACTATCGATAAAGAATTTTTAATCATAAACTATTTTGTTGTATCTGTTCTGGTTATATAGGTGATATTGTAAATTACATAACTGCGAAGACTTCGATCTGATTCAAACCCGTAACCCTGTATAGTCTCTTTTGGCGATATGATAGTAACAAATTTATCGCTGACAATTTTCTGATCCCTGTTTCTGAACATTAGTTCTTGTGTCTTAAGGACTGTACCGCTGTCATTTACAGCAACCACGCTGTCTATCGCATACAGGTCTCTTGTAGCATCATTCACTTTTCCTCTCTTGGAAGTTATAGTAGATGTTTTTACCATATTGTCATTATAGAAATCGACTTTGAGTCCTTGGTCAAAAAGAGTTTCCTGCAATTGGTCAAACTTCCTTAAATGTCCGGTTTTTAATATTGCCTTTGTTTTACCTGAATCGCTAAAAACAATAGTTGAATTCCAGCTTTCCTGTGATGGCAGTTGGCCTGAATTTAAAGATGTATCGATGGTTGGTTTTACGTTATCGTTACTACAGCCCGCAATAAACAATAACAAAATGATGGAGAGAAAAATCCTCATCTTTGAGTTAACCCAAGATTTATCAAATCGTGAAGATGAATTATTCCAACTGGATGCTTAACTTCGTCAATAATTATCAATGATGTAATTTTATGATTTTCCATTTGCTGAAGTGCAAATGATGCAAGGTAATCAGGATTCATAACTTTTGGATCTTTCGTCATTATGTCCCTTGCTGTCAGTTCCTTAATATCAAGAGTTTTTTCGAGCAATCTTCTTAGATCGCCATCTGTAATAATACCTGAGAGTATCCCATTTGAGTCCACTACACTGGTTGCCCCAAGTCTTTTTGACGTAATTTCAAAAATTACATCTTTAATATGACAATCCTCTTTAACGACAGGTATTTTATCTCCCTGTGCCATAATTTCTCTGATTTTTAATGATAGCCTTTTACCAAGACTACCACCCGGGTGCAGCAGAGCAAAATCTTCTGCAGTGAATCCCCGCTTTTTTAATAAAGTAACAGATAAGGCGTCTCCGATCACAAGCGTGGCAGTTGTTGAGGCTGTGGGCGCAAGATCGTGAGGGCAGGCTTCTTCTTTGACGGCAATACTTAGAAAAAGATCGCACTCGCTTGCAAGTCTGGAATTTTCATATCCGCTCATTGCTATCAGCGTTACGTTCAGTCTTTTTAACATCGGAAGAAGATTTATAACTTCTTCTGTTTCACCGCTTTTCGAAATTAAAATTACAACGTCGTCTTGCCTTACCATTCCAAGATCACCATGCAAAGCATCGGTGGGATGTAGAAAAATCGCAGCCGTTCCGGTTGAATTTAATGTAGCTACAATTTTTCTGGCAACCAGTCCCGACTTTCCCATTCCGGATAACACTACCCTCCCTTTTGAATGATAAATCAACTCGACCGCACGGGCAAATTGTTCATTTATACTTTCAGTTAATCCGCGTACTGCTGTAGCTTCTATTTCAATTACTTCTTTGCCGGTTTTAATGATTTCTTCAATATTCAATTTTTACCTCTTCTAAGAAAACTAAATAAACTTTTTTGTGAAGGCTTGTGATTACTCTTTTCAAAATCACTCAAATCAATATCAAATCTTTTAATGTACTTATTGTATGTAATCAAGGCAGACACAAGATCACCATCGGAATAATTATCCAATTGGTCGAAAAAAAGTCCGGGATTTAAAGCAACTTTAGTATTTCTAATTTCCCTGACCATCATTAGCTGATTATAAAAATTACTCAATGGAATTAAATGATTAACGCCCGTTTCAATATTATGTAGCCATATTTTCTTATGTTTGGGCGCAATTGTTAATATTAAACCATTCGGAATTATAACAACTTCTTTCACTTCTGAATTATCATTCGGGGCAGCCATGCCCGGAACCCATTCCGAGTAGTTCCAGTCTGATAATTCAGTAAAATCCTCATTCGGCTTACGAGCATTGTTTGTCGAAATATCAAATTCTATTTCATTATCCGTTTCTTCATGTATAGCTATGTCAATCTGAGTCTCTTTACAAATTACTGTGCCTATGGCAAAAATCGGAGTGGAAGGGAAACTCAAATCTGGTTTTTCTCCGGGCTTTCCAAGGATCATATTATCACGAGAAAATCTGCCTTGTCCGATCACCACTAACTCTTCTATTTTATCTCTGTATTTCTTGTAACCGGGCTTATCCACTGGCAGCACTTTAAATAACAAATATTTCTCTTTTTCGGTAAGTGCTCTTGGAAATTTTTCCATTACTCTAATATCTTTTTATCACCCTGTCGATTTCTTTTACTTCAACCAATAGATTTTTCAATTCATTAAGTGGCAATTGGCTCTCTGCATCACTCTTAGCTTTTTTAGGATTTGGATGAACTTCAAGAAATAGTGCATCAATTCCAACGGCGGCGGCTGCTCTGGCCAGTGGCTTAATAAATTTCGGTTGGCCGCCGCTTTCATTACCCATGCTCGGTATCTGCACTGAATGCGTTGCATCCATTACAATGGGAAATCCAAATTCGCGCATAATAACAAATGATCTCATATCGACAACCAGATTATGATACCCGAAAGTTGTACCGCGTTCTGTAAGCAGAACTCTCTTATTACCCGTTGATATGACTTTCTCAGCGGCGTGTTTCATATCTTCTGGAGCAAGAAACTGACCTTTTTTAATATTTACTGCTTTTCCGGTTTTACCCGCCGCAAGCAGCAATTCTGTCTGCCTGCAGAGAAAAGCAGGTATCTGCAAAACATCGGCTACCTTTGAGGCCTTTAGGGCTTCTTCAGCATTGTGAATGTCTGTCAGAATTGGAATATTAAATTTATCTTTTACCTTGTCTAAAATCCTTAAGGCCTCATCATCTCCTATTCCTGAAAAAGTTTTACCACTGGTTCTGTTTGCCTTTTTGTAACTGGATTTAAAAATAAAAGGGATTTTAAGTTCTGCTGTAATCTTTTTGATTTTCTCCGCGGTTTCTAATATCATCTTCTCATTTTCAATAACACACGGTCCGGCTATTAGTACAAAAGGTCTATTATTGCCGATTTCAATTTCACATATTGTCAGCATTGAGTTTTCTATACCAATTAAAATATGTTTTAAAAATTAAGATATTTCTTTAACTTCAATTCAAAAATAAATGATAAGCAGTTTATTTCATTCAGCTTAATTATGTTATATTAAACTGATTATTTAACGCTTTTCAGTTATTTTAATGATTCAGCTGTATTAAATATAAAGAAATCATAATATTTATTGAACTTTATTTTATCTTTGAATCGAAGTTAGCCTAAATTCATTAAATTTCACTAAAATCTTGATGGAACCATGAAAAAGACCCAGTTATTCACAATTACAACTTTCCTTTTTTCCATTCTATTTTTGTCCTTTATTTCAGTTTATTCCCAGCCTTCAAAAGATAAAAATTCAGCACAAATTAAGTTAGCACTTGATAAATTGAATGTGCTTGGCAGCGTGCTTTATGTTGCTGCTCACCCGGATGATGAAAACAGCGCTTTTCTTTCGTATTGTTCTTACGGAAGGCATTTCAGAACCGCATATTTGTCACTTACTCGTGGTGATGGTGGGCAGAATCTGATCGGAACAGAGCAGGACGGAGCTCTGAGTGTTATCCGGACTCATGAACTTCTTGAATCAAGAAAAATTGATGGGGCTGAACAATACTTTTCAAGAGCAATAGATTTTGGTTATTCGAAAAATCCCGAAGAAACATTCAATATCTGGAACAAGCAAAAAATCCTTTCAGATGTTGTCTGGATGATCCGCAAATACAGACCGGATGTGATTGTACTGAGATTTCCCGGCGATGGATCTGGGGGTCACGGAAATCATACAGCATCTTCTCTTCTAGCTCAGGAAGCATTTAAAATTTCCAACGATCCGAATGTGTTTCCGGAACAGTTAAAATATGTCAAACCGTGGCAGCCAAAAAGAATTTTCTGGGATGTATTTACCTGGAGAAAAATGAAAATCCCTGAGGGTTCACTAAGAATTAATGTCGGTGATTATAATCCCTTGCTGGGGGAATCTTATGACGAGATTGCTGCTGAGGCCAGAAGCATGAACAAAAGTCAGGGTGAAGGAAGCTCTGCACGGAGAGGAAATATTTACAATTACTTCAAATTGCTCAATGGTGAACCGGCAAAAAAAGATATAATGGAAGGAATTAATGATACTTGGTCGAGAATTCCTGGCGGCGAAAAAGTCAGTGCTTTATTGAAAAAAGCAGATGAAGAATTTAAACCCGAAAAACCTTACGAAATTATCCCGACTTTGCTTAAGGCATATTCCCAAATGGAAAAGATAAAAGATGATTATTGGATTCCATTAAAGGAAAAAGAATTGCTCGAAGTGATCCGGTCAGCGGCAGGAATCTGGATTGAAGCCATCTCGTCAGATTATTCTTCCTATCCCGGCGGCAATGTTGCCATTCAGGCAGGAATAGTAAATCGTTCAAATTATCCTTTCACATTAAAAAGCGTGCAGTTTCAATATGGCGAGAATAAAAACATCAATGCAACCTTGAATGATGAAGATCTTAAAACCGTGAATGAAGAAATTGCTCTCCCAAAAGATATTGCTTATACGCAGCCATATTGGCTTAGAAAACCGAATAAACTTGGCTCCTATGAAGTTGATGATCAGGAAATGATCGGCAAAGCTGTGCAGGCTCCTCCGCTTAATGTCACCTTCACACTAAAAGCAGAAGACGTGGAATTCAATTTAACCACACCTGTTTATTATAGATGGAACGATCCGGTTTCTGGAGAAAATTACAGGCCATTTGAAATAAGACCGCCAGTTTCTATAAATCTTGATAATACTGTTTATGTTTTCCCGAATGACGATGAAAAAGCAGTCAATGTAACATTAAAGAGCAATGCAGATAATCTGTCAGGAAAATTAAAACTCAACGTTCCTTCAGGCTGGAAAATAGAACCAAAGGATGTTTCGTTTGCATTTAAAAATAAATACGATGAATCTGAATTTATCTTCAAAGTAAAACCCCCTGCTAACAGTTCGGAAGTTGAAATGACAGCTTCGGCAGAAACAAATTTTGGAAATTCTGATAGAAGTATCCAAACTATAAATTATTCACATTTTCCTATTCAGACATTATTTCCCAAAGCTGAGGCAAAACTTCTCAGGCTCAATATTAAAAAAGTCGTTTCAAATATTGGATATATAATGGGAGCCGGAGATCTCATTCCGGATGAGCTTAGAGAATTGGGTTATAACGTTCATTTGTTAACCGATAAAGATCTGGAAAATATTGATCTTTCAAAATACGACGCTATAGTTGCAGGAATACGGGCATATAACACGCGCAATATACTGGATGTCGTTCAGCCCCGCCTGATGGAATATGTAAAGAATGGCGGAACGTATGTGGTTCAGTACAGTAAAAGTTTTGATATGGTAACTAAAAACATTGGTCCTTATCCAATTCAACTTTCACACGATAGGGTTACAGTTGAACAAGCACCTGTTACATTTTTGGCAAAAGATAATCCAGTTTTGAATTATCCAAATAAAATAACTGAAAAAGATTTTGATAACTGGATACAGGAAAGAGGATTATATTTCGCTCATAAGTGGGATTCTAGATATCAACCCGTTATTTCCTGCCACGATCCGGGAGAAACTCCTAAAGAAGGCGGCTTCCTTTATACAAAATATGGCAAAGGAGTTTTTATCTACTCAGCTTACGATTGGTTCAGAGAGCTGCCGGCGGGTGTTATGGGATCTTTCAGGATATTTGCAAATATGCTTTCTGCAGGCAAAGCGCCTCAGCAGGTAAACCTGCCTGCTGGCAGTCAGGTTGAAAAATGAATGACGATATAAAAAATAATCAGAAGGATGAAAGTCCTCCGTTATTCAAGACGTGGAGAGCCTGGTATGTGCTTGTACTGGCTAATCTGGCTCTGTTGATCATTCTATTTTATTTATTTACAAAAATTTTTGAATGAATATACTTGACTGGGTAGTCCTTGTTGGCTCGCTTTCATCCATAGCTATTTATGGAATGTGGAAAGGGCGTGGCAACAAGGACATGAAAGGCTACCTGCTTTCGGACAACGATATGAAATGGCATACTGTTGCCTTTTCAATAATGGCTACTCAGGCCAGCGCAATTACATTTCTATCAACCCCTGGACAGGCGTACATCGATGGAATGCGGTTCGTTCAGTTTTACCTCGGACTACCAATCGCTATGGTAGTGCTTTCAGTTACTGCCGTTCCTCTTTATTATAAATTGAAAGTTTACACTGCTTACGAGTATCTCGAAAGTCATTTCGATTTAAAGACAAGAGCACTGGCTGCATTTTTATTCCTTATTCAGCGAGGACTTGCCGCCGGTCTAACCATTTATGCACCTTCAATAATTTTATCGATACTTTTAGGCTGGAACATTTACTGGACAAATCTTTTCATCGGGGGAATTGTAATAATTTATACTGCAACAGGAGGTTCTCGAGCTGTTGGATGGACACAGTTTCAGCAGATGATAGTAATTCTTATTGGAATGTTTGCTGCGTTCTTTATGATAATTCATCTGCTTCCTGACCATCTCTCCTTTCTCGATTCAGTTAAGGTTGCTGGCAAATTAGGAAAATTAAACGCAATAGATTTTTCGTTCAATCCGGATAATAAATACAGCATCTGGTCCGGGATAATAGGCGGATTTTTCCTGCAGATGTCATACTTTGGAACCGATCAGTCGCAGGTGCAGAGATATTTAACCGGCGAAACTGTGAAACAGAGCAGGCTTGGACTGCTTTTCAATGGAATTGTCAAGGTTCCGATGCAGTTTGGAATCCTTTTTATTGGTGCTATGCTTTTTGTCTTTTATCAGTTTGTCGCTCCTCCGCTCTTTTTCAATCCCGTGGAAACACAAAAAGTAAAAGCAGGTGTCCACGCAGAACAGTACAATAAGCTTGAAGATCAGTTTCACCAATTATTTACCGAGAAAAAAGAAAAGCTGAACGGCATGGTCCGGGCAATGGATTCGAAGGATGAATCTAGGGTTGCTTCGCTTCAAAATGATATTAATTCGACAAATGATAAAATAAAAGGTCTCAGAACAGAGGCTGCGGATATCATTGCCAAAAGTGATCCTCTTGCTGATACAAATGATACGAACTATATTTTCCTGAGCTTTGTACTAAAATATCTTCCTGCTGGATTAATTGGGTTGGTGCTGGCTGCTATATTTGCCGCGTCTATGTCATCCACAGCATCAGAAATAAATGCTCTGGCTTCTACAAGTATTGTGGATGTTTACAAACGTATGATCAAAAAGGAAGCGAGCGAAAAACATTATGTCTTTGTTTCAAAACTTGCCACTGTCTTTTGGGGACTTTTTGCAATTGGTTTTGCTGCATTTGTAAGCCAGCTTGGTACACTTATAGAAGCTGTAAATATTTTAGGTTCATTATTTTATGGTACAATTCTCGGAATTTTTCTTCTGGCATTCTATTTCAAAAAAGTAAATGCTACACCTACCTTTCTCGCTGCAATTATTGCAGAAATTGTGGTTATATGCTGTTTCCTTTTTACGAAGATTTCATTCCTTTGGTACAATCTCATCGGATGTTTACTTGTTATTTTGCTGGCTCATATAATTGATTCTTTTATGAAGAGTAAATCTCTTAAGAATGCCTAAATGCATAACCTATATAATCACCTTACCCATAACCTGCAATTTATAAATATCATTTAATTTGGTATCTTGAATTATGGATTAAAACAAAAATTTTATCTCCTTTTGGAAACTGATAGAAAGACACAGATAATAAAAGCAGCAGTCAAAAGATTTGCACGTCATGGTTTAAATAAAACCACCCTTGATGAAATTGCTCGGGACTTAAGAATCGGCAAAGCCACTATTTATTATTATTTCAAATCTAAAGATGAGTTGTTTTTTGAAACTATTATTTATGATTCGGACCTAATTCTTAATGACATAAAAACTATTTTTAATAATGATTCACTTCCATTAAAGGAAAGATTTGCTAATTATTTCATCTACAAGGAAAATATTTACGAAAAATATAAGCTTATCTACGATCTTATGGCCAATTTACTCAATGATAGCGGATTCGAAACGGAACTGGAGATTCTCAAAAAATTATTAAAATTTGAAGAGAGTGTTTTAAGAATAGCTTTAAGTTCAGCTTTGGCCGGAAAGTC
>Ga0315535_1001176_pt1 | contig 17809 bp, 15 predicted proteins | sample SalMarSW160220MG_2_FD_203092 | JGI IMG/M metagenome (GOLD analysis project Ga0315535, IMG submission 203092) | Salt marsh sediment microbial communities from the Plum Island Ecosystem LTER, Massachusetts, United States - Salt Marsh Sediment SW1602-20 ... | reverse complement strand
CCCAGAATAATCAAGGCCAGTGCAACGGATATACCTGTTTTTCTGCTGAATATATCACTGAGAGATAAAAATGCCGGTGAGGGCCGGTTCATAGATCTTAGTGAGTTTGCAGAGACAGTGATAAAGAAGAGAATTGAGCAGCTACCTGAGGTGGCTATGGCAGATATAACCGGTCAGATAAAGCGCGAGATTTTTATCAGTCCCGATAAAGAGAAGATGATCAGCCTGGGACTTACTGATGATGATATATCAAATGCCGTCACACTTAACAATATGAATATAGGGAGCATACTTGTTAAGAAGGGAAAATATCTTTATAACCTTGAGTTCAGTTCCTACCTGAAAGATCCTGATGATGTCAGAAATATTTATATCAAAGCAGGCAGCAGGCTCTTACAGTTAAAAGACATTGCCGACGTTGGTGTGAGGGAGGAGAGGCCCCGCGGACTTTACTATTCGGACGGGTCAAGGGCTGTCTCACTTGCCATCATTAAGGAATCGACAGCCAGGATGGCTTCCCTCGAATCAAAAATGAAAGAAATCATCGGGGTATTCAATCAGGACTATCCCCAGATGGATTTTAAGATTTCGCAGGACCAGACCAGGCTATTGGACTATTCGATCTCGAACCTGCAGCAAAGCCTTATTATGGGAGGGATCCTGGCATTTCTTCTCATGTTCTTCTTTCTCCAGGATGCCAAATCCCCCGTTATTATCGGGTTAAGTATTCCGGCTACATTGGTCATCAGCCTCCTTTTCTTTTACATCATCGGATTATCAATAAACATTATTTCACTTGCCGGACTAATCCTGGGTATCGGTATGATGATCGACAACTCTATTGTAGTGATTGAAAATATTACACAATGGATCGACAGAGGCCTGTCACTTGTTGAGTCATGTGTTAAAGGTACCAATGAAATAATAACACCACTTATATCTTCAGTACTTACAACATGTGCTGTTTTTATACCGCTGATCTTTCTCAGCGGTATAGCAGGAGCACTTTTCTATGACCAGGCAATTGCCATTGTCATTGGTCAGGGCGTATCATTACTTGTTGGTATAACATTGTTGCCTACGATCTATTATCTTCTTTATAAAAATGGAAGAGAGGGAATATTGTCAAGGTTTGTACGGAAGATAAGTCTGAAGGGACTTGAAAAGACCTATGAAGGAGGAATGGACTTCTTCTTCAGGTATAAGAATGCAATGATGATATCGTTCCTGGGTATTATAGCGCTGATGGTCATCCTCTTTTTCACCATGGAAAAGACAAGGTTCCCGGCTGTACACCAGGATGAAATAATTGTTTCGGTCGACTGGAATGAGAATATTGACCTGAATGAAAATCTGCAAAGGATCAAAGGATTGTTAGCGTACAATGGAGATATGACTGTTCAGACCAACTCTTTCATCGGCGAGCAGCAATTCCTCTTTAACCGCGACTATGACCAGACATACACACAGGCAAAGGTTTATATAAAAGCCAAGGATTACATGATAAAGGATATTATCGAAAAGAATTCCTACCAGTATGTCCATGACAACTTCCCCGATGCTGAGGTAAGTATTTCGCCACAGCAGAACATCTTCGAGAAAATATTCTCTGCTTCAACGGCACCTCTGGTTGTTGAAGTCAGTCTATTGAAGGAGAAGGAAGTCCCTCCGGTTGATAAAATGACTGGTATTATTACCACTTTGCAGAAAGACTGGCCCGATGCGGGCATTTCACCTCCACAACTGGAAGACAAAATAATACTTAGGCTTGATCCTGACAGGTTATTATTGTATGATGTAGATCCGATGCAGGTTTATTTTTCCCTGAAGACATCCCTTAACCAAAATAATATAGGAGAAGTAAGAGCCTCTTATGAATTACTTCCGATAGTTCTCAGTGACAGGGCAAAACAGATCAATGATATTTTATCATCCGGTTTTGTATTGAATAATTCGGGAAGCAGGATACCTGTAAGTGAACTTGTGAAAACAAAGAGGGTGCGGGATTACAAGACGATAAAAGGAGGCCAGTACAGTGAATATGTGCCTGTCAGTATGAATGTTGAAACAAACAAACCAGGAGCTCTTACAGCAAGTATAAGAAATGTCCTGGCATCTGATCAGGATATAGATGTGAGGTTTGAGGGTTCTCTTATTACCGGGCAAAGAATCTTTTATGAGCTTTCCATTGTCCTCCTGGTATCGTTATTGCTGCTGTATTTTATCCTGGCAGCGCAATTTGAGTCTCTTACTCAACCTTTCATTGTACTGCTTGAAATTCCTATCGATATTGCAGGTGCATTACTACTTGTGAAACTCTGGGGAGGTACTATAAATCTCATGACCATGATAGGCCTTGTTGTAATGTCAGGCGTTATTATTAATGATTCCATTCTGAAAGTTGATACCATAAACAACATCAGAAATGAAGGAGTTGCTTTAAAAGAAGCTATTTACACCGCAGGTTCAAGAAGGCTGAAGCCTATCATAATGGTTGCCATGGCTTCACTTGTATCTACAATACCATTACTTTTCAGTTCCGGGATCGGTTCAGAGCTTCAGCGGCCGATGGCATTATCTCTTATAGGAGGTATGTCACTGGGTACTGTTGTGAGCTTATTTTTTATTCCACTAGCTTACTGGTTTATTTACAGGAAAGGAGATGTGAAAAATAAATAGATCATCATGTTGAAAAAAGTTGTTTTAATCGGACAAATTCTGATAGTTACATTTAATTGTCTCCTGCTTGTTGAATGCAATAAATCGGGGAAGCAAGATGATGTTATAAAATATATCTCCGGATTTCCTGCTGAGGTTAATCTAAACCCGGTAAAGATTAAAGTTTCGCCAATTTTACTGTCTCCCAGCAATATGTGTATTTCTGATACTTTTTTGATTGTTTCTCAGAATGCAGATGACAGCATGTTCAGTATTTTCGGACTGCCAGATTGTAAACTTTTATACAGATTCGGAAAAAAAGGAAGAGGTCCTGATGAATTTATTTATTCCTATCCCTTTCAGACTTTAGGAAGTGTCAATGTCGATGAAGGCGTCTTTGCAGTAAATAATAATGTATCGGATTTTCAATTCTACAGAATAAGGGATCTTCTGAATAATAACATTTCCCCCTATAAAACAGGCAGTTTACCTTCGGAGTATTATAATATAAGGTCCATGGCTTATATAGGTGATTCAGTTATTATAGCAGCACCGAATGCAGATAGTATAAATATCCTTAAATACAATATTAATAGTAATAAGAGTACTGTAATCAGTTATTATCCTGATGTTTTCCCAAAGTTGCACAGGGATCTCAAAAGGGAAGTTTACGGGTGCCTTATAAAAGCAAAACCCGATAACTCAAGGTACATAGTGGCCTATGCCCATACCGGCAGAATTGAATTTTATAACATAAAGGATAAGGAACCATACAAAATACTGATTTATAAAGATTTCCCTTCTTTAAAAGACAATACAGGGCTTAATAACTCTTCAACAGAATGGAATATCACTCCGGAACAGAAATTTTTCTGTGGTTATCTTGCAGCAAGTAATAAGTATGTATTTCTTGGAATATTAGGTGCCAAAAACTCGGAGATATTCCTTAAAGACGGGCCAAACAGATCATTTATCCCCGAGATACATGTATTTACATGGGAGGGAGAACCAGTTACAAAAATAAAATTGGAGAAATTCTTCTTCCTTTTAGCAGTGGATAAGAATGCTGACTACTTTTATGTTATTGATGATATGATTGCGAATGAGATCAGGCGATATGATTTGAAGCCGGCACTGGAGAAATGAGAGATCGGTAACTAAAACAGCATTCAATAATTTCATTATATGACAAAAGAAAAATCCACTAATATAACAGTCGCTACTAAAACCAATAGGTTCTCACTTATCAAAAAAACATCACCGCATTAAGCGATTTTTTGGCTTAATGGATCGTTTTTTTAATGAAATTTACGCCTTTTTTATTTGTATGATTTGATATTTTTCTGCAAAGATCTCATCCTGGCTTTCTTCAGCTTGATGCATAACTTTGCAGATAAGATTCGTGTTCAATGATATTTATAATTCTTAATACCAACCTTTGATAAAAAAATCTCCCATGATAGGCTTATATATATTAAGATATTAAGATTTCTTTAAGTATTATATTGATTATAAATTAATTAAATTAAATAAATCTCCCCCAAAAAACTACTTACTATAGATATGTGATTTTTAATTAATTATCAATTTAATATATTTGACAACCTCCCCTGTATTAGCATTTTATTTTCGATCAAAGAGAATTTTATAACATATATTATATATATATAGAAATCATATATATAGAAAAAATGTCATTTGAACTTTGTACCTTAATCACTATCTAAAAGCCTTTCAAAATTTAAATGCAATTTGGTTAACTACGAATATGGTCACCGAATTTTGGAAACTTGAGTTTGAGTGTGAGAGGATTACCCCAACAGGGTATAAGAACAGGAGTTGGCGGGATTTAATGGGATTACCTCCTCGCTCAAACTTCGCTGCATCCTACGCTAAAGCTTCGGACGCCAAAGAAAGCTACAGTGGACACAGTTCGTTCGTCGGTGATCCCTGTGGGGGAGCCCTGCATTGCCACAGCAAAGCATGCGATTGAAAGTATACACGCTTACCGGTTACTGATTACTGATCACTGATTACTGGTTACTGATTACTGATTACTGATTACCCGGGGATTACCTCCTCGCGGGGGCTCGTCGGTGATCCCTTGGGGGGGAGCTTCAAAGCCACAGCAAACCGCGCGATGCGCGGTATTTTTGTTTTCATCAGACCCTTATCAAAGCGAGCTTTGAACGGCTCTTCTGAAAACAAAAACCCTTCGCCTCAAAAGGCGAAGGGTTTGCTGTGGCTTTGGCGGAGAAAGAGGGATTCGAACCCCCGGTCCCACGATAGCAGGACAACGGTTTTCAAGACCGCCGCATTCGACCGCTCTGCCATTTCTCCGCCGCAAAGATAATATTTTTTTGATTTTTGCCAGTCTTTTTAAATAAATTGCATAAATGACAGAAAATCAATATTATAGATATTTTTTTAACAGGATATGAACAATATTGAAAATATTTTGTCCTGGAAGGTAGATACAATGAGCGAAAGCGCAATTTTTACAAAAAATTCCATTTCATACAAAAATATGCCTCTTTCAGCCTAAAAGTGCCACTATTTGTGCAAAAACGGAAAATAAATTTGCATATGAATTTAAATAAAATAAATTTGTAATTAATTAGTAAGATTGGTCTAACCCTAAAATCATTCATTATGACAAAAAAAGAATTAGTTAACGCAATCGCTGCTGAAGCAGGATTATCCATTAAGGATGCCGGGAAAGCACTGAACGCATTTGTTGGCGCTTTTGGAAAGGCTATGAAAAAAGGCGAAAGAATCCAGCTTCCAAGTATGGGTACCTTCAAAGTTGATAAAAGGAGTGCCAGGGTTGTACGTAATCCAAGAACAGGCGCCAAACTTAATGTACCTGCTAAAAAAGTTGTTAAATTCAAAGCAGCTCCTGCACTTAACAAAGGTCTTTAATCTCTTATAATTGAGATTGCCGGGGGGTGTTCAGACACCCCTTTTTTTTTACTGTTAAAAACAAATTGTGATCATATAGCGTTATATTAATTCATAACAAATATCATATAAAAGTGAACCAACTTTAGGTTTTCACATAATAAATGTGAATGTTTTTTCTTATTTTTGACAAAGAAATTTCTTGCTAAAAAAGATTTTATGAATTGTATTATTGTTGACGATGATCAAATGAGCTGTAAGATCCTGGAAGGATTTGTAAGTAAATCATCCGCCCTTAATCTTCTTGGTACATTCAGTGATTCTGTTGAAGCAAGGAATATCCTTACACAACGAAAAGATATCGATCTTGTGATCCTTGATATACAGATGCCCGAACTTAACGGTTTCGACTTTATTGGCAGCCTGGATAATCCACCCAATATTATTATTGTATCATCAGCTGAAGAATATGCATTGAAGGCTTTCGATTTCAACGTTGTGGATTACCTGCTGAAACCTGTATCATACGGACGATTCCTTAAGGCTATCGATAAAACAGTCAGGTATTTCAGCCGGAAGGAGACAAATAGTACTGTTGATGAAGAGATATTCCTTAAAAAAGGTTCTTCCCTCGTAAAACTGAAACTGGGCGATATCATTTTTATTGAAGCTCTCGAGAATTATGTGACTCTCAATACAAATAATGACAAGTTTACGATTCATTTTACCATGAAGGCCATTGAGAGCCAGCTGCCTTCTTCGGTGTTTATCAGGGTGCACAGGTCATATATCATTAATAAGAGTATGATCCAGACTATCAAGGAGAACTCTCTTGATCTGAACGTGGGAGGGACTCTTAGAAATATCCCTGTCGGCAAGTCATTCAGAGACTCTCTCCTGAATGATATTAATGTTATGGCCCGGTAACATCCGGTATTCAAATGCTTACAAATCGCCAACTGTTCTTAAAGTATCTCGGACAGACCTCTCCGTCACCTATGCTACTTGAAATTTCAAGGGCAGAAGGTATTTATATGTATAGTCCCGACGGAAAGGAATATATAGACCTTATCTCTGGTGTATCAGTAAGTAATACAGGGCATTCCAATCCCAAAGTGACTGAGGCTGTGAAACACCAGATCGATTCATATTCCCACCTCATGGTTTACGGTGAGATGATTCAGAGTCCTCAGGTGAAATATGCGGAACGTCTTGCATCTCTTCTTCCTCCGTCGCTTGGCAGTACCTATTTTGTCAACTCCGGATCGGAAGCGGTGGAAGGTGCACTTAAGCTGGCAAAGAGATTCACGGGAAGGAGCAGGATATTTTCATTCAGAAATGCTTACCACGGGAGTACTCACGGCGCTTTAAGCGTACAGGGAAGCGAGATATACAGGAACGCTTTCCGCCCTCTGTTACCTGATACCCACCTGCTTACATTCAACGAAGAACAATCACTGGCTTCAATTGACGGCAAAACAGCCTGTGTGATAATTGAACCGATACAGGGAGAAGGTGGCATTGTCCTGCCTTCCGGAGATTTTCTGAAGAAGCTCAGGACCCGGTGCGACAGGACAGGTGCACTGCTTATATTCGATGAGATACAGACGGGATTTGGAAGGACAGGTACCATGTTTGCCTTTGAACGTTACGGTGTTATACCGGATATACTGTTGCTGGCCAAGGCACTGGGGGGAGGTATGCCTCTTGGTGCATTCATCTCTTCTCACGAAATAATGTCTTCTCTTATTTCTGATCCGGTGCTGGGCCATATTACAACATTCGGCGGACATCCTGTGAGCTGTGCTGCAGGACTGGCTTCCCTCAGCATCATTGAAGACGAGAAGCTGGCCGATGCAGCCGAAAGAAGTTCAGCTGTCTTTAAAAAGGAACTGCTGCATCCCCTGGTTTCAGAGGTCAGGGGCGAGGGACTGCTACTGGCTGTAAGAGTGAAAGATCCGGGAGCTGTAAGATACATAGTATCACATGCTCCGACTCACGGACTTATACTTGATTATTTCCTGTTCTGTGATGATGCTTTTCGTATAGCTCCACCCCTGATTATAAAGAATGATGAGATCCTGAAAGCTTGTTCCCGTATTAAGGATCTGCTGGATGAGACAATGAGCAGAAATTCATGAAATGAAACGACTGTTAATAACCTGCCTGCTGATATCAATTGCACTACCGGCTGCAAGGGCTCAATTGCCGGATGATTCTGTAGCGGCACACCTTGAGAAACTGTTTGTAAGACTTGTGAACAGCTACCAGGACTCCGACAGGATCATGATAAATGATTCGATACATACAATTATAAACAGTTTTGTACACTCCGAGGAAGCATTTGACTATAAATTGCCCGGGTTGAATCATCTCGGACAGATAACCTCCCCAGATTCCCTTGTTAAGATCATTACCTGGAATATAATAATGAATAACGGAGAGGGAAAATATTACTGTTATTTTATCAGAAAAGGGCCGGAAGAGGGTAAAAAAGATATTTACAGCCTGTCTGCAGACTATTCCCCTCTTCCTGTTTCTTCCGATACAACCTATGATGCCAGTAACTGGTACGGTGCTCTTTATTATTCCATCAGTCCCGTTCACTCGGAAGGGAAGACATATTATATGCTGCTTGGCATCAACTATGGTAATCCCGAAGTAACCAGGAAAATGATTGATGTACTTGATTTTAGATCAGATACTACACTTACATTGGGAAAGAAGTGGTTTAGCACAGGTAACGATATGAAATACAGGATTGTACTTGAATACTCAGCTACTGCGACGGTATCGCTAAGGTTTGACACCGCTAACTCGATAGTCTTCGATCACCTGGTACCATTCTCCCCCTCAGCCGGGACAAACCGCCAGTACTACGGACCTGAATATACTTACGATGCATATGTTTTTGACGGTTACGTATGGAAGCTGAAAATTAATGTTGATGTAAGAAATAAAGAATAGCTATCTTTAGTAAAATTTATTAATCTGTGAGACCGGTTTCAAGGACATATATCTATATACTCGATGATCACAGGAACATATCAGAGGATGTGAAAAATCGTTTCTCCGATCATGACAGGTACGCGGTAAAATCGTATCAGAATGATATGGAATTCCGGAAGCAGGTCATGGTAAACGGGAAACGCAATACATGCAGGATAGCTATTATTGTTCTGAACGACAACTGCGGGCAGGCTGAAATGGCAAAGAAACTGGCCGATGACATTAAAGCTCATAATTTCCGGACAGTAGTAATCCTGGTGTATAGAGCTGACAAAATTGATGATATAGCTAGTGAGGTGACAAATGCCGATGCCTGGATACCTAAAAATAACAATTCCTTACTCCGGATTCATAATATGGTGAAAAAAATTATTAGCGAACACACAATTGAAATAATAAAAAGAAAAAGAAACCTGGCATTATTTGTACTGCTGACCTTCACTTTACTTTCTGTTATATCTGCTATAATTGCCGGATTATTCTATCCGAATTATTTCTGAGTAATTTGGCAATAAGTACCGTAATTTGTTGCTTCGCACCGTATTTGATGGTAATTTTTATTACATTCGTTACGTTGCGTCTTTGTACCCTGATGCCTTATACTTGGCGCCTGTTGCCTTTTTTACCCACCCCAACCCCTCCCAGGAGGGGATTTCAAAAATTACATTCAATTACTACGAATTACCATGAATTACGGTCCGCAGGGCCAAATTACTATTAATTACTACGAATTACCATGAATTACGGCCCGCAGGGCCAAATTACTAACAATTACTATGATTTAATATGAATGACTATTTGTCAGTCTATATTTTACGGCACAGCTTTTGAAAGAGAAGGGCAAACCGTTAATGTTAAACTTTAAAAAAATTCAGATATGCAAACAGGAAAGATTGGTGTAACCACGGACAACATTTTCCCTATCATTAAGAAATTCCTTTATTCAGATCATGAGATCTTTTTGCGTGAATTGATCTCAAACGCTGTAGATGCCACACAGAAGCTTAAGACCATGGCATCGGTTGGTGAATTCAAGGGAGAGCTGGGCGATACAACGATTCATGTTGCTGTGGACAAGAAGAAAAAGACCATTACCGTATCTGACAGCGGTGTTGGTATGTCGCAGGAAGAACTGGATAAATATCTGAACCAGATTGCTTTCTCAAGTGCCAATGATTTTCTTGATAAGTATAAGGATCAGGCAAATAATATTATCGGGCATTTCGGACTGGGCTTTTACTCATCATTTATGGTCTCCGATAAGGTTGAGGTTGTCACAAAATCGTACAACGATAAAGAGAAAGCTGTCAAATGGACCTGCGACGGAAGTCCCGAGTTCTCAATTGATGATGTTGAAAAAGGCAGGAGAGGCACGGAAGTCATACTGCATATTGACAAGGATTCCAAAGAGTTCCTCGAGGAAAGCAAGATAGAAGAACTCCTGAAAAAATACTGTAAATTTCTGCCTGTGGAAATAGCTTTTGGCAAGGTAAAAGAATGGAAGGATGGAAAATCAATTGATACTGACAAAGATAATATTATCAATAATACGAAGCCTGCATGGACATTGAAACCGTCAGATCTTAAAGAAGATGATTATCAGAAATTTTACAGGGAACTGTATCCGGCAGGTGATGATCCCCTGTTCAATATACATCTGAATGTGGATTATCCTTTCAAGCTTACAGGTATACTTTACTTCCCTAAAATAAAGAGTAACATTGAGATACAAAAGAATAAGATACAATTATACTGTAACCAGGTTTTTGTAACCGACTCGGTGGAAGGTATTGTTCCGGAATTTCTCACGCTTCTTCATGGTGTTATCGATTCTCCTGATATCCCTCTTAATGTCTCGAGAAGCTATCTGCAGAGCGATTCCAATGTAAAAAAGATATCGAGCCATATTACCAAGAAAGTAGCTGACAGGTTGAATAATATTTTCAAGAATAAAAGGGAGGAATTTGAGAAGAAATGGGATAACTTAAAGCTCTTCATTGAATATGGTATGATAACCGATGAGAAGTTCTATGAAAAAGCTTCAAAATTTGCATTGCTGAAGAATACGGATGACAAATATTTCACTTATGAGGAATATGAGAACCTTATAAAAGAAAACCAGACCGATAAAAACAAAACGCTGGTATACCTTTATTCAACTAATAAAACAGATCAGTTCGCTTACATTGAAAAGGCAAAGAACAAGGGATACGACGTACTGCTGCTCGATGGTCAGCTTGACGTTCACCTCATCAATCAGCTTGAGTCGAAATTCAAGGAATCAAAGTTTGTAAGGGTCGATTCCGATGTTATAGATAAACTTATACAGAAGGAAGAAGAAAGAGAATCTAAGCTCACGGATGCCGAGAAGGATGATCTTAGGAGCGTATTCAATGTAAGGATTAAATCAAAGGAGGTCTATAATGTTACCTTCGAAAACCTTGATGAGAATGAAGCTCCTGTAACCATAACACAGTCTGAATTCATGCGCAGGATGAAGGAGATGTCGCAACTGGGAGGAGGAATGAATTTCTATGGTGAGTTGCCTGATAGTTATAACCTGGTGGTTAATCCCAACCATAAACTTATCATTAATATTTCCGGGGACCTGAAATCGAAAGAGGGTACTAAGCTGGGAGAGAATAAGGCTGAAGTTGACAGGATAAAGGAAGAGATCGACTTTATGGAGAAGGAACACAAGGATAAGAAACCGGAAGAGATCAGCCAGGTTGAGAAGGATGACCTGGAGAAGCTGCGCAAGGAACTTACCGACGCGGAAAATGCAAGGAAAGATATTCTTGAGGCCTATGGCTCTGATAACAAGGTCGTTAAACAGCTTATTGATCTTGCTTTGCTTGCAAACAATATGCTGAGAGGTGAGGAGCTAAGTACTTTTGTAAAAAGAAGCGTTGAACTGCTATAATTATGGTGGTGTAGGGTACAAGGTACACGGTGCAAGGTGCAAGGTGCAAGGTGTGTGCGGTACACGGTGCAAGGTGACGGTGAAGAAGGTCAACTGACTTACCGTATACCGCATACCGCCCTGACGCTACGGTCAGGATCTACGCTGTGCTTCGACATGACCGCATGACTGCATGACTGCATGACTGCATGACCTTATATCATCCTTCCAACTTCAGCTTTTACAAAATCGATTGCGACCCTTGTAGGTTCTCTGTCAAGCTCCATGAGTTTTTCAAGCAGCTGCTTGCTCAGGACCATACCGGTGGAGTTGGGCGGCAGTTTTTCAGCCTCGCTGTTGATAAGCTTGATCATTCCTGAGCGGGCATTCCTGACCACCTCCCATGCTTTTGGGCTCATATAGATTTGCTGGGAGAGGTTATGCTCATATTCACTTCTAATGGTTGTAAGAAGTGCTGAATGAAGCTGAGCAGCTGTCATATCCGATGTGCTTACCCTTACGATAAGTGACTCCAGGGATATCCTCTCCAGAAAAAGGATTATCCTTTCATAAGCCTGGAGTCTTATAGGAGTGATGGTCCGGTTGTTCTGCAAAAGGATCTCCTGCCTTCTTTTGTCCTGGTCATTCCTGATCATGTTTCTCAGGAGGATCCATGCAGTAAGAAAGACCAGCAGTGCAGGTATGGTTATCTTAAGAATATCTGTTAATGTATCCATTGCGAATCATTTGGTTTTATATTACAAACTTATGCTTTTCTTTTAAATTTTATAAATAAGTTTCATCTGCGAGAAAGAATAAAAAGAACTTACACAGAGGGTCCTAAGGTAGCACAGAAGCCTTTAGATTAAATTATTCTGTTCATAAAAGCACAAAGATTATATTAAATTGTGTCCGTTTACCCCCATCCCGGCCTTCCCCCTTGGGGGAAATTAGAAAGGGGGTAAAATACAAACAAACATATTTTTAGAGTATCCCGGCGTTTTAATAGCATAACTATTAATCGTTGTTTCTCATAAGTGTTAAGAGTATTTTAAAAGTTGTTTTTAACCACAAAGTCACTCGAAGGTTGCTCAAAGGACACAAAGATAAGATATTAAATATAAGCCCTTTGTGTTCTTTGTGAAATACCTTTGTGCCCTTAGTGGTAAATAATTTTTACCTTTTAAGACTCCTTCTTTTGTATTTGAATATAACTTCATAAATTTGATTTCGTCATTTTTAATTATATAATAAATTCATCAAATGGAGTACCTGTCAGACAGAATCAAATCATTATCAGTATCACAGACGCTTGCGATGGCACAGAGAAGCCGTGAATTGAAGGCCCGGGGGATTGACATCATAAGTCTTAGTCTTGGAGAACCCGATTTCAATACTCCGGATTATATTAAGGAAGCTGCCAAGAAGGCAATAGATGAAAATTATTCGAAGTATCCGCCGGTACCCGGATATGCTGATCTCAGGGAAGCTATTTCGAGGAAGTTCAGGAATGAGAATGGTCTCGACTATTCTCCTGACCAGGTCATTGTCTCCGCAGGTGGGAAACATACCCTGATCAATATTATTCTTTCAATGGTAAACCCGGGAGATGAAGTTATCATACTTGCTCCTTACTGGGTAAGTTATTATGACCAGATCGTCATAGCGCAGGGTAAGCCTGTTGTTGTTGAGGCAAAGCTTGATAATGATTTCAAGGTGAAGCCTGAACAGTTGGAAGCTGCTATAACAGACAGGACAAGGCTGATAATTTTCAATTCCCCTTCCAATCCCACAGGGATGGTTTACACTCCTGAAGAGATGGAGAAAATAGCCAGGGTGGTAGAAAGGCATGAAGGGCTTTTTATTATTTCAGATGAGATATATGAGCATATCATCTTTGAAGGAAAGCACTTAAGCATGGCTTCATTTGATTTTATCCACGACAGGGTGATAACCGTGAACGGTGTTTCAAAAGGTTATGCGATGACAGGCTGGAGGATTGGTTATATGGGTGCTCCGCTATGGCTTGCCAAAGCATGCAACAAGCTTCAGGGCCAGTTCACTTCGGGTGTATGTTCGATAGCCCAGAGAGCGGCACTGGCAGCAATTGAAGGTGATGGGGCATCACAAAGAATGATGAGGGAGGCTTTTTTAAGAAGGAGAGATTTGGTGTGTGGCCTTTTAGGCAAAATTGAAGGGTTAAAGGTAAGGGTACCCCAGGGAGCTTTTTATGTCATGCCTGATGTTACATATTTCCTGGGCAGATCAGACGGTGAAACGATCATCAGCACCTCAGACGACCTTGCGATGTACCTTCTCATTAAAGGCAGGGTGGCAACAGTTGGAGGTACAGCCTTTGGTGCACCAGATTGCCTGAGGATATCATATGCCGCTTCCGATGATTTGCTGGTTGAAGCGATCGGCAGAATAAAAAAGGCCCTGGAAGATCTCAGGTAAGATTTCCGGGGCTATAATTACAGGCAAGAAGAATGCTGTTATCAGTATTTGTTATAGGATACTGTCATATCCTGCGGTTTTCTTCTTTTTTCCCTCTGGTCACTCATTGAGTAACCAATGGTGATCAGCAGTTCAACTCTCTTCGACCGTGGTATACCAAGAATGCTGCGAAGCATTGCTTCATCGAACCAGCCGATCATGCATGATCCCAGGCCTTCGGCTTTGGCCTGCAGGCAAATGTTCTCAGATGTGATACCGATATCGATAAGAGAATAATCCTTGTTCTTTATTGTACTGCCCACCTTTGAGGTAAAATTAGGATTTTCCCTCACAACCACGATTATTACCTGGGCCTGTTTAACAAAGCTGTTCATTCCCAGTAGTTTTGCAGAAGCTGCAGTAGCAATCTGCTGTCTCAGGTCCGGATGGGTTACAATTATAAACTTCCAGGGCTGTGCATTGCAGGCTGAAGGAGCCAGTCTTCCTGCTTCAATTATTCTGTCGAGTTTTTCCTGTTCTACCGGTTTGTCACTGTATTTCCTGTCGCTTTGCCTGCTGCTGATGAGATCCAGCATTCTTTCAGCATCGGTCATTGCTAGTAGTTATCAGGTAACAGCTCGAAATAACTGGCAGGATGCAGACATGCCGGACAGTTTTTCAGGGGTTTGGTTCCAAAATGAACGTATCCGCATTTCCTGCAATACCAGAACACCTTCTCATCACGTTCGAATACCTTGTTTTGCATCACATTCTCGAGAAGCTTACGGTATCTTTCTTCGTGATTCTTCTCTGCAGCAGCTATTGCCTTGAAGGCGGTGGCTATCTCCTTGAATCCTTCATCTTCAGCAACCTGGGCAAAGGCAGGGTATAGATCACTCCATTCCTCATGTTCTCCCTCGGCAGCTGCGATAAGGTTTATCTCCGTGGTGTCGGTTTTTCCGGCTGGATATGAAGCAGTAATCTCAACAATGCCACCTTCGAGGAATCTGAAGAATCTCCTGGCATGCTGCTGCTCCTGGAGTGCGGTTTCAGAAAATAATCCGGCTATCTGCTCATATCCTTCCTGTTTGGCGACTTTTGCAGCGAATTCATACCTGTTCTTTGCCTGTGATTCACCGGCAAATGCTTTCAAAAGATTTTTCTCGGTCTGTGTTCCTTTAATACTCTTATCCATACCATTAAATTTTAATTATTTATAATAAAGCTATAAAATATACCATTGATTTTTGGCTATGACATAAATATACTATAAAATTATTTATCTTTATTTTTCAAAAATTCCGGCAGGGTATTAAAATGTAATTAATTAAAAACGGATAATATGATTATAGGATTATTTTTTCTGGGTGTCATTCTGCTCGTGATAATCATGGTTGTTTCTCTTTACAACAGGCTTGTGAAGCTCAGGAATAACAGGGAGCAGGCATTTGCTGATGTTGATGTACAGCTTAAGATGCGGCATGACCTTATTCCGCAGCTTGTGGATTCCGTCAAAGGATATATGGGACATGAAAGGGGTGTACTGACCGCTATAACGGATGCCCGTGCAAATGCCATGAAGGCAACAACTATAAATGAAAAGATCGCGGCTGAAAATAAGCTGTCAGCTGCTCTCGACGGTCTGAAGGTATCGGTCGAGGCTTATCCCGATCTGAAGGCAAGCCAGAACTTCATGGACCTTCAGAATGAAATAGCTGATGTGGAAAATAAGATTGCTGCTGCAAGAAGATTCTTTAACTCGGCAACAAAAGAGCTCAACGTTGCCACGGAGATGTTTCCTTCAAATATTGTTGCAACCCTCTTCAACTTCAAACGTGAGACGATGTTTGAACTTGGGGAACAGAGAGCTGAGGCTGAGCAACCACCAAAAATAGAGTTCTGATATTATGAAGTATTTCGGACTTCAGAGCCAGATATGGAAGAATAACACCAATTCGACTTTGATACTGATCATGTTTCCCTTTGTATTCCTGGGACTCACATGGTTGTTCTTCTTTTTCACAACCAGAGGGATGAATTATGAGCAGGTGACCATGCAGATGGTCAACTACAGGTTCATCAGGACAGTTCCTTTTATTATCATTGGTGTTACCCTGTGGTTTATAATCGCTTTCTTTTCACACTCGGCGATGATACGTGCCGCTACGGATTCCAGGCCACTCCTAAGGACGGAGAACAAGAGGGTATATAACCTGGTGGAGAACCTCTGTATCTCCGCCGGTATGACTATGCCTAAGATAAATATTATCGATGATGACTCACTGAATGCGTTCGCAAGCGGTATTAATAATAAGACATATACTGTGTCGCTTTCAAAAGGGATCATCGAGAAGCTGAATGATGAGGAACTCGAAGCTGTTATTGCCCATGAGCTTACCCATATCAGGAACAGGGATGTCAGGCTTCTTATCATATCAATTGTCTTTGTGGGAATCTTTGCCTTCGTATCCCAGGCTCTCTTCAGATCGATAGGATACGGCAGAATAGGTCGTGACAGGAGAGGCGGCAGCGGCATTATTATAGCACTTGTGCTTGCGCTGGTCGGTTATCTTCTTGCTACTCTGTTCAGGTTTGCTCTTTCACGCAAGAGAGAATACCTGGCCGATGCAGGTTCTGCTGAGCTTACCAGGAGGCCACTGGCCCTGGCTTCGGCTCTCAGGAAGGTGGCAGCGGATCCTACAATTGAAGCTGTTAAAAGGAAGGATGTGGCCCAGATGTTCATAGAAAATCCACAGGTGAAGGAAAAGGACAGGAAAAACTCCTTCTCCATATCATCATTATTTGCGACACATCCGCCTATTGAAAAAAGGATCCAGCTTCTGGAACAGTATTAGGGTATACGGTATGCGGTCCTGCTGAAGGCGGGATCTTCGCTTCGCTTCGATATGCGGTGTGGGGTGTATGGTCAGTCAATGTCGGTCAGGTTGTCATTCATTTGTCATTCGGTAGCAATTCGATAGTAATTCGATAGTAATTCATGGTAATTCATGGTAATTTGTTGTTCGAGTGTTTTGGCGTTCGGGCAGGTCGATTCTGTGGGATTCCATTCAGAGAGGCCAGTGGTGGGTTAGAAAGAGTGTGGCACGTTTATTCATTGTAATTACTCCGTGTTACCCCGTGGTATAAAATGGCATTTTCATTAATCTATTCTACCCTTTTTCTTGCCGAGCTTAATCAGTTTCTTTTCTTCACCTCTCAGCAACCTGCCAATATTTTTGCGATGAGTAACAAGAAGCGCTGCAGCTACCAATACGGAAAAGACCTTGAAAATTACTGAGGGATTCTCAAAGAAAAGGAAGAAGAAGACCGGAAAAGCAAGTCCGGCGCTCATAGATGAGACGGAGACAATACCTGTGAGAAAAAGAACAACAAGGAAGACGCCGAAGCAGCTTACCGTGAGTAAAGGGTTGAGAGCAAGGAGCACACCAAAGACAGTTGCTACTCCTTTACCACCCCTGAATCCGGCAAGTACCGGGAATATGTGACCAATAATTGCTGTCACACCGGCAAGTATCTGCAGGTTGATCAACATGGCACTGCCTGTAGCAGCAATGTGAAAGAATACCGGAAGCATTGTTGCAAGCCAGCCTTTTGCTACATCTATTATAAGCACCGGTATACCAGTTTTCCATCCCAGCACTCTTATCACGTTCGTTGTTCCCGCGTTGCCACTGCCGTGTTGTCTTACATCCACATTATGGAATGTTTTGCCTATCCAGACGGCAGCCGGGATTGATCCCAGTACATATGAGAGTATATAAACAACAGCTGTATTAATAATATTCATCTTCTCAAAATGGTTTTACGTGCCGTAAAATATAATAGCATATATCACTACGAAATCAGATCCTTGGACCGAATTCGGCAAGCTGCACGGTATCC
>Ga0315535_1001173_pt1 | contig 17838 bp, 17 predicted proteins | sample SalMarSW160220MG_2_FD_203092 | JGI IMG/M metagenome (GOLD analysis project Ga0315535, IMG submission 203092) | Salt marsh sediment microbial communities from the Plum Island Ecosystem LTER, Massachusetts, United States - Salt Marsh Sediment SW1602-20 ... | reverse complement strand
ACCGAAAACAATAAAAGCTATCCGGTATTCCCGGCCGACTATTGACCGGGGATACGCCAACCAGACCCTCTCCATCGACCTCTCCAAGCCGGATATTTCCATCAAGCCTGTTTCCGACAAGATGAAGGAAATCTTTGTGGGAGGGAAAGGGTTTGATCTCTGGCTCCTGTGGAATGCGGTGAGCGGCAAGACCAAATGGGACGACCCCGAAAATGCCGTCTGCATCGCCTCGGGTCCCATGGGAGGCACTCCCGGCTTTCCGGGATCAGGGAAAAGCATCGTTACGACCATTTCTCCCACTACGGGATCGGTCATGGATTCCAACGTGGGCGGCTATTTCGGTCCGTACCTGAAATTCTCGGGATTTGATGCCCTGGAGGTAGTGGGAAAGCGCTCTGAAGACACGGTTGTCATCATTGACGGGATTGACCAGCAAATTGAGATCCTCGAAATGCCCGGTCTTCCTGACGATTCCTACGAGCTTTCAGCCGTTCTCACCGATTTTTTCGCCGGCGGCAAAAAGCAGAGTATTTCGGTAGTCTCCACCGGTCCGGGGGCAAGGCATACCCTGATCGGCTGTCTCAATTTCACCTGGTACGATGTCAAGCGCAAGCGCACGAGGTACAAACAGGCCGGACGCGGGGGGATCGGGACCGTGTTTGCGCATAAGGGGATACGGGCAATTGTGGCCCGCTGGGATTCGGTCACTACGAGTACGAACAGCCCTGCGGACAAGGAATCCCTGATAACTGTTTCCAGGGCCTATTCTCAAGAAATGAGGGAATTGGATCCCAAACAGAATGAAATGGCGAGAGTAGGTACCACTCATCTGGTTCCCATCATGAATGACTTTGATCTTCTTCCGACCCACAACTTCCGGTACGGACAGCACCCAGGCGCCAATATTATCGGACGGGAAACATTTCAGCACTTGTTCGATCCCGGGTTTGACGGGTGCTGGCGAGGATGCACTGTGGCTTGCTCCCATGGGGTCAAGGACTTCGTTCCCATGACGGGACCTTACAAGGGACAGAGAGTCTTTGTGGATGGGCCTGAATATGAAACCATCGCCGGCTGCGGATCCAATATCGGCGTATTCGATCCTTTCACCATCCTGGAGATGAATTTCTACTGCGACGCCTATGGTCTGGACACCATTTCCGTGGGGACAGGAATCGCCTTTGTCATGGAGTGTTTTGAACTGGGATTGATTACCACCTCCCATACCGGGGGCATGGAGCTCAATTTCGGAAACCGTTTGAATGCCTTGGAACTGCTCCACCAGATGGCTTCTGGAGAAGGATTCGGCACCGTGGTGGGTCAGGGAATTCGGAGGATGAAGCAGATCTTTGAAAAGGAATACGGCGCGAATGGCGCCCTGATGAAAGATGTCGGCATGGAATCAAAGGGGCTTGAATTCTCCGAGTACATGACCAAGGAATCACTTGCCCAGCAGGGCGGGTACGGCATTGCCCTGAAAGGCCCGCAGCATGACGAGGCATGGCTCATATTCCTGGATATGGTGTACAATTACATGCCCACGTTTGACCAGAAGGCAGAAGCCCTCCACTGGTTCCCCATGTTTCGGACCTGGTTCGGACTGTGCGGTTTGTGCAAGCTGCCCTGGAACGATATCGTTCCCGCGGACAATAAGGAGACGGCGGAGCCCGCGAAGGTCATGAAGCACGTACAGTGGTATGCGGACTACTTCGGCGCTGTTACCGGGAAAGAGGTGACGCCCGATGATCTCATAAAAATGAGTGAGACCGTATACAATTTTCAGAGGATCTTTAATCTCCGTATGGGGTACGGCCGCCGGGAACACGATTCTCTCCCATACCGGGCCATGGGTCCGGTAACCGGTGAAGAATACGAATCCCGCGAAGAAAGATATGACAAACAACTGACGGAGAAGTACGGCGTTGATATCACCGGAAAGGCTACCGAGGAAAAAGTGGCCGTCCTTCGCAAGTTCAGGGAACGCCAATATGAGGAACTCAAAGACGCTGTCTATGAAAGGCGTGGTTGGAACAAAGATGGTATTCCTAGTGAAGAAACGGTGAAACGGTTGGGAATCGACTTTCCGGAAGTGCTGGAAGTGTTGAGAGATAGTGCCGTCGGTTCATGATAACGATTGGGGACAGTGAGGTTTTCTGGCATGAAGGCATGACCGTGTCCGACTTGCTTGCGGACATCGACGACGATCGATTCTATGCAGTGGTACGCCTGAATGGAAAACTCGTTTCAAGACCCAACTTCGATACCACCCTGGTCCCGGACAATGCAGAAGTGATCCTCATCCCGATGGTTGCAGGCGGCTGAGACACTGATCGCCAGCAAGGCATCATCTGCTGCGTTGCCTTCGCTCGCTCCTCCTTGCGGCGTATTGTTTCATACGCCTCAGTCGTCGCTCCTCGGCGCCTTGCATCTAATGCCTTGCTGGCGATCAGGACCCCTTCCCAACTTCTCGCACCCACACCCGTTGACGAGATTTGACGGTAGATTCGGATGAGGCAGGGGGCGCAGGCGCAAAGCTTACAGATTTGGGCTTTGTTCCTTCAATGATTCCAGGTAGGCATCCCATTCAATGGGCAATAGATACTTCTTCTTGTTGTTGCACTCCTTGCATGCGGGAACAATATTTCCTTTCTTGCTCTTTCCCCCACGGCTTAAAGGGACCACGTGGTCCATGGTCAACCGATCCCGACCAACCTCTCGTTTACAATAATAACAAATTCCTTTGTTGATTCTCTTCAGCCACCATTCGCTCCGTCTCAGTTTTCTGGCCTTTTCCTTCTCCCTCTTTATCTCATCTTCTCTGGGTTCTTGTTCGAAAGGAATCATTTCGGCTCGCTCGGTTCCTGCATTCGTTGACGTTCAAAACTTGATTCAATCAGGTAGAAGGAGGGCTTTTCTCAAAACTTTCAGGATGGTTGAGCGCTTGTGATCAGTTCCCGTGCCTCCACCCCGATCACATACATCCCGCCATACGGTCCCTCCTCCACCTTGGTCATGTGTCTCACCGACGAATCCACGGTAATCAATGCCCAGCTGGCATAAAATGTCATTTTGCTGATTTTATCCCCTTTCTTAAGCAACTTCAAGAGACCAAAATCTTTTTCAGAGACAAGCAGCCCGATGCCATGACTCGAATAGTTGACGACATTCAAATGATAGTCCTTCCCCTTTCCTGTTGGCGTCTGCAGGGAAAATTCCACGTAAATGAAGTCCGGAACCCTTGTTGCGATCCGGTGTTCCCGCCTTTTTTCGTCGGATTCCAGAGCGCCGCCGACATCCGGATCCGTCGGACCTCCGTCCCTCTCTTCCGCTTCCGGAAGCCGTGCCGGAATGGGTTGATCCAGGGTCTCCAGCCTGGCCTCTATTTCTTTGTCCTCGGGATTTATCTTTCTCGCTGAATCGTAGAGGCGGCGGGCAAGCTCCTTATCGCCTCTCTTCTCAATCTCAAAGCCTATTCGGAACTGGATTCGCGCCTTTTCCTTTTTTCCCTGTTTCGGCCCTTCCAGTAACTTCCTTACCGCAGCCATGGCCTTCTCCGGAGATTCAAACCGTGCGAGGCAGCCCGCAATTTCCGGAACGATCTTGGCCGTGGGATAATCGAGTTGCAGCAGCCTTCCATACTCTGTCACGGCCTCTTCGTAATGGCCCAGTTCTTTCAATGCAAAGGCGCCATCCAGCAGTGCCTGCACATTCCCCGAGCCTGAAAGGGTCTTCTGAATTCTCGATATCTCTTCACCCGAGACCTCTTTTTGCGCCGACTCTTTTTCCTTTTTAATCTCTTCCTGCACCTTTGCTATTGCCGTCTGGATCTTTTCCTTTTCCCCATCATCCAGGCCGGAAGGATCACCAATGATTTTTTCGTAGACCCCGAGCGCTTCTGAAAAGAGCCCCATCGAGCAATATACTTCCGCTTCCTTTATCTTCGAGTGGATATCCATGCCCTCCCTTTCTGGATTGGAGACTCGCTGGTGCCCGAATTTATTTGTGAATGGGCACCAGTTAGTTTCTCCTGAACAATCCCTTGAACTTATCCCGCTTGACCACCTTCTTCACGGCAGGCACGAGCATGTCACAATTTAACCGGACCATGGCCATCGGGGCCGATTCTCCTGTTATCACAAAAAGATAACCGATCTCGGTTTTCCTGATATAAATCCGTCCTTTCTCGTAAAACACCTCTATTTCGGTCGCCCCTCGTAAGGAATGAATGAACAGGGCCCAGGAATCGTCGCTTTCAGGATCCCTGGACAGGGGCCCGGCGAATTGCTTGAAGATGAGTTGACCCTCGAACGAAACGAGCATCAGCCCTCTCACATCATGCAGATTCAGGAGTTCATTAAAGTATTTGCTCATACATATATTCTAATGACAATGTCAATCGCTGCTCCCGGGAGTTTCTTCCAGAAGAGCCTGGATGATACGGTCTCTCGGGCATTTGCTGTCCACGGGTATCAATATGGTCCTTTCTCCGGGAATAAGAATTACGTCTTTTGAGGCTCCGACATCCATGTAGGCAAGCCTTAACGGGCCGAATGAAAAGGACTTCCCTATTCTCCCCATCTGTCCAAGGAGACCGTCCCACACATTATCGTAATATATTTCATCGACGCTGTATCGCGGGCTGACCTTACTCATGATCGTTTTGTTGAGCATCTCTATCTGTGAGTTTTCGGACTCTTGCTTCTCATCATCCCCAGGCACGAGGTCCGCCGTCTCTACGGTCTCTCCGGGGAGATCCTGGGCCTTTCCCTTTTCATCCTTCAGCCGCATAGCCTCCAGCAGGATTGCCTGCAACTCTCCCTGAATCTTCTTCTCGCGGCATCGGCAGGTATTTTCAATGGAGAGGGTTACCTCTTCCCAGCTAAAGATATGATGGGCGGCTTCCTCGCCTTTCACCCCGTTTGTCCTTGCATCCAGGAGATCTCCATCCCGAAAAAAGAGGACCCCTCTTCTTTTTGAGGCCCTGTCCGCCAGGCGGATAGTACACGTCTTCTGTTCCATTTCAACGAGTTGCAGGAACATCCCGGACGAGACATTGTGAAGGGTTCCGCCGTCGGCTTCACGTCGCAATGAAGTAACAATAAGCTTGGCAAGATCTCTGATTTTGAAAGGCTTGGAGATGTATCCTACTGCCCCGCCCTGGTGTGCGAGTCTCTTCATCTCCATGGTGCTGTACCCGGTCATAACAATAACCGGTATGTCGGGATAGGATTCCATGACGTGGGCAAGTACTCCAAACCCATCTATATTGGGCATCTTCAAGTCCGTCACCACCAGGGAAATATCATCCTGTCGAAGCTGCCTGATCGCCTCGTCACCGTTTTCGGCAGTCATCACGGAGAAGACTTCCTTGTATCCGGCAAGCTCCTCTCTCAGAGAATGGAGAATTTCCGGCTGATCGTCTACAAGGAGGACATTTCTTCTCACGATTCTCTCACCCGGTTCCTTTCCAGATTACAGCCTCATTCACTTTCGCCGCCGGCATTCCTGCTCTTATCTTCTGGGTCGCAGTCTTTCCATGGACAGGCGTATACTCTCCTGCATCCGGCCGATTGCCTCACCCAAATCTCCGATTTCGTCTTTGGATTGTATCTCCAGATCCTCATCAAGGGCTCCAAGGCTTATCTGTTCCGCCAAAGCGGTCAAAGACTTGATCTTTTTCGTCAGGGCTTGTCCGTACCAGAGCACAATGAAGGCTATGAGCACCAGTGTAGTGCCCAATATAACAAATACGGCATTTTTCGTATTTGCACTTATGGCCCCTGCCTTTTTCTCAAGTCCTTTGACCTCCTTTGTAAATTCATCAAGATAGGTAGTTGCGGCAATGACATAGGAAGTATTTCCGACAGGGGTACAAACCATGAACTTGTCCCGTATTTTTCCGTCCTTATCCTGCCATCTGTAGTAACCCTCGGATTCCTTCCCTCCCTCGACCCCTGAAAATACCTTCCAGAAGCCAGGAAAAGCTTTTCCCAGAGGCTTCTTGAGTTTGCTCATATCAATACCGATGATCTTAGGATTTACATGTGCCCAGGTGCGCCAGATTCCGCCGCTATCCGGCATGCTGTAGAGCGCGGTATAGCCGGTGACTCCAACCTGTTGAACAGCTATTTTCTTGAAATCCTCATCCTGGAAGAAATTCTCCTTTCTCAGCTTTCTGTGACTGTCCAGATAGAGAAACACCTGAGATGCAACAGATTCAGCTTTTGCCTTGATGATATTTTCCGCAAGATGGGTGACCACCAGACTGCTTTCACTGGTGATAAGAGCCGTCAATTGATCCAGCTGTCTGATGTAAAGCATGCCTGCGGCGATAACGAGGATGACCGGTATGAGAAAAAAGAGGACGAGCATCTTGGCTCTTAGACCAAAGCGGCGGGACCGTTGTGCATTGAGGCTTGCGAGTTCGGTTTTTACGGTCTCGGTTCCGATCGACTGCGCGGTTGCAGCTTCATCCTTTCCGGATCCCGGCCATTCTGCGTCTATGCCTGCTCCATCGGTTTCATCCGATTTCGAGATATCGAAGACGTGTCCGCACGCCTTGCATCGGACCTTCGCGTGACTGCCCGTGATCTTCGTCGGGTCTATTCGATACCTTTTCCCACATTCCTCGCAAAAGATAATCATCGCTATTCCCCTTTTAATCCAAGTTCAGTTTATTTTGATAATAAGCTCGGAGAAATCTCTTCCCGCACCCTCCCGCAGAATCAGATTCCCATTTCTTTCATCTTCTTGACCATGTTCTGCCTGAACGTGATTCCTTTTTCTTTTCGCCGGATCTGCCTCGCCAGCAAGTCCACCAGTTCTGCCGCCAACGGTACGGGAAAGCCGGACACCCGTTTGCCCAGATCAGCCACCGTGTCCTCGATCAGAATTTTGGAGATGGGACCTACGGCAAAAGAGAGCTGGGTATTCAGATAATCGAAAAATTCAAGGGGCACAACCGGAGCCTGCTGTCTGACCCGTTCGACGATCTTGAGTATCGAGAGTTTTTCTATGGCCTCTTTCATCTCGGCCATATCCATTCCGAGTCCCTGGGCAATATTGGTGAGGTTCCTCTTCCCGTCAAGTTCCATCAGGATGCTCAACATCCGGCTGTCCAGTGAAAACTCTCCCAGGCCTCTCCGCAAAACGCGCCTGAAAATCATCTTGCCGACATTATCTAAGTCAATCCGTTGCACAGTCTCCCCAATGAACTATTTCTTCCGGCCTTTACGCCCTGCTTTGGACTCCTGCCCGCATTTCTCATCAAGCCAAGCCAACATCTCTTCCCGCAGAGTTTCGAATTCTGATCGTATGAGCACCTTCAACTCATTGACCGCCGCCAAGAGGCTTTCGGGAGTTCCGCGGCCCTCATCCCAATCGATGGAAACATCTTTCCCTTCCACCAGCTCAGAGGTTGTCTTTTCTGCCCGGCCCCTTTCCTCTCCGGACTCTCTGCCTGCTTGAATTTTTCTTTTCAAGTCCTTGAAACGCTGCACTTCCTCCAACAGAATGGTCTCTTTTTCTGTCGCCTTCAAATCGTCGTCCGACAAGAGGGTCCTCTCCAGCGCAGCGTAGACTGAATTCAGCACCTTGACGGCTCCCGGATTGGCTTTGGCCTTATATTTTTTGATATATCTCCCCAGTGAATCAAGCATCTTGAAAAAGGGAGACATGATGCGATCATTGTTATAACTGTTTTTCAGCCGAGCGACTTCCTCCAGGAAACGGTGCATAACCTCATCGGAAATTTCCCATTCTATGGAAAGGATGACGCTTTTCAGCTCTCGCAAGGGATATGTCTGGGCATCCAACTGATCCGCCTCGATATCAGACTTGTCGTCATCCTCAAGAAAAATCTCGTCAAGGCGTTTCTTCACTTCGTCCGTGATGGGTGCTTTTTTTCTGGCCAAGAGTTTTCTCCTATTTGAATTCTTTTTCCAGCGCCGACATGGTAAGCGTAATGATCTTCTTGAGGGTTTTCACGACATTATCGCCCTTCAGTGCGCTCGCCTCGAATGAGGGGACCTTCAGCCTGCTGTTGAGGTCTTTCTCCATCGTTTCATGGGACAGCAAGGGAATCCCATCTCCCGCAAGATCCCGTTTGTTGTACTGGAAGACCAGGGGGATCTTGAAAATACTCTTTTTGTAGGTGGCAAGGTTGTCCTGAAGATTCTTGACGGAAAGCATGTTGCTCTTTCTCCTCACCTTCATGGAATCTGCAACAAAAACAACACCGTCGACCCCCCTCAGCACCAGCCTTCGCGTTGCATCATACTTCACCTGTCCGGGAACGGTATACAGCTGTATCTTGACATCGTAGCCCTTGATCTTGCCCATTTCGAAGGGAAGGAAATCAAAGAAAAGAGTCCTGTCGCCCTGTGTCTTGATGGCGATCATTTCGGTCTTAATACGGTCATTGAATTCATTGTAGATGTATTCCAGGTTGGTAGTCTTGCCTCCCCTTCCCGGACCGTAGTAGACGATCTTTACCTGGACTTCCTTTTTTTTCAAGTTGACGAATGCCATGAAAGAATACCCCGCTTCAATCTACGGTTTTCAAACAATTGAATTTCCAATTTCATTTGAAGGGGCCTTTTCATGGGCTCATCTGCTGGTCCAGTATACCGGTGATCTCGTTTATTGCCTCCGAGACCTTTAATCTCAGAAAGCCCAGCGAGACATCCTGATCGAAAATGGTGATCAGGAGGAAATCTTTCATCACCTTACTGAAATGGATGCTTTCCTTTTTGCCTTTGTGGAAAAGCAGAGAAAATTCATCCTCCCCGATGATCTTGGCCATGGTACTGACGGCCCCAAAATTGCCGGCTGCCAGGGCTGCCAGCGAATAGATGTCATGCTGCATCTTTCCAGAATCCTGGCTGGCAATGACGTTTCCCGCCATATCAATGAGGAAAACGCACCTGACCCCCATGTCCATGAAATCATCTTCCAGGACCTCTTCAATGGCATCAAGCTGCTCTTGACCGAGAACGTACGTCAATGGTCCACCTCCGTCCTGTGTCGAATGGCTGTGATTCGGATGTTCAGGCGTTCGGTTCGCGGTCAGCCGTTTTGCGATCCCCTTCGATAAACGGTAACCTCCGTAACCCTGAACCCGAGCACTTACGAACAGAATAGCAATATATCCATCCTGTCTATCCCGCTTGGTGCATTTACATGCAAAGGCAATGCCATTTTCGAGACTCAACCTTTTCGCCCTGCCAGGCATGAGCTTAAGGGCAATCAACGACTTCGAGATTGAGAGCGCCGGCGCCTCTATCCGAAATGTCAAATTTTTGCCGGTTACCTCGACTTTTTGCTGACGCTTTATCTCGAAAAGAGGGCCCTTTTCGGCCATCCTGCTCTCCTCCCTGAGGAAACGGGGAAACCCAAAATCCACCGCCAAGTTTCATCAACGTGTGTGAGCGCGAGTGGTTAGTGAGGAACCCTGATCACCAGCAAGGCGTCAGATGCAAGTCGAAGATCCCGTTTCCGGCGGGGGCGCCGCATCGTAGATCCCGTGTTCTGTGCGGGAGGAGCGACGACCTGAGGCGTATGGAACAATACGCCGCAAGGAGGGAGCGACCGAAGGCAATCCCGCCAACAGCGGGAATGATGCCTTGATGGTGATCAGGGGGGAAAGTATGCGGTTGACTGGCGGAACAAAAATATGCAAAAATATCATCTCTTATGGGACCTGATCTTTGCCGCTTGATGGAGCAGGCCTTGCGTGAGGCCCACACGGCATTCGACAGAGGAGAAGTGCCTGTCGGCGCCGTGCTTGCGCGCATGGATGGAGAGATCATCGCGCGTGCCTCCAATCACTCAATCGCGCTCAATGATCCTACGGCCCATGCGGAGATCCTTGCGCTCCGCCGTGGAGCAGCGGTTGAGGGAAATTACCGCTTGACAGGCTGTATCCTGGCAGCTACCGTCGAGCCCTGCTTGATGTGTATGGGGGCCATTATCCAGGCGCGGATAAAGCATCTTGTTTTCGGAGCCCCCGATCCCAAGTGTGGAGCTGCAGGGTCTTTGTACGATGTTCCCAATGACCCTAGATTGAACCACAGGGTGGAGGTCACATCCGGAATTCTCGAGAAGGACTGCCGGAGTCTTATGCAGGACTTCTTCAGAATTCGCCGATGAAAGCCAGGTGATTTTCCGGAGAGGTACCGAAGTGGTCGTAACGGGGTCGACTCGAAATCGACTTGTCCCGTGAACAGCGGGGCACGTGGGTTCGAATCCCACCCTCTCCGCCAAAAATAGAGAAAACTGTTTGACAGGATGACCCGATAGACACTATCTTGGCTGATCTGCCCGGGAATGCCAGACGATCGTGGAGAGATGTCCGAGCTGGCCGAAGGAGCGCGACTGGAAATCGCGTGTACCACCAAAACGTGGTACCGAGGGTTCGAATCCCTCTCTCTCCGCCATTCCAGGTACCGGTATCCGGTTCCCGCCATGATAAGGTGTTTAAACGAAAGATCCTCTGTGCCGAACCCATTCGACGGTGCCGGGCTCCAGAGGCACCCTCGATCGATAAATCCAGGATTGAAATGACATACGAGGTATTGGCAAGAAAGTGGCGCCCCCAAGGCTTTGAGGACGTCATTGGCCAGGAACACGTTACCCAGACGCTAGTCAACGCCATCAAGGCCGGCAGGCTTGCACACGCCTACCTCTTTGCCGGCCCCAGGGGAGTAGGTAAGACATCGGTGGCGCGAATACTCGCCAAGGCCGTCAACTGTGAGGTGGGCGAGCCGGGAACACCCTGTAATCAGTGCCAATCCTGCACGGATATCACCAGCGGTTCATCCGTGGATGTCCAGGAAATAGACGGCGCTTCCAACCGGGGCATTGATGAAATCAGGGAACTCCGGGGAAATATCAACTACATGCCTTCATCGAGCAAGTATCGTGTCTACATTATCGACGAAGTGCATATGCTCACCTTGCCCGCCTTCAATGCCCTGCTGAAGACCCTTGAAGAACCCCCGCCCCATGTGAAATTCATTTTCGCGACTACGGAACCGCATAAGGTGCCGGTGACGATTCTCTCCAGGTGCCAGCGTTTCGATTTCAAGAGAATCCCGCTTCACAGGATTGCCGGGCATCTGGAAGAAATCTCCCGCCAGGAAGGTGTTGATATCAGCAAGGCCGCCCTTTTTCTGATTGCCAGGGAGGCCGAGGGGGGGATGAGGGATGCTGAAAGCCTCCTTGACCAGGTGATTTCCTTTGCCGGGATGAAGGTGGAGGACGACCAGGTTATTGATACCCTGGGAATCATAGACCGGGACACCCTGTTTCAGGCATCCGCTTGCATCATCCGGGGAGATATGAAAGGATGCCTGGAGATCGTAGACCGGGTATACAATTATGGCTATGACATGAAGGCATTCTACCGTAGCCTGATGCAGCAGTTCAGAGACCTCCTCATCACCCTGATATCTCCAGAGAATGACCTCCTCGAAATCTCCGAGAGTGATCGGGAAAAAGCACGACAGCAGGCAGAAGAGGCGGGCCGGGAAAGCCTGCAGATCATTTTGAACTTCCTCATAAACCATGAGGAGAATCTGAGATTTACCACCCAACCCCGCCTCCTGCTTGAAACCTCCATGCTCCAAGCGTGCCAATTGCGGGACTTCCTTTCTTTTGGCGAGTTGCTCGAAAGGGTGGAAGGACTGGAAAAACGCCTCGCAGGCGCGCCCCCGGCCGGGCAATCTTCCGAGGTTCCCGGTCTTTCCGAACCGCCAGGGGACTGGCGCACGAACGGCGCCACCGAGCCTTCCAACAGCGCAAAAGCCCTCTCCGGGAACGGTGACTGGCAGGGGTTCCTCACTTTTCTCGCCGGCAGGAACCGGCCCATGTCCAAAGTCCTGGAAGAATGGAAATTCCTGAATCTGTCGGGAGACGCCCTGCAACTGAGAAAGGGCGCGAGGTCCTTTTCCGCCGCCTACTTTGACGACCCCGAGAAACGTGATCAGCTCCGCGCCTACTGTCGGGAGTTTTTCGGCCGCGTCCTCCGGATAGACCTCCTTGAGGGCCCAAATTCCTCCGGCCCCAAGAAACGAATCGCTCCGGCCAAATCCAAGAAGGCCTTTCCTCCTCCCGTCCAGGACATTATAGACGTCTTCCAGGGCGAAATAACCTCTGAGGGCTCCCCCAAGAAGCCGACCTCAGGTTGAGCCATTTTCCTCTGCATCACTCAGGGCCGAAAATCCCTTTCTGAGATCCTCCATCAGATCCTCGGGGTCTTCAAGGCCGATATTGAGCCGCACGATGGTCTTATCCGCGTACCTTGATCTCCCGGAACGCGGGTATTTCGCAGCGGTGATGAGACTCTTGTACCCGCCCCAACTATACCCCAGCCCGAAGAATTCAAGCGAATCGACGAAGGAAGCTATTCTTTGAGTTGAATAATCCTCTTTGAAAGTAAAGGCAAAGAGGCCTGAGGATCCGTGGAAATCTCTCTTCCAGATGTGGTGTTCCGGGTGAATCGAGAGTGCGGGATGGATCACCTTATCGACCACATCAACCGTTTCAAGCCATTTTGCGATCTTCAGAGCCGACTTTTCATGCCGCCTCAAGCGTATCGGCAATGTCCTCAGGCCCCGCAGGGCGAGGTAACAGTCGTCGGGCGACGCGAAAATCTCCATGGTCTTGTAGAACTCTTTGAACTCTTCTGCATATTCCTCGGTTACCGTCACGGCTCCCAGCAGCACATCCGAATGCCCGCAAATATATTTCGTGACGGACTGAATCGAGATATCGATACCGAGATCAAAAGGCCTGAGATACAAGGGTGTTGCCCAGGTGTTGTCGAGCAGGGTCATAACTCCCCTTTCCCGGGCAACGGCGGTGACAGCGGGAATATCCTGCATTTCAAAGGTGTTTGAACCGGGTGACTCGAGAAAAATAAGCCTCGTGTGAGGCTTGATGAAATCGACAATATCAGCGCCTGCCGTTGGAGGAATGATTCCGATTTCCACATTGTATCTGGAAAGGATTTTCCTGCAGAAACGGGCCGTAGGTCCGTACGCATTGTCACAAAGGAGAATATGATCGCCACTCTTCGTAAATGCAAACAGTGCTGCTATTATGGCGTTTATTCCCGATTGAAACACCCGGGTCATGTGTCCGCCCTCCAGCCTCCTGAGTGCCTCTTCAAAGGCCCTTTGGGTGGGAAGCCGGTCCGTTCCGTAGGCGACTCCCTTATACTCCCCCCTATTTGCCAGAACAAGATCCTCGTACCGCTGAAACAAGACGGTAGACCCCTTGTACACGGGCGGATTGACTGTTCTCACCCTTTTCCCGTTCACCTCATTGCAGTAATCATCGAATCCTACCAGCTCAGTTGAATCCTTCATTTTCCTCAAATCCTGTTTAATGAGTTTTCAAAAAGAGGGTCATCTGCCTCCGGGCATTGTTGTAGAACCCTTTGGATTGACGATGCGGCTGTGAAAAATGGTCATTTATGGATGGAAACAAGATAGAATAGGCGCCGCAGGCTTCGCAAGAAAAAACGCCTTCCGGGGAAGTGGCTCTTCCCTGGAAAGCGGGAAACACCGCGGATCCCTCCGAGGATAGCTCAGGGAGCAATCAAATACCGTTGCGCTTGAACAGCAGGGGAACGGGATGTTCCCGGAGCGGCGCATGTCGACCCTGGAGCAGGACAGCGGAAGGGCCGACATCCGCAGTGAGCGAAGCCAGGGACGGCGAAGCGAACGAACCGGAGGGAATGTGCCGTTTGCCTGCTTACAGGCCGTCTTTCGGGAGCTTTCATCTGAAGCTGATGGCGGGGTAGAGAGCCTGGATCGGGGGGACCTATCAGGCCCTACACGAAAGCGAAGGATTGCCACATCATGCTCCATTCCCTGATCCACCATCAAGGCATCATCTGCGGCGTTGCCTTCGCTCGCTTCTCCTTGCGTCGTATTGTTTATACGACTCAGTCGTCGCTCCTTGGCGCCTTGCATCTGATACCTTGCTGATGATCAGGAATTTCGCCAAATCACCCGGTGAAACTCATGATGCGCAAATTAGATGGTGGATTTGGGAGATCCCCTGATGGTGGATCAGGATTCGTCTCCAACCACTCGCCTTCACAAACGCAGATGAAGCTTGACGGTGTGTTTGGGAGATCCGAAATCGCGGTTTTTCCACACCCTGAATTTCGGGCCATTCGGATGAGGAGAATCGCCGTGAAGATGGCTTGAAATGCCCATAGGCGGGTTTTGGCCTTCCGGCTCCCTGGTAATGAAAAAAGTACAAAATCATTTGACTTTGTGTCTGAAGTTGTCTACTCTTCCACATTTGAGAATTTCCCGATGTTTCGTCTCGAAGAATATGACTATGAATTGCCGGGCGAACTGATTGCTCAGGTGCCGGCCCCCAAACGTGATCATTCCCGCCTGCTTTTGCTGAATCGCCAGACGAAGGTGACTGAGGATTCTTATTTTTTTAACCTTCCCGATCTTCTGAACCCCGGCGATACGCTGGTAGTCAATGATACCAGGGTGATTCCCGCCAGGCTGCAAGGACGGAAGGAGAGCGGCGGCCGCGTTGAGATCCTTGTTCTGAATCAAGAAGGAAGCGGCAGGAAGAATGATTGTGTGAGGCTGTGTCTCTATAAGGCATCCAAGCGAGCGAGGGCGGGGGGAGTTCTGTTCTTTGAGAGGGGGGTTACTGGAAAAATCCTGCGCCTCCTTGATGATGGGAAGGTGCTGATTCATTTTGAGGGAACGGATTCGGTGGTGGATCTGCTGCGGGAAAAGGGCCGGATGCCGGTTCCTCCTTACATAAAGCGGTTGGACAACTCCCATTGGCGTATTGATCGGGACCGCTACCAGACAGTGTATTCGAGAAAGGAAGGTGCCGTGGCAGCTCCTACAGCCGGCCTTCATTTCACGGATGACCTCCTGAAAAAGCTTGAAAAGAAGGGGATCGTGGTTGTTTCAGTTACGCTTCATGTGGGATACGGGACGTTTCAACCCGTTCGGGTTTTCGATATCAGAGACCACAGGGTGGAGGCTGAATATTACAAGGTTGAGGAGCATGCTGCCAGGATAATCCAGGAATGCAAAGATTCAGGGAGAAGAGTGATTGCCGTAGGAACAACCGCGGTAAGAGCGTTGGAAACCGCGGCCCTGGCAAAGGGAAAGGTGGACCCCGGAGAGGGAATGACGGATTTGATGGTGACTCCCGGTTTTTCTTTTCAAGTGGTTGACGGACTCATAACCAATTTTCATCTTCCCAGGAGTTCCCTGCTCTTCCTGGTAGCGGCTTTTGCCGGCCGGGATGTAATCAGGGAAGTATATGCCTCCGCTATTAGAAAGAAATACCGTTTTTACAGCTATGGCGATGCCATGCTCATTCTTTGAAAAGAGAAACGTTTTTGGAGTTCAGGATATTACAGAAACGCGGAATCGCCGGCGAACGACTAGGCGAGATCGAAACACCCCATGGGAAATTCAGGACACCCGTTTTCATGCCGGTGGGGACTCAAGGGTCTGTAAAGGCGGTAAGTCCGGATGAACTCAGGCAGACAGGAGCTGAGATCATTCTCTCCAATACGTACCACTTGTACTTGAGGCCGGGACACAAGCTCATTGAGCGCCTCGGGGGTTTGCACAGGTTTATGGGGTGGGATGGCCCGATTCTCACGGACAGCGGGGGGTTTCAGGTATACAGCCTCGCGAAGTTGCGCAATATCTCCGAGGAAGGGGTTGTTTTTCAGTCCCATCTGGACGGATCCAGGCACTCTCTTGGCCCTGAACAGGCCATGGATATCCAGCAGGCGCTTGGCTCAGACATCGTTATGTGCTTTGACGAATGTGTTTCCTATCCGGCTGAGTATAAGTATGTAGAACGGTCGGTTCAATTGACCAGCCGATGGGCGGAAAGATGTCGAAAGCATTTGAACAGTCCGGCGCAGGCGCTTTTCGGAATTGTCCAGGGAGGAACCTACCGGGATCTTAGAGAAAAAAGTGCGCAATATCTGGTGGGGCTGGGTTTCGATGGGTACGCGCTCGGCGGGCTGGCAGTGGGAGAGGATCGGGAAACGAGGCTTCGGGTTATTCGTGAAACCGTTCAAATGCTTCCCGAAGACAAGCCTGTTTACCTGATGGGCGTTGGAGCACCCGAGGATCTGGTGGAGTCAGTGGGCCTGGGGGTGGACATGTTCGACTGTGTGATGCCCACCCGGAATGCCAGGAACGGGACTCTCTTCACAACCCGCGGGCGAATAACGATCAAGAATGCCCGATACGTGGATGATGAACGGCCCGTGGATGGTCAGTGTGACTGCTACACCTGCACCCATTTTTCGCGGGCGTATTTGAGACACCTGTTTTTGGCCAGGGAACTCCTGGCCTACAGATTGAACACCATTCACAACCTGCGGTACTACATGCGCTTGATTTTAGGCTTGAGAAATGCCATAGAGGATGGGGGCCTGGATGCCTTTAAGAAGACGTTTTACGAAATGCGGGCGGAGAATGAACTAGAGTGATTTAACGATTGAATAGCCAAGCGTGCGATGAAGCATGCCAAAGTTCGGAAGCACGGGCGTTCAGCGAAACAGTGAGGAGGTCTTATCATGCATTTTTTGGCATATGCAATGGGTCAAGGTGGATCAGGAGGTGGCGGTCAGGGCGGGAGCCTTGGGGCATTTATTCCCCTGATATTAATGTTTGTGATATTCTATTTTTTGCTCATCCGTCCCCAGCAGAAGAAAGCCAAGATGCACAAGCAGATGCTTTCAGAAATAAAGAAGGGTGACCGGGTGGTGAGTTCCGGAGGCCTTCACGGTGTGGTAACAGGTATCGCTGATGATGTGGTCACGATGGAGATAGCCCCAAAAGTGAGGGTAAAGGTTTCTCGCGGTTCGATCTCAGGAATCATGAACAAAGCTTCGTAAGAAATGAGCATCAGGACCGCATTGGCTGGGAATGACTCTGGGATGGCAGGTTACCATCCATGGTTGTTCAATGGTGTCCATGCACAAATGAATTTTGGACACGAGTGAGTTTCCAGTCCAGAAACGGCATATATTTTACAAGATCGGTGAAATAACCGGATTATGCCTCTCGCGTATTAGCGGGACGCGGTGATTCTGTTGATCGGCGCTGACTTGTCCCGCGCAGCTGGAAGATTGTAAGAGACAGCCGTTTATGGATGGGGACCAAATATTTCATTCATGGGAGTAAATCACCGGTGTCAAAGAATCTGGGTATACGGGCGGGAATCGTTGCATTAGTGATTATTGTTGCGTTGATTTATCTGGTGCCTTCGTTGACAAAGAACCTGCCTCCATGGTGGTCGAATGTTCTTCCTAAGGACAAGATTCATCTGGGCCTTGATCTCCAGGGCGGTATACACCTGAACCTGGAAGTTGAGGCCATCAAGGCCGTAGAAAGTAACGTGGAGCGGGTGACGGAAGAACTCAAACCCGATCTCCGGAAGAGCAAGATCAGGTATCTTGAACTGAAACGTTTGAGCAACGATACAATTGTCCTGAAATTGATGCGAGATGAAGATGTGGCTCCCTTCCTGGAAATGTTTCGTGCCAATTATCCCGATTTTGATCCCGGGACGGCCAGTTACGAGGAAGGCAAGCCGGTATTCCACGTGACGCTTCTCTCGAAGGCACGGGAAAGGATCATGAAGATGGCCGTGGATCAGGCCCTCGAGACGATTCGCAACCGGATTGACCAGTTTGGGGTGAGCGAGCCGGACATTCGACCAGGGGAAGGGAATCGGATTCTCATTGAGCTTCCCGGTATTAAGGACCCGAAAAGGGCGATAGCGCTTATTGGAAAGACGGCTCTTCTGGAG
>Ga0315535_1001172_pt1 | contig 17838 bp, 9 predicted proteins | sample SalMarSW160220MG_2_FD_203092 | JGI IMG/M metagenome (GOLD analysis project Ga0315535, IMG submission 203092) | Salt marsh sediment microbial communities from the Plum Island Ecosystem LTER, Massachusetts, United States - Salt Marsh Sediment SW1602-20 ... | reverse complement strand
TCAGGGTCAACCAGGGTGCAGGCATTAAACATAGCTATGATCTGGAATTGTTTACCAGCATTGCCGACCTGGTAAGCCATACCGGCAAAACCTACCTGGCATTATCCGACCTTGAAAAATCCATCAAAGAGGCTCATAACCAGCGGTATATAAGTCATAAGGCCACCGTCGCATTCCTGGAGGCTGCCATTGGAATCATAGAAGCAAACCTGTCTGAAAGGGAGAAGGTTTTTCAGGAGCTCGTTGCCATATGGGAAAAGACCCGGCTCCCCAAGGGTTTCTCCACGGAAGAAAAGATTTTTTTTCACAGGCAGGACCGGGCAAGGCATTTCGCCTTTCGACGGGCAGATATGAGTTATTTGATTTATGATGAGGAGTTGCTCGGACTGGAGGATTACAAAGCCAGACTGTTGTCATACATGGAATGGTATAAGAAAGAATATGGAATTTAAATAGCAATCATCTTTTCTCCGCCTTCCCAGATTACCTTCAGTTTAAATGGGACGTTTGAAATGATTTCAATAATTGGCTCATCGATTTGCTTCTCCCTTTCTTTACACAAAAGGTTCACAACGCCATCCTTTCCAAAGGGATAATTATTTACTCCATGTTCATCAAGAAGGCGAATATCCCACACCAGGGTATTTGTATGTGCTTCTGATCGAATGCCCAAAATATTTTCCAACAGAATGGCTGTACCGGTGAGTCCTCCTTCTCCAACAAAATTCTCACGGCCGCTTCCATGCAAATATTCAGAAGAGTAATTCTCCCAAATGATGCCTGTTGTCTCAAATATTTCAATGGCATTGTCCAGATGATTCTGCGCAATTTCGTGGGCCAGAGAATCTGCTCCAACGCTTGTCAATCCCTGAAGAACCATATAATTGGTCATTGCCCAGACAGCCCCCAACCAGTATCCTCCTTCCGGATCAAAGTTGGGATGATCTGCTGAAAGGGTAGGTATTCGGTGTGGTCTGTTAAACTCCGAGGTATCCGAGAGATGGGCCAAAAAACCAGGGATTCTGGATGGAGGAACTACATCCGCCAGAAGCGCCCAATAGGCTCCTATGGTTTTGACGTCGGACAAGCTGCCATCTCTGAAGCGGTCCACATAGATATTATGTTCTGCATCCCACATCTTTTCATTTACATAGCTGGTCAAATGCGAAACTTCTTTTTGAATTTCACAAACATCTGCCGACCGGTCGAGCACCTCAGCCATTTGAATGAGAATTTTAGCCGCAAATATTTGTTGCAATGTGGCATCAATCCATGACATGTGACCGTGACTGAAGGCCGGATTGAATCCCTCCGGCAGTCTGGGCTGGTTATCCATACCGCATCCCCAGCCACTGGAATAATACGTTCCATCAGGCCAGGTTCTGTAAACAGCATACCATTGATAATTGGCCAACAAAACAGGAAACACCCTCCTTAGCCGGTCCAGATCATTCAGGTTGTTAAAATAATTCCACTCAGCCCAGGGGAAAATATTGATTCCGGCACTGGATGGATCAAAGCGCTGAAATGCATCATTCCCATTGGAACCATTAATTTCCCGGCAAATGAATCCATCCGTATGTTGTTTATTGTAGAAATTATCAAGGGTCTGCTGAAAATCAAATGCGCGTGAACCGTAGCGACAAAAAAGTACCATGAAGCCGCAATCCTCCGTGAAAATGTTACCATTAAACGCAGGATCGATGTAGGGAGCGATAAAACCATTATTTCCCGTAACCGGATGTATGTTCTTAAATGCAAGTTCCCAGGTCCGCCAGTAAAACCTGATAACGTCCGGTCTTTCGGGCCAATGAGGAACCGGTAGTTTATCCTTTATCTGTAGAAAATCAGGTGGTAAATCGGAATTGGTCGTGCTATTTATGAAGGTGTTTTCCTCCACATATCTGTTGGGTACATGGGTATCAAAGTAGGGTTGTGCCCATAAGGTACCAAAACACAATACAAGGCAAGAACAGATTAGGATTGGTTTCGTTTGCATCTTGTTCTACTTAAATCTTCCTTCAAATTGCTCCCATAAACCATCCCGCACATTGGGTTTCATTTCAATCATCCAGTTCACATGGCTCAGAACCTCTTTTGTCTTTTCATAATGAAATGCTTCCCAGGGAATTTCACCGGGATGATATAAATACCCGTCCTTTAAACTGTTTCTCCAGTCTCCGGATGCCAGTTCCTCAAGCAATTCGAGGTGTGGAGGATAATCAAGGTAGAGGCAACGGGTGATCTCCGGATAACCTTGCGCTTTTATTTTAAGTAGTGCATGGATGGGAATCTCAAACTGCAACGCTCCGTCTTTCAGGGTGTGCGATGAGATTTTCTGCCCTTGAACAAATGTATTTATTTCAGCATTTTCAATTTCCTCTCCGGTAGAAGGATCATAAAGTTTCAAGTTGACTTGGGAAATCAAAGCTTGAACGGGTTTGGTTCCGACTTCTCTGAAATAAAATGGACTGGTAATACATACATCGTGGCTGTCCCCGGAGAAATCAGGAAAATCCATATGTTCCTTCTTTACACATAAATCCATGATATTCAGATCCTTTGGATCATCAACTGCTTTTGCTCCATAAGCTTTGACCACATACCATGCATTTTCGGTTTCCTTAAGCTCAATTGAGTTATTAAATTTTCTTGTTTTGTCAGCCCTTACATCCCAAACCTTATATACCTGGCCATTTCTGTATACAATCACCCAGGAGAGATAATCATCCGCCTTGCCTGATGCCAGTACGTTCAGGTTCATCTTATGGCTCCTGTTATCCAGTGGAATCACATCTCCAATCTCATAAGCATTGTCAATATTCGTTTGGATGATTGGGCCAGAGGTAACAAAAGTTCTTCCTTTACGGACTGCTTCAGCCACATTGGCTATGGAAAAATCGGCCCCTACCTTGAAATAAGTCCGCATGGATCCGTAGTAGAAGCGATCACCTTGATTGATTCCTCCATCCAATTCTCCAATCGCCGGCATCTGGTAGCCCAGATTAAGGATATGAAACCAAAGATTCTGATAGAAGATGTGATCATGGTTATATCCCATTACCACCAAACCGTCCCATATCTGTCCTGCAAGCAATCCAAAGGAAAGATAGCTTACCACATTGCTTGTATATTTTTCAATAGCTCCCCGTTCCTGCCACCACCATGAAGTAGGATGTGCCATAATGGCTACGGAATTGTCTCTCATTTTTAACCCTTGAACAATTTCAACATCCGGAATAGCCGGAAAACCCAGGTTGTCGAAACTCCAGTGTGTTGATTCATACGATTGATAATATTGATTTTCGTAAGCAGTATCCATGCTGTTCCAGTAATAGCCCATCGTAGATGTCTGGCCAAGCCACCAGGTATGCCCTGTTCTGTATTTGGGCATTTCAGAGCCATAATGCAAAATGAACTTTTCATCAGTGAACAGTTCGTACCCCTTTTCCCAGGTGCTGTCGTTATAGCCGGCCCAACCCTGCGCCGCACAGACGAAATCCACTCCCTGGGCCCTGCAAATTCGACGAACCAGTGCAGCCATGGCAGTATCTGGTTTGATTTCTGTGTATAAATGACAGTGACCGTCTCCATTTACCCAGCCTTTTTCTTTTAGGTCGATCCAGGACGGCAGATAAATATTTGCATCAACACCTTGTTTGTCAGATACTTCAAAACTAACTTTTTGAGAAAGCCGGTCAATGCCGTGGAAAACCTCCATTTCATATTTTCCCGGAGCCAGGTTCAATTCAAATGACCCGTCTTCTCCCGTGAAAAAGCCAGGTGCTTTTTCATAGTAACTATTGATGTACGTTCCGCTGGTATCCTTGATGGCTATTCGTGCAGGTAGTGCCTTTCCGGTTTCAGTCTCATATACAGATCCACGGATACCTTGAAAGTCAGAATCCGATAGCTCATTTTCAGGTTGACTTTCATTCTTGAGGGAGCAGGAGCCGGTCAGGGTCAAACAGATCAGTCCAATGAGGAAATAGCGGGTTCTAATGAGTATCATTGTTTTTTCTACTTATTCAGTATTGATTTTGAAATTCACTTTGCCTGAAAAAGGGTCATGATCCAGTTGGAAAATATCCCCTTTTTTACTGACAGTGATCTTTGCCAGGTTTTGATCAGAAGGCAGGCAAACCAGTCCATCGGCAACGTTCTTCCCGGCCGAATAAACCCTTAGTTCCAGTTCAGACCAATCCATCTCTTTGGTTGATTGAGCCAGTTTTATATGCGGTATTATTGCGCCGTCGCGCACCAGCATGACAATGGGAATGATTCCTGCTTCCATGTTATGCCACCCTCCATCATATACTTTCCCGGTTTGATAATCAATCCATTTCCCTTTTGGAAGGTAAACGTCCCTGTGCGTAACTTCTTCGAACAGAGGGGCAACCAGGATGTCGGATCCAAACAGGTATTCATCATCGATGAGCCAGGAACCGGCATCTTCGGGGTATTCAACAAAAAGGGCACGCATCATGGGCAAGCCTTTTTCGCTCGCATATTTCGACTGGGCGTACACATAAGGCATCAGTTTGTATTTCAACTCGGTGGCCAGACGGAATGCATCGTTAAAGCTCTCGTTATATTCCCACGGTTCTTTGGGAGGTGCGCCATGGGTGCGGGTATGGGAGGTGAGCATGCCAAAGGGCAGCCAGCGGCGGTATATATCTTCAGGCGTTTTCAATACAAAGCCCCCGATATCATGGCTCCAGAACGTAAACCCGGAGAGCCCGATGGATAGTCCGGCCCTCAATGTCGCTGCCATGGCCGTGTTGGTGTTGGCCGCGTCGCCACCCCAGTGTACCGGGTAACGCTGGCTGCCCGCCCACGTGGATCGTGCCCAGATAATGTGATTGCCTGTTACCTCCTCGGTAACATCGGCCACCGCTTTGTTATACCTTAAGGGATAGAGGTTATGCTCGTAGAAGCCGGTGCGCCCTGAAGCATAAATGCCTTTGGGAGGGGCGGCCTCGCCAAAATCAACCTTGATGGCTCCTACCCCCAGATCGAGCAATCCCCTGATTTTATCCTGGTACCATTGCACCGCTTCAGGATTGGAAAAATCGAGGACAGCATCTTCGTACGGCAAATTGCCCTTGTCATTTTTTACAAACAGACCCTTTTCAATGATTTCAGGGAATAGTTCATTCTTGGGTACAAAATAAGGAAGTTGCCACAGGCAGATTTTGAATCCCATGGCATCCAGGTCAGATATCATTTTTCCAGGATCGTCGAAACGCGATTTCGAAAATTTATAATCGCTCCGCCAGTCGTGTTCAAACCATCCCGTGTCGAAATGGATCACATCGGAAGGGATGCGGTTTTTGCGCAATTTGGCAGCCACATTTCTCCCGTCGGCTTCTGAAAAATAGGTGATACGGCTCATCCACAAACCAAAGGACCAGAGTGGAGGCATGGGCGCTTTGCCGGTCAGGTTTGTATATTCGTCTAAAATATCTTTCGGATTTCCCAGGAATACAAACAAATCAAGCGCCTCGTCGCCAATCATCAACGAGTTAACGGCATCGAAGTATTTTCCGATATCGCAGGTGATGGGAGTCGATGTATGCATAAACATACCATACCCTTTGTTGCTCATAAAAAACGGGATGGGCTTGTACATGGTTTCGTTTTGAACGCCATTGGCATCGTCGGTCCACAAGACCACTTTTTGCCCGCGTTTGTCAAATCCCTTGAAAGATTCGCCCAAACCAAAGATCTTTTCGCCGGGAGACAATGAAAAGACAGCATCAACGCTGCGGGAATAATCGGACGAACGTCGCACAAAGGAAAAGGGTACAATGGGTGTAAAAGTCCCCGCATTGTCCAGGTTGTGGTTGGTTTGTGTCAGCAACTTCCCCTGGGCATCATAAATCTCGATGTGCCAGGGGTAGGTCCTGACCACCACCGACCCAAACTCGCCGGTGTATTGATGCCCGTTCTCAATTTTACTGTATTTCCAGGAGTTGTCCGTTGGAGCAAAACCGTTTACCAGCATCAGCGACGCCTGCTCAGGCTGTACCTCAAAACCGGTTTTCACCCTGATACGCACCGTTTTGGGAGAAATAAATTCCAGACAGAAAGGCAAAACAGGATTGGCCTCGTACTCTGCCCCCGGGAATTCGTTGCCGCCAATGGGCCTTAAGAAGGCCAGCATGTTATTAAAGGCCTGCCGCGTCTGGTATACATTGCGCTGCCATTGAATGGTACCCTCGCCTGTTGAGGGATTGAAGGAAGCCAGGCTGTCGGCTGTAAAATAGGTATTCGAAAAATTCCTGAAATCACGGCTGATGTCCATGGGCTCATTCAAAAGGGCCTGGTTTTCCTGCCCTGTTGCAATAGGCAGCTGGGCTAGCACCCGGTCAGGGTTCAGCCCCATCAGGGCCAGAACCAGGAAAAAAGGAATCATCAGGTTGGATGTGATTCTGCAAGGTTGTTGATTCATGATGGTTAAGTTTTTTTACTCCACATTGATTGATTTTTGTAAACGTATATCAGCAGATGAAGCTCCTATCCGGATCTGAATACTGTCCCGCTCCACATGCCAGTCACTCTTGCTGATGTCCCAATAGGCAAGTTGTCGGGCAGGCAGGGGTATTTCCACAGTTTTACGTTCGCCGGTTTTCAGATGTACGCGCTGGAATCCTTTAAGCTCCTGATTTGGACGGCTGATCTCAGAATGGAGGTGTTTCACATAAAGTTGTACAACTTCATCGCCGTCCTGTTTTCCGGTATTTTCCACCTCCACACTCACGGTAAGCGATCCGTTCCTTGACAAATGATCGGTACTGGTTTTTAGGTTTGAATAGTCAAACGTTGTGTAACTCAGGCCAAATCCAAACGGATAAAGAGCTTCCTTGTTAAAATACATGTAGGTCCGTCCATTGCGGATGTTGTAATCCAGCATCTCTGGCAACTGATCCAGCGATTTGGGCCAGGTTTGCACCAACCTTCCTCCGGGGTTGTAGTCACCAAACAATACATCTGCCAGGGCATTTCCTTCCTCCTGACTGCTGTGGGCCATGTGAACGATCGCAGGTACATGGTCCTGGGTCCAGTTTATGGCATATGGGAAGCTGCTTTTTAATACAACCACAGTCCTGGGATTGGCAGCCAGCACCTGTTTTATCAGTTCTTCCTGAACACCCAGGGTAATCATTTTCCGGTCCAGATCTTCACGCCCTTCACCTTCATCATTTATCTTTTTCCATGCATTGTCCTGATTGGGGCTGTTGCCTACACAAACGATCACAACATCTGATGATTTGCTCAATTGAACAGATTCAGCCATATCGGCTCCGTCAGCATAACGGACCTCCACATCCGGACCAACCTTATTCTTCATCCCAGCCAAAGGGGTAACCGCATAGGGTGGTTCTGAGCTATACCAGTCAAAAACAACTTCATTTGCCCGTGGTCCGATTACGGTAATTGATTTTATTTTCGATTTATCAAGAGGCAACAGGTTTTCAGCGTTTTTAAGCAAGACAATGGATTTTTGGGTCGCCAGGCGGACCACGTTTCTATTTGCTTGTGTGTTCCAGGGTTCGGTAGCTGTTGTGTCGGATCCGATCAAGGCATAGGGGACTCTGTCTGACGGATCCAGTAATCCGAGCCGGATGAAAACACGCAGGGAACCCTTGATCACTTCGTCAAGTCGTTCTTCAGTTAACAGGCCTTCTTCAATCGCTTTTTTTACAGGTTCTTCGAAATTTCTATCAAGATATTGATTAATACCTGCATTGACCGTGCCAGCCCCGGCCTGGGTTGTGTTATCATAGTAATGCTGTGAGCCGGTCAGGTTACGGAAGCCCCCGGCATCCGTGCAGATGACTCCATCCACACCCCACTGACCGACTGTCAGGCCCTCGATCGATGGATGTACAGTAGCGGGAATGCCGTTGACCAGATTGTAAGAGGTCATGAAACATTTTGCGCCTCCCTCCACAAATCCCATATGGAAGGGAAGAGAGTAGTACTCATAGAACTGGCGTGTATCAAAATCCGATGATGTTTTGGTTCGTTCATCTTCATTGCTGTTGGCCAGAAAATGTTTCAAAAGTGAAGCGCTCAACCAATAGTGTGGATCGTCACCCTGTAGTCCCTTAATCATTGCCACAGACATCACACTGTTGAAGTAAGCATCCTCACCAAAACACTCTTCTGTGCGGCCCCAGCGGGGGTCGCGACCCAAATCTGCATTTGGAGCCCGGATAATAAGCCCGCCGCGATTATATTTGGGACTTTGGAACACGTACCGGGCTTCAAACCCTTCGATGGCACCGGACTGTCGGACAATTTCCGGATCCCAGGTTTCACCCATGCCATAGGACTGAGGAAAAGTTGTTGTAGTAACCGGACCTCGCCGTCCCCATCCGCCAGGTGCACCCTGTGCCAGTCCATGAAGGCCTTCGACATGCCCCATGCGTTTGATGCCCAGCCGTTCGACACCCGGCCTCTGACTTAGAAAGGCAACCTTTTCATCAAGGGTCATCAGTGAGACAATATTGGTCACCCGCTGCTCAAGAGGCAAATCGGGGTTCTGGAAAGGAAAAACTGTCTGATCCTGAGCCACCAGGGCAATCGTTGGACCAAGGCAGATCAACGCAATCAAGTAAAAGAACGTTTTTTTCATTTTTTAGAACTTTAATGATCATCCTTCCCAAATAATCCGGTACAATGGTCCGTACTCATTTCGGAAGAACTCAAAGACACTTACCTTGCAACCAGTGTGGTATGCAACACCGCCGGAACATCACCAATGCGGGGTCCGCCCCAGTCGGTTTCATCCCCGTTACGAATGCGCAGGAGCTTGAATGTTCCGTTCTCGTACATGCCCTCTTCAACTTTCAGGAATTGCCAGGCTCTGCCTTCATTGGCACCAACAGGCCGGAAGGTAAAACGGCAATGTGTACCCACGAGGACAAATTCGTTCTCACCCAGCTGTACCACCATCGCTTTGCCGACCGGCTCGGTATTGTCCTGTGCCGTGCGTCCGCTTGATGCACTGAATGTGATGATGGCTTCCCAGACACCTAGATCGATCGTATGCACTGCATCATCTTCCCGTTCAACCACAGCCTTGATCTTTCCTTCAAATCCCCATTTTGCCAGTTCCCTCATCATGGGACCGGCCATGGCATATTCCTTCGCAAGAGATCCCAGGCGTTCTGCTGTTTCTTCCGCAGTCTCTCCCCGGCCATTGTCATCTATTCCAAAAGGTGAATATCCAATACCTCCCCGAGCGATCAATTCATACAGGTATTTTGAATATTCTGTAGCGGCCCGGGTCTCGGGAATAAACAGCGCATTGTCAGGGCGATCGTATAATTCAATGACCTTCAACACGGTCTCAGTGCCTGACAGATAAATATCCGGAGCAACCAGGTCAATGGACGGTGCGGCGACCTTCCAGATCGGAATCACATTGTCTGTGGGGCCTCCGCTTTCGTAGGTTGATGCTTTGGGATTGGTCAGGGGATCGCGTAATGCTGCATTGACGTACAAGGGCAAGGGATTGACCGCTTTGCCGGCCGCAGCAACAGTTTCAATATAGCTGGCCACCGACCAGGCGTGGAAATATTCATCGGCATCCTCACCAAAAACCTCCTGCCAGGTCCCTTTTGTAACAAGGGGTTTGTGAAGTGCCTTCAGAACCTCAGGTTTGAGGAGCTCCCCGGGAACCGGTCCTTCAAACAGTTTTTGAGCGACAAGGGAATAATCCCGCACACTTCCCCATGACCCGGGCTCGTTTTGTACCTGGACCATGAGAACGGTATGCTGTGGGTCGGCCTCTTTCAGATACTTCATAACTGCTTTAAAAGCTCTGGCATCCGCTTCCATGGCTGCCCTGGTATGTGGCGAAGGCGAATCGACCGCTTGTCCGTTTTTCCCTGTGATGTTGGGATATTTCGCAGCATCGTTTTTCATCCATTCCGGCATATAATGGTTGCTTCCGTTTTTCCAGGTGGCAAACCACAGGATTACAAGATATTTGTCCCGCTCTCGTGCCTGAAAAAGCAGGGTGTCAACAAGCGAAAAATCGAACTTCCCGGGTTGAGGCTCAATCTGCTCCCAGTAGATGGGAACTTCCAGGGTGTTGGCATTCAAGGCCTTTATGGCCGACCAAACCTGTGGCATCATGTCCGGCCATGCACTGGAATTATGTGCCTGACCTCCAAGTATCAGGAAGGGTTGTCCATCCACCAGAAGGGCATGCCGGCCATCCTTTTCAACAATCCGGGGCATCGTCCCCACGGCAGATTGACCCATGGCGACTCCAAACATGAATAATGCGCACATGCATAATAAACCACCAATTCTTTTCATAACGTTAGATTTTTTAACGACAGACTTATTCAGGCGTTCCCGGTTTCATAAAAATGCTTAGAAAGTTATTAATTTTCCTGTTCTTTACCGCGCTGTGAATTGTTTACTGAAAACCATTGGGGACTTTTTTTTATCTTAGCCACAACCAATCTGAACTGTGATGCCTGACAAAAACGCTTCCAGAAAGATCGAGCTCCAGAGTGACGAGGTAGAAGATATACTGGGAAGGGTCCCGGGTTGGATCACCCGGAACGGGATCATTCTTTTTCTCTTCCTGCTTGCTCTGCTTATCTTCGGGAGCTGGGTATTCAGGTACCCTGATATCAAGCGGGCCAGGATACTGGTCACTTCGTTGAATCCGCCGGCCAACCTGGAAGCGCGTGCAAGCGGAAAGATCACAGGTCTTTTTGTGAATGACAATGACATGGTTCACTCCGGAGATGTGCTTGCCATGATTGAGAACCCGGCTACCTACGAGGATATTCTGGAATTGAAGGCCGGACTTGCATTCCTGGATACCATTGCCATTGAGGATGTATCCGAGGAGATGCCCGAGCTGAGGAATGTGAGACTTGGCACCATCCAGACCGATTACTCCATCTTCCTGAAAGCCTACAGGGATTATGTTGAGTTCAGGCGCCTGGACTACCACCAGCGGCGCATCGAACTGCTTCGTTCGGAACTGGGGAGGCAGCAGGAGTACTCAAAGAGCCTCTCTGAAAGGGCCAGAATTACCGAGGAGGAATACAACCTGTCCCAGCGGCAGGCGAACCGTGATGCAGATCTCTTTATCGAATCGGTGGTGTCTGAATCGGACATGGAGAAGTCTCATTCCGAGATGCTTGCCAAACGCAACAAATGGCAGGAGATCGTCAGTCTGATCGCTGAAAACAACATCAGTGTGGGTAAAATCGAGGAGCAGATTGTGGACCTGGAGTTGAAACAGCAGGAGGAGCAATCAAGAAATATCAACATTCTGGAAGAATCCATCAACAACCTGAAAGCCTCCATTGCCACCTGGGAGCAAACCTACCTGCTGATTGCTCCGGTAAGCGGTGCAGTTACCTTCACAAAGTTCTGGAGTGAGAACCAGAATGTGGAAGCAGGTGAAAAGGTGCTGACCATCATTCCAACGGATGCAGGATCAATGGTGGGGAAAATCAGTCTGCCCACCGAAGGTGCAGGGAAGGTAAAACCGGGTCACCAGGTGAACATCCAGTTTGACAATTACCCGCACCTTCAGTATGGGATGGTGAAAGGGTATGTGAGCAATATTTCCAAGGTGGCTGATGATGAATACTACATGGTCGAGGTTGAATTACCTACCGGGCTGCGCACTTACTATGATATTGACATTCCATTCAGCCAGAACATGCAGGGTCAGGCAGAGATCCTGACTGACAAATTACGCATGTTGCAGCGGGTATTGAATCCCATCAAGTCTGCGATTACCAAACAGATAGAGATGTGATTACAAGGAATCTGCTTATCTCCATACTGGTATTAGCGGCCGGACTCACAGCCGGCTTCTTTGCATCCAAAGGTGTCATCGGTTTCCTGGCCATCAGTTACCACGAAAAGGATCTTTCCGAAATCGCACGTTTCCATCCCAGACCGGATTCGGGTTCGGTTGAAATGTCCCTCAGAATTGTGGATATGGGAGGAGTGGGTGTATTGCCGGATACAGCCAACTGGGGAGACAATTATGAACACAACCAGCACTTCTTTGAAGATGTGATGCTGGTCAATCCTCCCTTCATCGATACCGCTGCCTTTTCCAGGGAGAGCCGAAAGTGGGATGGATACACGGGTAGAATGGGCAGATTTGGTTACAATGCCATCGCCATTCCATGGTTCCTGGAGTACGTTAACTTTGACAAAGTGGGCAACGGCCGGCAGGTATACGGGGATGGAAGTATTTACAGGAGCAGGCATGACAGCCTCTCTGCCCGGTTCGGAGCACTCATGGAGGTAGCGGCGGACAACGGACTGGGGACATACCTGTGGACCGATATGGTGGCACTTACTCCTCCGCTAGGGAGATACCTGGAGCGGCAATTTGGATCCATTGATACGGAGAGCCGGGCTTTCTGGGAGGTATATGGAAAAGCAGCAGAGGAGGCATTTGAAAAATTTCCGGACGTGGAAGGGATTATTATCCGGATCGGGGAAGCGGGGTCCATCTATAACAAACCGGGATGGGACTATACAAGTGAGTTGTATGTAAGAACTCCCGAAGCAGTCAGACTCATGCTGGAAGCCTTCCTGGAGGCTGCTGAGAAATATGACAAAAACATCATTTTCCGGACCTGGTCAGTGGGCGTGGGAAAGATCGGGGATATGCATACCAACCCGGAAACATACCAGCAGGTGCTTGGAAAAATTCAATCGGAACACCTGGTGGTATCTACCAAATACTGTAGCGGGGATTTCTACAGCTGGCTTCCATTCAATTCCACCCTGTACCAGGGGAAACAGCGGCGCATCACTGAGATTCAGGCAAAAAGAGAGTTCGAGGGTTTCGGGGCCATCCCCAATTACGTGGCACCACTTCACCAGGCGGCAATCCAGAGTTTTCTTGCAAGGAATCCGAAAATGGAGGGTGTTTGGGTGTGGACACAATACGGCGGACCCCTGAGGGCCGGTCCCATGATTATCTACCCCTTTTACGGGTTTAATGTCATCAATGATGTCAATGTCTATTCAGCCAGCTGCCTGATGATGAATCCCTATGCCGATCTGGACTCCATTACGGCTGCCTGGGTCAGAGACTATTTTGGTAGCGATTCCCTGCTGGTAAGAAACATGACTGATTTTTTGAATTACTCCTATGGCGTGATGTTGAAGGGCTTGTACATCAGTGAGTTTGCGAAGTATGACGTGAGGGCACTGGGACTGGAGCCTCCTCCCATGCTGTGGATCTTTGAGTGGGATATCCTGGGAGCTTCCAGTGCGGTATTCAGCAACATCTACTACATCACAAAGGAGAATTTCCAGGATGTGGTGGATGAAGGATTTGAAGCCGTTCAGGGCGCTGTTCGCCTGAAGGAGCTTTTAATAGAGGCCAGGGAGAGGGTGGCAGGGAATCAGGATGATTATGAACGGCTGATCGCTTCAGTGAACTATGAAATTGAACTGTTCAGGCTGCTGGATTATTACAGGCAGTTCTTTATGCACTATTACCGTTGGATTGATACGGGCGACAGGAAATCAGAGATCCAATATAAGCTGGCGTTGGGTCAGTTCAAAGCAGTGTTGCAATATCATGAGGATAAATTCAGGGGAGACCTGAATACGCTTGGAATGGACTTTGAGGAGACAAAGGCAGGGATCAGGCTTGCAGAAAATACACCGGCAGCCATCCGGTGGGCAAGGGTAACAGCAGTGCTTGCGATCTTTCTCCTGGTCATGGGGATCCCTGGTTTTGTAAGGGACAGGGCCCACCGGAAATTTGCCGGGACACTCTATTTTGATGCCATCTTCAGGCCATATACCATCAGTGATCTGGATGCCTGGCACGGGACGCGAAGGTTGGGAGCAGCCCTGCTGGCCATTTACATCCTGTCACTGGTCATCTTCTCTTCCTTTTCATCCCTGTTGTTTCCCCTGGTCCTCGGAGTGCTTGGCCTGGTTTATGTACTGATTCTGGCTCTGTTCATGAATGCCTGGAGAAAGCTTGACAGGATACTGGTGACCCTGCTGGCTCCCAAGGTGTTGGTTATGATATTCCTCCTGGTGATTGTTGCTGTAAGGGGCCCCAACTATTTCTGGTACCAGATCTGGGTCTCCGATCTGTTTAAAATGATTTTCCTGTCGGTCTATTTCATGCTCCTATTCAGAAAATTCCAGGTGTATGTGATCATGGGCAGGCAATGGGGACACCGGAAGAATACCGGCTCCCTGGCCGTTGTACTTTTTGCACTGGGGATCCAGTTTCTGTTGGCCGGGTTGGCCCTGCAGTTTTTCGGGCTGGAAGAGAGTCTCACTACCATCAACAATGAAATGCTGGTGTTGCCCGGGGGTCTTTCTAAGATCATGGGGATCACCACGCACCTAAGTATTCCGCCGGAACTACCGGTCTGGATCATCTTTTTTGCTTCCGGTCTGAGCCTTGGTTCGCTCCTCATTTTCATGCTCAATCTCCGCTACCAGAGGAAGGGAATTCACAGGATCGCCTGATTCGTCATTTGAAGGAGTTATTCACCCGGTCGGGGAAAAATTCTTTGCAGTTATATATATATGTTTTATAACTTGGGCCGTTAATTATTTGTAACCAACAATTGCAGAAATGTCTCGGATCCGTAACGGAGTTTATATTGGAATTCCACTGATTTTAATGGCTGTGATCATCATCGTGGTCTTTGTCCCTTTCAACGCAGATAAATCCCAAAACCAGGAGGTTCAGATTTCGACTGTGGACGTTGGCAGGATTACCAGGTCCTTCAATGGGGAGGGGATCGTGGTACCTCAGAGTGAGGTGATTATTCTGAGCCCGGCATCAAGCATCATCAAAGAGATTTTGAAAGAGGCAGGAAATCATGTGGACGCAGGTGAACCCATTATCATCCTGAATCCCACACCCATCCAGATCGAAATTGAGAACATCCAGGACCAGCTGGAGGTGAAGCAGAACTCCCTGCGGAAAAACCATCTGAGCGCCAGGAGCACAAGGGTTGACCTGGAATATAATGTGCAGGTAAAGAATCTCCGGATTGCATCTTTGAAAGCGGAACTGGCTGATGAGGAGCAGTTGCTTGAGGTTGGAGGGATCTCACCGGCAAAATTTGAGCAGACCCGGCAGGAACTGGAACTGGCTGAGCAGGACCTGGTGATGCTGAAGGAGAAGAATTCTATTCGGCTTCAACAGCTCGAAGCCGACGAGGAGGGTTTGCGTTTACAGATTGAAATGCAGGAAAAGGTTCTGGCAGCCAAAGAAGAGGCGCTCAACAATATGATTATCCGTGCCCCGTCGGCCGGGATCATCCTTTCCATCCGGGGCAAGGTGGGGGAAAAGGTGGATAACGACAGGTTACTTATCGAGATGTCTGACCTGACCAACTTCAAGATCAGAGGAACCGTGGATGATGATTTCTCCGATCAGTTGAAAACGGGAAACAGGGTTTATGTGGGTATTGACAATGAAAAACTCACAGGGGTAGTCGGAACTGTGGACCCTGTCATCAGGGACCGGAAAATTGAATTTGATGTGAACCTCCAGGAGAGCAATCATTTTAAGCTGAGACCCAACCTGAATGTGAACCTGGAGATTGTCTGGGCTGAGCGGGACAGTGTACTCCGTATAGCACCAGGACCTGCCATTGGCAGGGGCAGGGAGCATGAGGTGTATGTTCTGACAAACCGGGGGGCTGATTTGAGGCTGATCCATACCGGGTTGAGAACAGAAGAGTATGTTGAAGTCGTGGATGGATTAAAAGAGGGGGATCGTGTGGTCCTGACACCCATCTCCTCCATCGAAGAACTGGAAGAACTGAAATAGTTACATACCAGGTGATCAAATATCAGTCATGTTAAGAAGGTATTTTACAATTGGATTGATTGTTTGGGCGGCAAACCTGTCAGCCCAGGACACCATGATGATTTCACTGAGCCTGAAAAACGTTGTTGATCTGGGCATATCGCAGTCTTCGGCTGTGAAATATGTTCAGAACCAGGATGTAAACTATTACTGGCGCTGGAAAAACCACCAGACCCGGTTCCGCCCCCAGCTCACCCTATCAGGGAGCCTGCCCGACTTTGAAAACCAGACCAAACCCATAATCCAGCCAGATGGAAGCATTGTCTTTAATCAGGTGACCCAGCTGGAAACCTCTGCCCAATTGGCCATTTACCAGCCCATCCCGCAGCTGGGGGCCAATGTATACGCGGCATCGGGCATAGTCCGCCTTCAGGATTTTAACAACAACACCGTGGGTTTCTCAGGTTATCCGGTCAGTGTGGGGATCATCCAGCCCCTGTTTGCCTACAATTGGATGAAATGGACCCGTTTGACCGAGCCGCTTGTGTATGAAGAAGCGCAAAAGCGGTTCATCGAATCCATTGAGGAAATTTCTGCCATGGCAGCCTCCCTGTTTTTTAATTACCTGAAAATACAAACCAATTTTAGCCTGGCGGAAACCAATTTGAAGAACAGCAAGGACAATCTGAAGATTGCCAAGGTAAAACAGGAGCTGGGGAATATCTCCGAAAATGATTTTTCACGGATCCAGCTTTCGGTTTTTAATGCCCAGAAAGCCTTGAACAATGCCAGGATCGATCTGAAAAATGCCGATTACGAATTAAAAAAATACATCGGGCTGGACCAGAAATATCAGATAGAACTGATCATCCCCCTGGATATGATCCTCTGGGAGGTTGATCCCGTGAAGGCCCTGGCGGAATCGCTTGAAAACCGCAAGGAGACCCCCCAGTATGAAAGGAGACTGATCCAGGCGGACCGTGACCTGACGCAGGCAAAGCGGAATGCAGGGGTGAATGCAACCCTGAACATGAGCTACGGGGTTTCCAACAGTGCGGATGTTTTTGCAGGGGTATATGAAAATCCTGAACAGCAGCAAAACGTGAGGCTCGCTTTGAGCGTTCCGATCCTTGACTGGGGCCGGTCCGAGTCACAGATCAAACTTGCTGAATCACAACGGGAGCTGGTGTTGTACGATGTGGACCAGGACCGGCAGGATTTTGAAAGAGGGGTGGTGGTCCAGGTGGAGCAGTTCAACCTGATCAAGTCACAGATAGAGACTGCCGAAGCTGCGGATAAAGTGGCAGCAGAAGGTTACCTGATTGCCCTGAAGAAATTCCAGAACGGGGAGATCAGCATTACCGATCTGAACATCTCCCTGGCTGAAAGGGAGGGAGCCAAACGGGATTATATCCGATCCATTGAGAACTACTGGGAATCCTATTACCGGTTGAGGGAGATCACCCTCTATGATTTTGAATTTCAACAGAAAATATACTATACCAACCCTATGCTTACGACACAATAAGTGCTCAGTGCTTAGTCAAAAAAAAAATAACTTATGAAAAGAATTTGCAGTTTGATGATCATGGCGATGATTGCCACAGTCGCATTGAATGCCCAGGAGTGGGTTGAATTGTTTAACGGGAAGAACCTGAAAGGGTGGACCAAACTGGACGGATCGGCAGAATACCGGGTGGAAAACGGGGAAGTGATCGGGACCTCCAAAACAGGGACTTCCAATACATTTTTAGCAAGCAAAAAGGTGTATGGGGATTTTATCCTGGAGTATGAAATGAAAATGGACCGGGGACTTAATTCAGGTGTTCAGTTCCGTAGCGTGGCACTTCAGCCCGACGGTACGGAGCGTGTAAACGGCTACCAGGTGGAGTGTGACGACGGCGATGGCAGACCCTGGGCAGGAGGTATCTATGAGGAGGCATCCAGGGGGTGGCTCTACCCCATGTCATACAATCAGGACGTTGTGAAAAACAACAAGCGTGGAGCATGGAACAAAATCAGGG
>Ga0315535_1001171_pt1 | contig 17845 bp, 23 predicted proteins | sample SalMarSW160220MG_2_FD_203092 | JGI IMG/M metagenome (GOLD analysis project Ga0315535, IMG submission 203092) | Salt marsh sediment microbial communities from the Plum Island Ecosystem LTER, Massachusetts, United States - Salt Marsh Sediment SW1602-20 ... | reverse complement strand
GAGCAGCATGGTTCGGCTCCCTTCGGATCGAATAATGCAGTAGTCAAGATGGCAAAAGCAATACAAAAGATTTCTGAATATCAGCCACCTCGCCATACATCACTCCTCAAGCCATTCATCAAGGCGATGGGTATCGGGACTATTACAAGAGCCCTCATGGGAAATACAAGCACCCTTGGTTTCATGTTTGCGCAACTTGCTAAACGAAATATGAAGGACGCTGCCTTTCTAAATACCATGACTCAGATGACTATCTCACCAAATGTGTGTAAGGGAGGAGCTAAAGTAAACACAGTTCCAGGTCAAGCCTATGTTGACGTTGATATTCGAACATTACCGGGTCAAAATGAGGAATATGTTTTCACTCAGCTACGAAAGGCGCTTGGAAGGATGGTAGATGAAGTCACGATTGAGAGTGTACCTGTTGATCTTGGAGGTGGTTTCAATTCAGGAAATATTAGTGATATGGAATCTCCATTGGTCAAAGTAATAGAATCAGTAGTTAAAGACTTGAGAGGACAGAAGACGACTCTAGTTCCTATGGTATCTCCAGGAGCAACAGATAGCCGATTCTTCAGAAGAGCATTTGGAACAAATGCATATGGTTTCAGCTTACATGATGGAAGTATTGCGATTGGAGAACTCATGTCTATGTTCCATGGTACAAATGAAAGAGTGCCTTTGGGAACTTTAGAACTTACATCCAAGGTGTATATGGAAATCGTACGTAAGTTCCTTGGCTAATCGATTCTGCGCAATCATACATTCTTCTGAAACGAGAAGGGAGATATGAGTGCGGAGTCATTGTATTGCTGAAGAATGACTTTAGCGGCGTCCATGTCTACATGATATTTAGGCCGACGCATATCATGTAGATTAGGAATTTTTCTTAGCAGCTGACAACGTACTAGTTGGCGTAATGCAAAACTAACTGTTCGAGGAGCCATATCCAGCTTTTCACTAATTTCTAGAGGGCACATAGGTCCATGATTGATTAATGCTCCGAGAATTGCAATAGCACTTTTGGGAGTTCTTCCTTGTTGAGTAGTCAATCTAGTAGCAACCTCTTGTTTTTGTCTAATATGTAGTAGTACAGATTGAATATGTATCTGCGTGAACTAAAATGGCAGGGATTCTTCAAAAACAATGATAAAAACAGCTTAAAAAAGAAGCATGTGTTGCGGTTTTGAGGCGGTAGATGAAATTGCGATTAATTGATTACAAAGTGCGATTTGTAGACCAATACACAGGTGAATGAAATTGGCAGGAATCATTTTCTTTCGAACGACTATGCTACGTGACATTGTTGATTTTTACGTGAATGAAGCAGGAATGCACATCTGGTTAGAGCAAGCAGAATGTGTGATTCTAAATCATGGTAATTTTCTTTTGGGTTTCTGCGAGCGTGATGTTTCAGAAACAGAAGGTTGCATCACACTATTCTATCCTACAAAGGAAGATGTTGATATTATGTATAATCAGCTTAAGTATATCTCAACATCAGAACCTGTAATCAATGAAACATATCAAATCTATAATTTCTTCACCAAGGATCCAGAAGGGAGGACCTTGGAATTTCAAACTTTTCTACACCCAATCGAACCAGTAGGCTTTTTCTAAATATTTAGGTCCGTTTTGAGGATGTAGCGAATATTGCCATCTCTGCATCCAAAGTATACATGGTCCACATCATGGGTTAGATCAATAATTTGGCCCACACCGGAGTCTATGATAGCCACCTCAGTCCAATCAGATTTTGAATATACTCTCAGAGTGCCATCATCAGATACGGAGTAAACAAATGAGTCGTCTACTACAAGAGCGTTCACATTGTCAGTATGACCTCTCAATATTTGAACGCACGTCCAGTCTGTTTTATCCCATACTCTGATAGCACTCTCAAATTCTGGTGGTCTGGGAGATCCAGGACCGCCCCACCATAGTTCACCAGACCCAGAGTAAACATACTTCTCATCCACTGCCAATGATAGCACATTTGCTTCGTGGCCAAAAAGAGAAGCAACTCTTCGGTGATTAGTACGAGAGAACACATTGGTGCAGTTGTCGATACCTCCAGCATAGATGTACTTCGCATCTAAGGCAATTGCAAGAACAAAATTAGTCTGAGCTACAATAGAATTGATATTTGCCCAATTTTCCTTGTTCCAGATCTTTACTGTAGCATCTCCCGATCCTGTAACAAGATGTTGATTATCTGCGGTTATATCAAAAATGGTCCCAACATGACCTTTGAGAACTTCAATCAAATCCAAATCCTGGTTGTAAATGCGAATAACAGGGTCTCCTGAAATACTCCCACTGAAGAGATTCAATCCATCTGAAAACAATGATACTATCTGTGTCGATGTCTGCCCTGGAATGAGTGTTGGAGAGTCTAGACATGACTTATCCCAAACAGCTATATTACCATCACTATCAGAAGCGTACAGATTCTTATCATCGACAGCTAGAGCGGTGATAATTACAGGATTTCCAGTAGCATTTCTGAGCACAAATGGTGTCAACAAATTCCTCTTTGCTGGAGTTATCTTCCATCCCCGTTTTTACTGGAGTGAGGTTTCTTATACATCTTATTCCATTAAGCAGATTAAATTGCAACAAGAGCACTAGTTTCAGGAGACCACCCCAATTCTCTTGCTGTTTTGAATGCTTCACTAGACCCAGTATAGTCCTCAGCCATCCAGAGTATAAGCCTCAGTTTGTTCCAAAGGTCAGGATTATCCTTCTCCTCTTTTATCTCCTTTTTTACAAGTTTAGCTAATTTCTTGAATTGCTTTAGTTCATCTTTTCGATTCTTGGCAGCTGTTTCTAGGAGACCACGAATGTCGTCTGCAGGTTTCTCGAGTGTATATTCTAGAAATTCTTTGGATCGGCCCTTGAGAAAATCGTTCAATGCAGCAGTAGGTGTATCTTTCACTCGCCATAATTCACCAGAAACGAGAAGATGTTCATATTCATGTTCCATGAATTGTAGAAGATCGTATAAATTTGAGGTGACGGGGTGATCATCGCTTAATAGATCTCTACAACAAGTCCACTCATAATAGATTAGTTGGGAACCAATATTTTCAAGTATGTTAGGTGTTGGTCCTATCTTTTTGAGATCATTCAAGACATCTTTGACTGCATACTTGGTTCTCTTAGGTAATTCGACCATGAATTCACCCACCAGTGATACTATAGTGATTGCTCTTCTTTCTGATAAATCATAACCCGACGAACACATTCACTATTATTGAGAATAAAATATGTGTTTTAGAAGGGAATACTCCAATCTGGGAGTGGAATATAGAGCCGAATGTAAAATACTAGGACTAACGCAATCAATGAAACGATACATACTGCCCAATCTCGTTTCTTGAATGAAAGTTTCTCCATGTAGGTTCTATTCTTACTAGCACCGAATCCTCTTGATTCCATACTCTCAGCAATTAAGAGGGCTCTACGAATTGATACGATTATAAGCGGGACAATAATTGGTACAATATTCCGAATTCGTGTAAGGATGTTTCCTTTGTCGAGCTCGACTCCTCGGGCTTTTTGAGTGTCCATGATTGCATATGCTTCCTGTCCAAGAGTAGGCACATATCTCATAGCCATACTCATAGCAAAAGCAAATTCAAATCTAACTCTCATTTGAATAAGCGCTTGAGAGAGTTCATCAGGCTGTACTGTAAGAAAGAATGAAGAAAAAGAGGTCATCAATGCAATCAATCGCAGTACCAATGCAATTGAATAGTTGAGGGGGTTAGAATAGGTTGAGAGGAGCGTATTGAAAATTAGTATGAAAATCAGCAGAACTGATAATCCCTTCATACTACGCAGCCATCGTCGAAGTGATTTCGCAGCTGCCATCAATGGAATCAGAACTGCAAGAATTATGAGTAGAGGGAAAATCTCCAGAAATAGTAATGAAACTACAGCAAGTACAATTGCTAGGAGTAGCTTTGCTCGCGGGTCCAGAGAATGCATGATGGATTCTTGGCGTGTATATTGGAATACTTCAAGGAATGACAATTCACACACCTCCCAGTATTCTTACAATTTCATCCTCTAGTTCTGACAGGAGTGTCAATCTTTCAGGCACATTTGGAAATAGTGTATGAAGGGACCTCGCAGCCTGAGTAAGTTGTGGAGCGGTAAGTGAGCATAACCGGATAACTTCATTATTACTTAGAACTGCACTTGTAGGACCATCTGCAATTATCGAACCATTTGCCATAGCAATTGTTCGTGAGAAATGTTCTATTACAAATTCGATATCATGGGTCACTACAATGACTGTTCTCCCCTTCTTATTCAACTCCATCAGCATATCTGCAAGCTTCTCTTTCTGACGAGCATCTTGTCCGATAGTGGGTTCATCAAGAGCTAAGACATGTGGTTCTGTGGCTAAGACTGAAGCAAGAGCAACACGTTTTCGTTCTCCACCAGAGAGGGTGAAGGGAGACCTCTCTGATAGATCCTTAATGCCTAAACTCAAAAGTGTTCTATCAGTACGTTCTTTGATTTCGTCTTCTGCGAAACCCAGTTGTTTTAAACCAAATACAACTTCCTTTTCTACACTATCAAGAAAGAGCTGATGGTCAGGATTCTGCATCACTAGTCCAATTTCTCGTGCAAGTTCTGCAACTGAATAGTGTTGTGCATCAACACCATCGACGATTACTCTCCCACTGTTAGGTCTAAGTAACCCGTTGAGATGTTTTACTAATGTCGTTTTTCCTGCACCGTTTGTACCCATAATTGCAATTCTCTCACCATCATCAATTTGAAGAGATACACCTTGAAGTGCAGTATAAAGACCATCGTATGCAAAGGAAACATTCTCCATCATAATCATAGATGGGATGCCTCCTTCACAAGTCCTGCTAGCTCATCACCTGTAAGTGGAACACTATTCAGATCAATATCATGTTCCTTTAGACGTTTATAGACCAACGTAGCCTTTGGAACACCGACACCAATATCTTGACAGATATCTTGAGATAGTATTTCTCTTGGAAGGCCGTCCGCAACAATACTACCCTTATCCATCAATACAACTCTACCAGCATCCTTTGATACTAGATCTAATCTATGTTCAATAAGAATTACGGTCATGCCACGGGTATTCAAACTAGAAATAAGGTCAAGAATGATTTCGGCGCTTTTGGGATCCAGATTAGAGGTTGGTTCATCAGCAACAAGTATCTTGGGTTTGAGTGCCAGAGTAGCTGCCATCGCCACTCTTTGTTGTTCACCTCCGGACATTTCGTGAGGATGTTTGTCTCTGAGATGTTCGAGGTCAAATAATTCGATTAGCTCCTCGACTCGACGTCGTATCTCGACTGGTTCAACTCCAAGATTCTCCGGTCCAAAAGCAATCTCTTTTTCAACATTTAGTGTAACAAGCTGATTTTCTGGTTGTTGAAATACTAATCCTGCGATTGAAGAGAGCTCAGCAACTGTGTGTTCTCGAGTGTTCTTGCCATCAATAATCACATTCCCCGCAATATACCCACGGTGAAATTGTGGCACGAGGGCATTAATTGTACGGCACAAGGTGGTTTTTCCACAACCACTAGGTCCTGTGATTACTACATATTCACCAGCTTCGATTGTGAGATTAATCTTCTTGAGTGCTAGGGTTTCAGCTCCATAATACTTGAAACTGAAATCGTTAATCTCGATAAGTGGCACTCACGGACACCTCCTATGATTCTCTTGCTGAATCGGTGTTGGTTCCCACAGCGACTCTTATCAATTCGACTGCTTTATCAAGTGCTGCACTCAAGTTCTTGGTTCCGTTTGCACCAGCAGCGTTCGCATGACCTCCGCCCTTTCCATCTATTATTGGTCCCAGAGGCTCCATCACGTCAGTTCCGAGGTTGATATTCGTTTTATCGTAGAACTCTCGTGAACTCCTTGAACTAAGGCGAACTTTCCCTTTTCCTGGTTTTCCCCCGATGATAGCAACGTCCGCACCAATTTCAAGTAGACCTCGACATGCACTTGCTTCAAAGGCGTTGATTGTTGATGTGGCAATAACCCAGTCGCCAAGGAGATGCACATTAGCTTTACTAGCTGCTTTCAAACGTGCAATTCTCTCCGAACGATCAGGACGGATCTGTAGTGAATTGACACATTTCTCATAATCAGCTCCAGAATTGAGTAATTTGATGCCTATCATGAGAGTCTGCAAGTCAGTATAGAAAAATCGACGCGTATCAAACAAAATTCCTGTTAATAGAAGATTAGCAATATTAGGATCGATCTCGACGTTCATGTCTTCGAAAATATCAACAAGAATCTCACAAGTTGAAAAACGATCGCTCTTCACAAATCTATGGTCCGCAATTGCTTCGACTTCAGGATTCGGTTCATGATGATCTATTACAATGGTCTTACTTGGATCTGTAGGAATATCTTGAAAGTCTGTCCCCAGTTGTAATCTGCTATTAGTGTCTAATAGGATTATCAAATCAAAATCTGTTCCCGGTTCCTCAAGAATCTGGTCTTTCAATTCAAAGTTGTCGAGTACCTGTTTGGAGAGACGACTAAGATCGTCAGCCATTAGTGTGAAAGTACCCTCAGGATTGATGCTGTTGTAAAGTCTCGAAAAAGCAATCATCGAACAAACTGCATCAGGATCAGCATTCTGGTGACCTATTATGAGAGGCTTCATTGAATTCGAGAGAAGCATTCTCAGATTCATTTTTCTTTCATCTCCATCAGCTTCTTCTCAAGCCACTCCACTCCACAATCTATTGCTTCCTGAAGTAGGTCATCAAGATCATGGCCCGTATCATAGGCTTGGCTGATATCGATGTCTAGATTTACATCAAGTTGACCTTCTAATAAGTTAAGAGAACAGGTGACAAAGAGGGTGTCCACGCTCTTTTCAGGAATTTTTCTTTTGATAAAATCTGTTACTTGGACTTCACATTCTTCAGCCAGCTGTTCAATAATATCTTCAGAGATATCAGGAAGCCCGATATCGATAATTGCGCTCATTTCACTCACTGAAGGCGTAAGTTCTGCTTGGATAATTCAATCTGAATCTTATTCTGAAGCTCTTGTAACTTCTCAGTCAAACCATCAAGTTGTTTCTTAGTAGATGCCAATCGCATTTCCAGAGTTTTCTGCTTATCATCAAGGTCTGCAGATAATGCTGGTTTTTCTACCTTGAACATTACTTGTCCAACAGCTTTGTAGGTAACTGTATCATCAGGTTGCTTCTTCAATTCTTCAAGAGTACCTTTGACTTCGGTTAGCTCCGTCTGAAGCGCTTGTGACATTGCAGTAAGAGTTTCGTGATTTCGCCGCATGGTATCGAATTTCTGTAGTTCTGCTTCTAATGCTGGTGGTATATTCTGAGCCATTCTCTAGCAACTCCTAAAATAGTTGAATATGCTGTTTCAGATTGCGCCATCGGATTTGTGACTTAAGGCTTTGCATCAGTCCGCGTTTATTGAATCGATTGTTCTCAAACATGCAGAAATCCAAGCCATATACGAATTGAGAGCTGCGCGCATTGCGGTAAGATCATTGGCAGTAATCTCAATAACGAGTGAGGATCCCTTCAGAGAAACACTTGTGGTAGCTCTTTCTGAGGGGATAGATCCTGTTTCAGGTAAGAGCGCAGAATAGATAATCATTGCTAATCCCTCTGATTCTAATGGTATCTCAATTAAGGAATTTCCCTTGACATCACGCTGGTCCATTTTCACTATACCTCCAGACTGAGCTCACACGAATTCTTGGACCAATTTCAGACAAATCTTTCGTATTGTAATGAGTCCACAGAATTTTCTCATCAGGAATATCTTCAAACCAGAGTAATGACCGATTTTTTTCTGTGCGGCTCTCTGTAGGATTAGAATATTCTTCGACATTCAGACTCAATAATTCAGCAAACCCCCTTGCGAGACACAACACACGCTCACTGCTTCCAGTCTTAACGCCTACACATTGTAGGTTTCCTACTTTTCCTTTGTTCGAGGAATCTATCTCACGGCGAAGTAGTGCACTCTCTAGTTTCAATTTGAATATCTCTATACCTTCCGGAGAGAGAATAGTTAATTCTCCTGGATTACCTCTCCAAATAGAAATGACTAAGGCTGCTTGAGCACCAGATTGACGTATTCGAGAAGCAAGTTCAGTTATTCCCATTCCACCACGATTGAAACGTTCAGATCCAGGGAGGACTGATGAGAGGTCACGCACAAATGAACGGACTCGGTTAGAAGTCCGTCGCGAAGTTGTGATAAGTAGACCCGGCAAATCAATTCGGCTCAAGATTACTCTTCTTCAAAGTGATTATCAGTTTCCTCAGATGCAGCAACTGTTTTAGCATCGAGAATGAGTTCCTCTTCCTCTGTATCGACATTTGGTAAGAAATCAAGAACATCTTCAACGTCTTCATCATCACGAAGAGCAAGGAAGTCGCCAGCGATCCTTTGAGCAATTGCTCTTTTTGCAGCCTTTCCAGCATCAGTGAATGGAACGTAGGCACCACCTGCAAATAGCAGGTCACATTTACTGCATTTCCAGAGGCCTACTGCCTGTCTCTTGAGTGCTCTTGTAGCACAGGATGGACAACGAGTTGGTTCGTTCCTTTTCTTCTCTATATCAAGAACTCGGCGACGAAGTTTTGCGCCGTACCTTGCACCGAATCTACCAGTGCTACCAACTTTCTTGGTTCGTGCCAATTTAATTATCTCCTTGTAATAATGTATGTTTCATAATAGAAACAAGACAGGGCTCTGGAGCCTACCAGTCGCCCGTTAGTTTCTCTTATTAGGGTTACGTTGTGAAGCAAAGAAAGGTACTCCTCGAAGGAGAGGAGTATCCTTCAACGCTTATTTGACAGCTTTTGCTGCAGCTTGGATTAGGTCCTTGATTTCTTTAGCATTATCAAGAGCCATTCCCATTGCTTGATCTACAAGATCAAGTGATATTGGACCATAACCACCACCCTTCTGAAGAGCAGTGAAATTATCGTTCTGGTCTACAGCCATTGTAAGTCTGCAGTCTTGAACAAATTCCTCTCTCAGAGTTGCGTCAATTATCAGTTTATCACCAATCTTTGAAATTGTGTGTTCGATCGCGATGTTTTTAATTGGAAGTTTCAAGGTTTTCCCCGTTGCAACAACTTTCTTATCTTCCCATTTCATCTCAGGGTATTTTGTTGTCAAGAGCGCCGCATTCACGGCAATTGATGATGCATCAATAAGATTACCATCATATTCCAATGGATAAACATCTGCAAAAACCATGTAGACTTTCTTACCCTCTTCAATACAGAGAGCTTTTGCATCCACAGTTTCGGACTCACGAACTCCACGGTCAACAATTCTAGCTAACTCAATAGCATCGTCTTTGGGAGGCCCAAGTTCGAAAAGAGGTGAAGCAATTGGGGACATCTCTGCGGTCACCATAGTAACGCCTTCATCAGGAGAATCGGGATAGGGCTCTCCAACTAAGACCTTGACACCAGCTACAACACTTGTATTTCCAAGTTTTACCAGTGCGGATCCTTCTGCCTTTGCTGGTACCACATTTGCTTCAATCTCAATAGTACGATATTCATCGAATGCACGGCCATCAATTCTCTCACCCTTGCGGATGAGATTCTGAATGAACTCACGATCAATCTGACTGATTATTTCTGAAGTATAGTCACCCATTTTATTCATCCTCCATTATTTCGGATTCTCCGAGATCTGCTTCGAGATCATCATCAAAGGTATCTTCACCATCTTCAGGATTCCTGACATAAACACGTTTTAGTGCGTCTTTCTGGAGTTCATGTAGATAATTGCAGGAATTGATTCCCATCTGCATGGCTTCAAGAAGTTCCTCTCGTGTAAAGAAGCCATCCTGTTGGAGTAGTGTGATTTCACCTGTCTGTGGCAGGATTGCCATTGGAACATCACCCTGACCGTATTTATCTTCTTCATCACCAAGATCCACAAGCAGTGTGCCGTCTGCCTTACCAACAGCTACCGCAGGCACCAGACTCCTCATTGGAATACCAGCATCTGCCAACGCTAGTGATGCAGCATTGATTGCTGCGCAACGTGTTCCTCCATCAGCCTGAATGACCATAATGTGAACGTCAACAACAGCTTTTGGATATTCTTCTAAGAATAATGCAGGCTTTAGAGCGTTAGCAATTACCATTGAAATCTCCTTTTCCCTCCTTGAGGGAGCAGGTCTCTTTCGGTCAGGCACTGAAAATGTAGCCATCCTGTAAGTTACTCTAAGATAGGCTCTATCATTGAGTGTTAAGTGACGGGGATGTAACTCTCTAGGTCCGTAGACTGCAGCAATTATGTATGTCTTTCCTTGTCGGATTGATGCTGAACCATTTGCTTGTTTCAACACTCCAACTTTTAGCTCAATTGGTCGTAGTTCATCGGGTCTTCGACCATCAACCCTCAAGCCCTCGGGACTAATTAGAAAATCGGGCTTCACTTCTGGACTCATTACTCATTCACTTCCTCTTTTTCTGATTTATCATCTGATTCGTTATTAACATCAGTCGAAGCCTCAGGTTCACTTTCTTCTTCAACTGGTTCTTCTATTTCTATTACTTCAACTTCAGACTCTGATTCGGATTCAGGAACCTCACTGATCTCAGGTTCAGATTCAGAAGCTGTATCTACTTCTATAGGCTCTTTTTCATCTGCAGTCTCAACTTCTACACTTGGTTCTTCAGCGGGTTCAGAACTACTCAGTTTTGCAACCTCTTCAGCAAGCATCTTGTTAATTCTATCAGTGAGATTAGAAGTATGTGCCTGAGCTTCAATCATTCTGAAGGCTTTGATTGCTAACCTTAGTTTATCAACATCTGAAGTCTTTATCCAAATTCTTCCATTTTGACCTACAACTGAATCAATTCTTAGGTGATCATTGATCATGTTGATCATTGATCCTCTTCTACCAATGATTCGTGGTATCTTTGCTGGGCTTACTTCGAGAACCATTCCACCCTCTAAGACTTCAAGACCTCTACCTTTCATTGAAAGGAATGGACCACTCTGTCTATCAAAAGCAGAAACCTCTGCTGAAATAACATCACCCATGTCCATGTATTCAGATATGTCATCGGAGTAAGGTCTTCTTAGTGCATTATTTGCATGTAGTGATGCACCATAAGGACCACCAATATCGACTTTCCAATTATTTCCTGCCACTAGCTTAATTATGCCAATGACCAAGTCACCCTCCTTTGGGATATAAACACCATCAAGTGCAACAACTTTTACTGTGTTACCCTTAAGCTCGGCCAATCCCATAAGTGATGAATATATTTTTCCACTCTCATCGTAGGTTCCAAATGACGGACGATACCTGCCATCTGCAAGCAATTGTCCGGGTACTACGACTTCACGTTTTTGAAAGTATACTGCCAATTATCTTTCCCTTCTATAATATGTTATTAATCTTCTATTCTTATTGTTAAGGTCTCAATTATCTAACGACCTCTATTCTGATCTGTCCTTTCGTGAGACTATTCAGATCATCATAGAGCTCCTGTCTCTTTTGTGCAGGTAGCTCGAGTAAGCCGCTCCATGATCCATCTAAATTCCAAGATTCGGATTTGATGACTCCTGCATTAGCAACCATGTTGTATCCTTTCCCAGCATATGTAGCGGGGATTGTGATCTGCAACTTCACACTCTCAAAAGAAATTGGAATAATGACTCTGAGAGATTTTACTACGTTTGGAATTTGTTCATCTACGCTGATGAATGGATCAATACGAACCTTCGCTTCTTCCATTGCTTGTCGAATGCGATCTGGAGGATGGGGATGACCAGTTTGTGGATTCATTGCACGCTTCGCAATGTGTTCAATGATTGTTTCGGTCTTTTCCTCAACAAGCTGCAAACGCTGCTCATGTGATAATCGAAACTCTCCTTGTTTAATTATTTCAGGAGCAATGTCAAAAATATCATCTGATCCGAAAGCATCCTTGACAAGACTGTCAGTAGCATGCTCGCCTCTTTTCGCATCCTCGTATACTTCGTAAGATTTGAGAATATCTTGAATTGGTACATCTTCACCACGCCGATAATCAAATGCCAAGTTTGGGTCGACAAAGATCTCGAATCGAAGATGACCTTTATTTATGCCGATGACCACTGCGTCTAATTCAACCCATTTACCACCAGATTTCTTACCTGAGCCACCGCCACCTGAACCGCCACCACCTGTCATATTATGTCAACTCCTACTCCTTCTTGCTGGTCTTTGGTGGATTAAGAAATCCCTCAATCTCATTTCTAGTTAGCTTCTGGAACTTTCCGGTACTCACTGGAATCTTTGCAATTTCAACATTGTCTGAATTTAGATCCTTCTCACTAGTTTCACGAAGTGCTGCAAGAGCAATTTTGACGGCATCAGAGAGTGACTTGTTTCTTGCATAATGCTTCTCCAGATATTCTCCGGCTCTTGCTGTGCCTTTACCTATTACTGCAGCGAGAAATCCCCAATATGTTCCAACAGGATCGGTCACAAAGAGATGAGGTGTATTGTCATGGTCAACAGAACCGATAATCATTGCAACTCCGTAGGGTCGTGCACCACCTCCCTGTGTAAACTCGGCTAACTTATCACAAATATGCTCAGCAACAGCTTCTGCTGGTACTGGTTCCTCATAAATTAACCAGTAGGATTGTGCCTTAATACGAGCCTCATAGATGAGTTTTCTAGCATCAGCCATCAGACCTGCAGTAGCAACACCAATGTGTTCGTCAATTTTTGATATCTTTTCAACACTATCGGGTTCTTGTAGTGGTTGAACTCTTTTTTCTGTCAGAAGGACTACACCTTCATCAACAAGAACACCAATCGAGGTTTCACCAAGCTCAACTGCTTTCTTTGCATACTCTGCTGCGAATATTCTTCCATCAGGGCTGAAGATACTTGTACTCATATCATAACCCTGTCCAGATATTCCAAACATAATGTATTCCTCCAGGAATTCCAAAAACTCGTTGGAAGTCAGAACCTCACAAAGTGGGTATATCCTAACAGTTCCAAGGAGTTGTACAGACTCCTAAATTACCGCCGTAGGTACAAATACCTCTAGACTTAATCGGACTCGCTGACCTAGCCACATAAAGCTTATGGTCTATTCCTGAAATTGTATATGTTTTGGAATAGAGGTGAACTGATCAATCCTGAAGTAAGTATAGATATACTACAAACCCTAGGGATAATATTGCAGTGACTCCTCCAACTGCGGCTCCAAACATCAGCCAAGTAATAGCTACTATAAGTATGAATACCGATATGACTTCGACCCACCCTGCACGAACCTCTGAAAGAAATAATCTCAGATTAATCACGGATACTATGAGAAAGATAAATACCCCAAGCATTGTCAAGGACTCAATCAGAACTGTAACGAAAGGGTTGATATCGTTAAGCAAATCAATTGGACTTATTTCATCTTCATTGAGAGAAGACCAAGCCCATAACGTGAGGCCAATAATCATGAATATAGCCGTGAAAATACTTGTTATGACTGTAGATCGTATCATTTCGCTTCTGTCTGGGGTATCATCACTCACTGTTGTTCACACCGACCTTGGAATTCGAGAATTTACGGTTCACTCTTAAACATACCGACAGAATAAATGTCGTCTAATAGAATTGGCTGTCATCAATGCTAGTATTAATCATCATGGGCATGATCTACTACTTGAGTCCATGTTGCTTTCAAATCATCAGGAGCTAATTCTAGGTCATCAATATCTGTATCGACTCTCTCTTTTACTCGTTTAATCTGAAGTGCAAGAATGTAAGAAAGAGCTGCAAGGATTCCTGCAATCGCGCTTGGAGACACATATAGAACAAATGATGTCGCAATCCCAGCTAGTTCTGCGATTAAAGCGATAAAGAAGACCGATATAATTACACCACGTACAGATTTTACCAATTCATTTGAAGCAGCCGCGGGAGCCACCATGATTGCATAAACAAGGATAGCTCCAACTGCCTTTGTTGCTAATGCAATAGCTAACGCAGAAACGATGAGCATTAGATAGTGGTACCCTCGAGCGTTCATCCCCTGCGCAGTTGATCCTTCCATATCAACACTCACATAGACAAACTCTTTGTTAAACATCAATGTAATAACTGCTAGTAGTAGCGTTGTACTCCCAAGCATGGTGATATCGAAATTGTTGAGGAGAAGTATATCTCCAATCAAATATCCCCATATCTGAGGTACTTTGTATGGAGGAATATAGTACATCAAAAAGACAGCAATACTCATAGATAATGCAAAAGAAACCCCTACGGCTACTTCCATCTTTTCGGTAATCCCAGATTCACCTGCGTACCCAGTGAATGCAGCAACTAGTACGCTAAACAGGACTGCTCCCAGAATCGGATCAAACCAAGGAACCAGCCCGGAGGACTGAAGGAAAATTCCCAATGCGGTCCCACCAAGAGCCGCGTGTGCTACGCCAGAAGCCATGAATGAGAGCCCTCTGAAGACAAGAAAAGTTCCACTTGCGGCTGCAATAATAGCTATCAAAAGAGCTCCGAGTAATGCTCTTTGAATAAAAGGGCTCTCAATGATTATTTGGATGATATCAATCATGGCGATCAATTCCTGAGTCATGTGTCATGCAATATCGATGCCCCGAGTGTTCAACAATCCTAGCAGAAGGCCCATACACTTTCTTAATTAATTCAGGGTCCATGATGCTACAAGGTTCACCAAGGCCAATTACTGTGTTCTTGAGGAGTAATACATCTTCAACAAGAGTATGAATCGGATTCAAATCATGAGTCACCATGATTATACTTACATCATTCTCCTTGTGATATCCATCCAGCGCATTTACGATGAGATTCTGACTCTCAACATCAGTACCCGCCAAAGGTTCATCTAATACGAGAATGGACCCTTCACTCGCTAAGGCCCTTGCAACTAAGACTCTTTGTCTTTGTCCTCCCGAGAGCTCTGGAAATGGCCGTTCCCATAGCTCTTCCATATCCACTTGTTGGAGTGCATCCTTTGCAGCTGCAATGTCTTTGGAAGTAGCAAATCGCGGTGGGAATTTTTTGAGTAATCGACCCATTAAGACGATATCCTTGACTTTCATTGGAACTGAAAGGGTGATACTATCTCGTTGAGGAACATATCTAACTAATTTTCGGATCTTCCCGGATTTCTTCTGCGAATCATAGCCCATCACTTGTATGGATCCTCGTGTCGGTTTAATGAGACCAAGGGAAGTCTTGATGAGAGTGGATTTTCCTGACCCATTAGGACCAATAATAGCCATGAAACTAGGTGATTTAATCTCAAAGGTTACATGATGTAGTGCAAGTTGACCATTCGGATAGCGTACTGCCAAATCATGAACCTGAAGTAAAGGGATTGCAGCCATCATTTTCCACCGCTTGTAAGATTGATATCTACCTTCATAACTTTCTTCTGAGACCGCAGTTTTTTGAGAAATTCTCGGATTTTTTCAGCTGCAGCAGTCAAAATCATTACCTCGGTACAGTAACCATCACTAGTGTGAGCATGAATTGTTGCTGCAATGAATTTTCGGTATTCATGCTGTACTGAACTGACGTTGTGACCTTGTCCTTTCTTGTAGTAGACGGCAGTAATAACAGCAGTGATTTGTCCCTGTGCAATCTCTACGTTTCGATATTCGGACATCAAAGATTGTATAGCATGTCGCACAATCTCAGAGCGGTTTGGAGGTTTATCTTTTGTTTGAAAAAACATTTTTGTTTGAAGAATCTCTAAATCTTCAAGATCTTCATCGGACATTGATACAGCAACAATTGGCATTCGCAACACCTCAAGTATATCTAAGTTAGTAACTATTTCACAATCCTTAATAATCTATTTTTACAGGAGTTTACTTGGTCGAGAGCTTCGACCGTCCGAGGTTTTGGTGAAAATTCGTGAATAGGAAGAAAGCTGTTCTGATTCCAATTGCATTGTTGGTACTACCTCTCATCATGAGCGGTCTGACAGTAGAAGTTTACGCACAGGTTCAACCAGTTCACAATGTGGCGGTATCTGTTGATTCGTTAGCAGGTATCGTTGAAGATATTGGAGGTTCATTAGTCAATACTACAGTCCTTTTGGAGCAAGAATCTGATCCTCACGCGTTTATACTAACCCCTCAGATAATTGCGAGAGCTGATACCGCAGACTTACTAGTGGTGACAGGGCATTTTGAATGGGAAAAGGAGTTAGCTAATCGGACCTCTACGCCTTTTATTTCATTTCAAAATGATAATGCCTGGGAAAACTACATAGATTATGGTGCAGAATTATCACCGATGCCAGGTGGTCAACAAGGAGAGCACTCGAACGAGGGCAACCCACATGCATATTGGTTACTGCCAAAGAATGCAGTAGCTATAGCCAACGCAACTCGAGTGGCATTAACAACATTGGATGCAACTCTAGTGGACAATTGGAATGCAAATTTTGCTACTTTTGTGGTAAAGATGGAGAATTTCAAGTCTCTTATATCAAACCTCGACTCGATGCATGAGTTCTCAAGACTACGCGCAATTGTAGTGACTCCTGCAGAAGCATACGTTGCTGAATCTTTTGGGATTCAGTGTGATGCAGTGCTCCAAGTTGAAGATATTACATTATCAGGAGCAATGCTACTTGAGGTGCAGACAGCTCTACGTAATGGATCCGATCAGTTAATCCTCGGTTCTGATGTAGCTCAAGTTCAGGCTGGTGGAGAATTTGCATATCAATTACAAACTGATTATGGAGGCACTCTTATTTGGTGGAAGACTGTCTACTATCCAGCAGATTATTTCTCAATGATGACATACAACCTAGGAGCTCTCATATCTGGAATTGAAGGCAGATCTGGAGGTAATGTAGACCAGACAACCAACATTGGGTTACTGGCTCTGAGCTTGGTTCTTGGATTTATTGCCTTAATTGAAGCAATCCTCCTAGTTCAATGGGCCAGAGCCGAATAGACAATTTCTATTTGACGTCAGTCCCGAGTCTCATGTTATAGACTGCTGTTTCTAGTTCAAGCAGTTCATCCTGTAACTGTGGATATTTTTCATCAAATTCATCAGACCCTATCAAACCAGCTTTCTTATTGGTAACTAGCTCCTTCAACGCTCTCTGACACTGCTGAATCTTGCTCTTGAGTTGCTCCCATTCCTCTTTGTTGGTATCCATCGATTCACTCCAACTTGAGCTTGAAGTCTTACCTTTATCCAACTTTTGCACCAAATCATCGAGTGATTCTTTGATATCTTCAGGGTCTCTTGCAGATTCGCGTTCACTCAAAGTAGATACAACTCAACCAGTCCTCTCAGCATTTCTGATATATGCCTTCAGATGGAGCATTAATCTAAGCAAATAGAAACGGAACGAAGAAAATTATTGGAAGAAGAAACAACGTACCGACAGTAACAATAGTAGCTGCTTTTTCAGAGTCAAGGTTGAAGCTTTTGGCATAGACTACTGTCAATACTGCTGGAGGCATCAATGATTCTAGAATAAGAATAGAAGAAGATAGCTGAGAGAGCCCAGAAAATATGATTATTGGAATCACAGTGATAGGAATGAGTACTTGTCGAATACCTACAACTTCCAATGCTGCTCGAATCTCAACTAGCGAAAACCGTACTCCAATACCAAGTCCAACTGCAATCAAAGCAAGATAAGTTGTAAGAGGACCGGAAAATGAAAGAACAGAGGCAACATCTCCAGGTATCTGAATATTAGCCAAGAAAAGGATTACAGCAATTATGGCAGCAACGAATGGGGGAAAGGTTAGTGCATCTTTTGCTATTTTACTAT
>Ga0315535_1001169_pt1 | contig 17851 bp, 13 predicted proteins | sample SalMarSW160220MG_2_FD_203092 | JGI IMG/M metagenome (GOLD analysis project Ga0315535, IMG submission 203092) | Salt marsh sediment microbial communities from the Plum Island Ecosystem LTER, Massachusetts, United States - Salt Marsh Sediment SW1602-20 ... | reverse complement strand
GTAGAGAAGATCCGCCCCTGCATGTTCCATAACCGATCCAGGCTTCCTCGCCCCGAGCTGATGGACCTGAGAAAGCGAAGCGCGGTAACGATGCTGTTCTCTGCGTTGACTTCCACTGAGCCGTAGCGCAACCGATGATAGTAGTGGCCCGACTCTTCTGCCCCGAACCGAGCTCCGATCCTCGACATGTAGTCTTTGATTTGCGAATGGCCGTTGCGAAACAGGACCGGCCGAACGGCGAATGTGCCCCATTGCTCGAGCGCAATGGGGTTCACTTTGGGATCGTAGAGCGCCGGGACCGGTGTCTTTGCGTTCGCGATTGAAGGATCGGCCTCGAGGATGGCGACCGACGAGAACCCGGCGCTGAGGATTCCTCTTCCGTCGCCGAACACCAGGCGGTCTCCGTCCCCGTCAACGCCGATCACTACTGCGCGCCCGGCGCTCTTCGCCCGGGAGACCGCTTCCTCCATCTTCCCTTTGCTCGTCGGATTCGGGGCGCCTGTCGGAAAGCGTCCGTCGGGGACAAGTCGGAGCGCGATCGGCTTCGCCCCTGCGCGCTCGAGCGCGCGATACAGCTCACTGCCTGCGGAGCCGCCCATGGCATCCATCACGACCGGTATACCGTCAAGCGTGTCTTCATCAGTCGAGAAACCGGCATTCTCGAGCGAGGCGGTGATGTAGTCCTCGGCCGGGTCGACGACGACGAGCCGACCGCCGGGCGAACCGGACAGCCGCTCGTCGCTGTGGAAGAGCTCCCGTACTCTGGTCAACCCTCCCTCCGGACCGGAGTCGAGGCCAATGGCACGAACCCCGGGAACCGTGAGCTTCAAACCGATGTAGTTACCCGGATTGTGGGAGGCAGTTATCGTAAGCCCCATCGTACCCGGCTTCCTTTCGGATGTGACGGCGGCGAGGTAGTAGCTCTGAGGAGTGCTGATCGGGTCGGTACAGAGGACCGTCTCCAAACCGGCTTTCACCGCCGTCTCAATCCCGATCTCCATGACTCGCCCGGCGGCGAGTCGGGCGTCGCGTGAAAGCGTAACAGTGTCTACGCCCAGGTCCCGGCCGTAGAGAATCGCCGCCTCGAAGAGTCTCGCAATCTCGGAGTCGCTGAACTCGCCATCTTCCCATCGGGCGTCGTACACTTTGATCGGATCACGTTTTTCCATCATCTCCCCTTTCGTAATTCATGGCTGTCGGCCGCATCAAGCGAGAGTCAATCCGTCGTAGACGATCTTGATATCGAGCAGGGCACACAGGTCGGTGAGCTCGGCGGCGAAGTCGCCTCGGACTGCAGCGAAATGCTGGGAGAGCACGTGGTCGAGGATGCGTCTGACCGGGACGTCGGGAAAGAAGCGAACGCTCGGCCAGGAGGGGAGAGGAACGCCCATCTCCACCCACTGCGGAGGCCCTTTCGCTTCTCCCGTGACCACGTGCATCCTGAAACCGTCGTCATCCTCGGCGAGGCAGGCAAGGGTCATCCTTCCGGTTTTCATTCGCGAGCAGTGAGCGATGCCACCGAGCAAGACCGTCGAGACATCTTTGATCCGGGGCTTCCCTTCGATGAAATCGCTGGGAACGTAGCCGTCTTCTCCCAGGAGGATCCATTCGGGGTGATGTTCGTAGTGCTCGAGGAACATCACCTGCTGCCCGGAAAGATACTTCAGCATCAGCTCCGCTGTGAGATTCCCGATGTCGTTCTCGTCGACGTATGGGATGCCCGCGGACGCGACGAGCGACGAGGGCACCGCGTGGGTCAGACCCATCTCCAGGTCGACGCCGTCGACGCATTTGTAGGAAAAGGCATCGAAGCTCTTCTCTTTGCAGATTTCCATCGTCGCCATGTAGAGGCGAATGGACCGCTCGATGGTAGCGTCGGCGGGTCTGCCGAGCGGGTATTCCCAGTCCTTGGTCACGCGCTCTGTCTCCCTGTGCACCTCCTCATCGGAGAGCGCCTCCATGCGGTGAGAGAGTTGAAGCAGGTCGATGCTCTCCACTTCCGGACCGATTGTGTCACGGAGCCTGACCACCGAAAAATCGGTCGTATACAACCCCATATCGTTGAATCCGATCATGCCGAGGCGGGAAGAGCGCAGGGCTCGAGCCGCTCGGGCTGCTCGACCGAACGTGACGATCGAGTCGGTATCCATGGGAGAGTCTGGCGGGTTGAATAGATACTTGAATCTGAAGTGCCAGCGCTCGAGCGGGAAGCGCAGTGCCGTCGATCCGGCACCCGCCGCCGGCGAAATCAGGGTGTCACCCTCGGTGAAACCGCCGAAGCTGTAGAGGACGACCGGACGATCTCGAAAGGCGAGAAGAACGCGGGTAGCCGCGCGTACTTCGATCCAGTTGATAACGTTCGCTATGAGGAAGTCCCACGGTTCGGAGCCCAGCTCACGGATGGCGCGATCGACTTCTTCTCCTTCGCCGAATACCGGATCGGTCCGGACGAGGTCTATTCCCGCTCCTTCGAGCTGTTCTTCGGCATTTCGGCTAATCTCTCGTAGCCGCTGAGGCACGTAGTACTTCGTGCCAAACGATACGTAGCCGGCCTTGAGATTTCCCATTCACCTCTCCCGATGCGATATGTTGTCGGTCCCTGCTTCGGTTTGTACCGAAGCGGACCATCTGTTGATCAATATGGTCATATTATGGGCGAGAAATGATCATGTCAAGCAAACCTCTACCCCGCGAGCTTGAGTATGGCGAGCGCTTCTCGTTTTCCGATCGGAACGAAGGAGCCGAGCTTTCCGAAGCCTACCGCGCGCTTTGCCATCTCTTCGAGCCTGTCGTCGGGAACACCGAGCTCCGAGAGGGTTACGGGAAGACCGATGCTGCGCCAGAACTGCTTCAGCCGTGCTATTCCCTCGAGTGCGGTACGCTCCGGTTCCTCGAAATCCTGCTCGACTCGCCATACCCGGACGGCAAACTGCACGAAGCGATCCAGATCGTGCTTGTAGGTGTGGGTCATCCATGCAGGAAAGACGACCGAGAGTCCTGCCCCGTGCGTGACGTCGTAGAGCGCAGAAAGCTCGTGTTCGATCATGTGAGTTGCCCAGTCTCCGACTCTCCCGGTGCTCAGGAGGTCGTTATGCGCCAGCGTGCTCGCCCACATGATCTCGGCGCGTGCGTCGTAGTTTTCCGGCTCGGCAAGGGCGATAGGCGCATTGTGAATGACGGTCTGGAGGGTGGCTTCACACAAACGGTCCGTCAAATCCACATGATCGACGTTCGTGAAATAGCGCTCGAGAATGTGGGACATGATGTCGGCCGCTCCGGCAGCCGTCTGGAAAGGAGGCAGGGTGAAGGTGAGCTCGGGGTTCATGATCGCGAAACGAGGGCGCAGAATCTCGTAGTTGATGGCGAGCTTGAGGTCTCCCTCCTCTTTCGTCACCACCGAGCTGACGCTCGCCTCGCTTCCGGCCGCCGGGATCGTGAGAACGACACCCAACGGCAGCATCGAGGCAGGCTCCGCCTTCTGCTCGTAAAACTCCCATACATCTCCTTCGTAAGGGACCCCGACGCCTATTGCTTTGGCGGAATCGATTACGCTTCCGCCACCTATCGCGAGTATGCAGTCCAGCTTCTCTTCGCGACAGATTTGGATCCCTTTTTGAACCAGGCTCAACCGAGGATTCGGTTTCACACCCCCGAGCTCGACGAACTCGACGCTCGCCGCGTTGAGCGAAGCGACGACCCTGTCATAGAGACCGCTTTTCTTGATGCTGCCGCTTCCGAAGTGGAGCAACACGCGGCTTCCCAGCTTCTTGATCTCCCGGCCGACCTTATCTTCAGTGCCCCTGCCGAAAATGACCTCGGTGGGCATAGAGAAACGAAAATTCTCCACAGTGCTCCTCCTCGTGCGCCGAAATCGGCACCGACCCGATGCAATCTCACTACACATTAGCCGACTCCCGCCGTCGACTCAACCTTTTGCATATGTAAGCGAAATGGTATGCTTTCCAGCCAGTATGACTAGAGAGGAAGCACTTCAATACCACATGAGCCCCCGGCCGGGGAAGCTCGAAATCGTTCCGACAAAGCCGCTTTCGACGCAGTACGATCTCTCGCTCGCCTATTCACCCGGAGTGGCGGAGCCCTGCAGGGCGATCGCGGCAAATCCGGACGATGCCTACCGCTACACCGCCAAAGGGAACCTCGTCGCCGTTGTCACGAACGGCTCTGCTGTGCTTGGGCTCGGCAACATCGGGGCCCAGGCCGCGAAACCTGTGATGGAAGGGAAGGCGGTGCTCTTCAAACGTTTTGCCGGCGTGGACGTTTACGACATCGAGCTCGATTGTGATGACCCGGATGAGCTGATTCGCACCGTAGCCGCCCTCGAGCCCACCTTCGGCGGAATCAACCTCGAGGACATCAAGGCCCCCGAATGCTTCTATGTCGAGAGGGAGCTCAAGGCGCGTTGCGACATACCGGTCATGCACGACGACCAACACGGTACCGCGATCATCACCGGGGCGGCTTTGCTCAACGCGCTCTCGCTGGTGGGCAAGAAAATCGATCACATTCGCCTCGTCGTCGTGGGGGCAGGGGCGGCTGGGATCGCCTGCACGGAGTTTTTCGTTGCGCTCGGCGTCGATCGGAAGAAGATCACGATGTTCGACAAAGAGGGCCTCGTAAGGCTCGCCGACTTCACCGAAGAGCAGAAACAGGACGATCCCCGATTCGCCTTCGCCACCGATCGGGACTTCAGCTCGATCGAAGAGGCGCTTCACAATGCCGATGTATTTCTCGGAGTGTCGGCCGCGGGTGTCATCGAGCCTTCGGCGCTGGAGGCCATGGCTCGCAATCCGCTGATCTTCGCGCTGGCAAATCCCGATCCCGAGGTTGCCTACGAGGCTGCGCGGGAGGCACGCCCCGACGCAATCATCGCCACAGGGCGCTCGGATTATCCAAATCAGATCAACAACGTCCTATGCTTTCCGTTTCTCTTCCGCGGCGCCCTCGACGTGGGCGCGCGCGAGATAAACAACGCGATGAAGATAGCGGCGGCGCAGGCTCTCGCGCGGCTCGCGCGCGAGCCGGTGCCGGAAATGGTTCACCGCGCCTACTCAGCCTCCGAGATCTCCTTCGGCAGGGACTATCTGATTCCGAAACCTCTCGATCCACGGCTTCTTACCGCCATTGCACCGGCCGTCGCCAAAGCGGCTATGGAGTCAGGTGCCGCCCGCTATGCCGTAACCGATTGGGAGCACTACGAGGCCGATCTTCTCTCCCGGGTCGGTATCGGGCAGAAGCTCGTCGTCGAGATCATCAACCAGGCACGCAGAGAGCCCCGCCGGGTTGTGTTCGCAGAGGCGGACGACTACGAGGTGCTCAAAGCCGCCGAGATGGTCGCTGAGCAGGGTATCGCTCAACCGATCCTCCTCGGCAGGCTGAAAACCATCGAAGAGCTCATTCGGGCGAACGGAATACGCGGCCTCGAAAATGCGCCGACGATCGATCCGCTCACCGAGCACGACCTCGCCTCTCGTTACGGGGAAATCCTCTTCAAGAAGCGGCAGCGGAAGGGAGTGACCGAGGGAGATGCCGTGCGCCTCATGAGGGATCGGAACTATTTCGGGGCGGCGATGGTAGAGGCCGGAGACGCCGACGCGGTCGTTTCGGGGCGGACGAAGGAGTACCCGAAGGTCATTCGCCCGGCGCTCGAGCTCATCGGTACCGCCGAAGACGTGCGGAGAGTGGCAGGAATGTACATCGTGAATACCCGCCGCGGCACCTACTTCTTCGCAGACACCACGGTCAACCTCGATCCAGGTGTGGACGACCTCGTTGACATCATCGGTCTTACCGCGAAGACGGTGAGGGTGTTCAACATCGAGCCGTGCGTTGCGGTCCTCTCGTTCTCGAATTTCGGCTCGACGCGAAGCGGCCAGGCGGAGAAGTGCAAGGAGGCGGTAGCGAGGGCGCGCGAAAGGTATCCTGACCTGATCATAGACGGCGAGATACAGGCAAATGTCGCGCTCGATCCCTATCTGCTCGAGCACAACTACCCCTTCAGTACCCTGGTCGGGAGGACGGTCAACACGCTCATTTTCCCGAGCCTGGAAGCGGGCAATATCGCCTACAAGCTCATGGGCGAGTTGGGAGGAGCGGAGCTCATCGGTCCGGTCTTGATGGGCATGCAGAAACCGGTTCAGGTGCTGCAGCTCGGTGCGTCAGTGCGGGAGATCGTGGCAATCGTCGCTCTGGCGGTTGTCGAGGCACAGCGGCGGTAGGGGTCTCCACTCCGCGGCAGTCTATATCGATTCGGCGATCTTCCTGAAATGGTATCCGAATACCGCCATCGTCACCGCAACCACGATCGTGCGGGGATAGGTGACGAGGCGCGAGAAAAGAAGCCGCCAGAAGTAGCCCCGGCCCCGATCCACAACGCCGAGAATCCAGATTGAGCGGAAGAAGGCTCCGAGCTGTGTCGCGCTCACCGCTACCCGTTTCGCCTTCGGCGGGCGGTAGGTGCGAAAGAAGGTCCGTAGCCGTTCGAAGTAGGCTGAGGGCGCATAGATTGCCTGGACCAGCTGTCGATAGCCGGTTCTCAGGAAGCTCTCATCGAGCCGAGGGGTGAAATTGAGCGAACCATCCATGTTGTCGCCGCTCATGAAGGACCGGAGCCGCTTCTCCGATCGCAGGCGCTCGAAGAGCCGCGTACCGGTCGGGGCATTGAGCAGCCCAACCATCGCGACGGCGATACCGCTTTCGGCGATGAAGCGTTCCTGTTTCTCGAAGATATCGACGGGATCGTTATCGAACCCGACAATAAACCCCCCGGAAACGATGAGCCCGCTCGACTGGAGCTTCCGAACCGAGCTGAGAATGTCTCTGCGGCGGTTCTGAGCCTTGCCGCATTCGCTGAGGCTCGCATCGTGCACGGTCTCGATTCCGACGAAAACATGCTCGAATCCGGCCTCGACGAGAAGCTCGACGAGCTCGTCGTCATCGGCGAGGTTGATGGAGGTCTCGGTCGTGAAGGAGAAGGGATTGCGATGGTCGGTCTGCCAACGTATGAGCTCGGGCAGTATTTCCCTCTTGAGCTTTCCCCTATTGCCGATGAAGTTGTCGTCGACGATGAACACGGCACCTCGCCACCCGAAGGAGTACAGCCCGTCGATCTCCCGAAGGAATTGTGCCGACGACTTCGTTCTCACCTTTCGACCGTTGAGAAATGCTATTCCGCAGAACTCACAGTCGAATGGGCAGCCACGCGAGTATTGAACGCTGAGGTTGGCGTAGGCGCCGATATCGAGAAGATCCCAACGCGGGGTCGGAGTCCGAGCCAGATCGGGGAACCCGTCCGAGCTGTAGATCCTGCCGGGAGTCCCCGCCTCGAGGTCGGCGAGAAAGAGCGGCAGGGTTATCTCCGCTTCGTTGAGCACGAAGTAGTCGACCTCGGGAAACGCCTCATACTCGGTCGTGGCGAGAGGGCCCCCAGCAACCACGGGGGTGCCGACCGCATGACCTCTCTCGACGATCTCCCGAAAGGATCGACGGTGAACATTCATCCCGCCGAGGAAAAGGTAGTCCGCCCACCGAATTTGGTCGTCTGCAAGCTGCGAGACGTTGAGATCCACCAGGCGAACCTCCCATTCTGCCGGAAGGAGCGCGGCAACCGTGAGGAGACCGAGCGGCGGCTCGGAGGATCGCTTCGCCACGAACCGAAGCGCCTCGTGAAAGTTCCAAAATGTCGGCGGTGTCTCAGGGTATACCAGAAGTACCTTCATGAATCTGCCCCCTTGTTGCCGGCCAAAGGCGTTCCACTAGCCTCTGCAGCCGTGTATACTGTTCCTAATTCTACCTGCGATAGCTCCTCCCGAATGTAAAAGAACCGTAAAAGGGGAGCTCCTGATGTCATGAAACGAAAGCGCAGGCTCGGTAACTCCATTCTCGTTTTCGTCCTCGCCCAGACGGCCTGGACCTGTCTCCTGGGACTCTGGATTGCCTGGTACGTCGCCAACACGATCTCCCTGAGAACGGCCGCGAAGGTGCTTACCGAACCGATGGTGATCCAGGGATTCAACCTCGTAACGCTTGTGGTCGGTCTCTTCCTGCTCGGTTCCCTCCTTATCGCAATAACGCTGATCTTCTTTTCGCTCACGCAGCAGGTAAAGATCAATCGGACCTACGATGATTTCATTGGGAGCGTGACCCATGAGCTGAAGACGCCGCTCGCTTCGATCCGACTGCATCTCGAAACGATGAATCGCCGGAGGCTCGACGAAGGGCGAATGCGGCATTTGGCCGATCTCATGCTTGCCGACGCCGAACGACTGGAACGTTTGGTATCCACTATTCTCGGCGTAGCGCGCATCGAGCACCGGAAGAGTCTGCGCGGTCTCGCCCCGATTGCTGCCTCAGACTTTTTGCCCGCCATCATCCTCAGAGCCGCCCACGATCTCAAGCTGCCCGAGAAATCATTCCAGGTGGTCGGGACGGCTGCAGGATACATCAAGGCGGATTCCGAAATGCTCAAGACCGTCTTCGACATTCTGATCGACAATGCGCTGAAATACTCTCCGGTCGAGCCGACGCTGAAGGCGAACATCGTCACCGCTGATCGTTCGCTGACAGTCGAGCTCAGCGACAACGGAATCGGCATACCGAAGGAGAGCCTCAAGAAGGTCTTCTGGAAATTCTATAGAGTGGACCGTTCCGACAGCCCAACGGTGAAAGGCACGGGGCTCGGCCTCTATTGGGCACGCGAGATCATCATAATGCATCGAGGCACGATTCGCGCGACGAGCCGAGGGTTGAACCTTGGATCTACGATTCGCATCGAGTTGCCACTCGTGAGAAATCCGAAGCTTTCACGGGAAGAGCATCCGGTATGAGGAGCATGGGTAATCACCCGGCACGGATTCTCGTGGTCGAGGACGAGGAATCGATGGCCGAAGGGTTGCGACTCAACCTCTGTGAAGAGGGGTATCGGGTCAAGCTGGCGAAGGACGGGAAGGAGGCGGAAAAGCTGTTTTCGGAGGTCGATTTCGACCTAGTGCTGCTCGATATCATGCTGCCGTATCTCGACGGCTTCGAGGTGGCGCAACGGATTCGATCGCGCGCCGCTCAGATCCCGATCCTTTTCCTCACAGCGGTTGCCGATCACGAATCCCTCATACAGGGACTCTCTCTCGGGGGTGACGACTACTTGACCAAGCCCTTCCATCTCGATGAGCTCCTCCTCCGGGTGAAGGGGATGCTGCGCCGCGAAAGCTGGTACCGGGACTCTGGACGGAGACCGGTCTTTGCGTTCGGCGTCAACAGGGTCGATTTCAACGACATGTCGTGCCGGCACGGGGAAAGATCGTTTGTTCTCACCGATCGAGAGGCAGCCGTTCTCAGGTACTTCATCGAAGAACGAGGGAGAATCGTGAGCCGATCAGAGCTTCTGGAGCAGGTATGGAGAGTCGATCCAACCACCGACACCCGAACCGTCGACAACTTCGTTGCACGGCTTCGAAAGTTCTTCGAGTCGAGTCCCGCCCGGCCGGTCCACTTTCTCAGCAGCCGCGGCCTCGGCTATCGTTTCGTGGCGCCCGACCTGCGGATTCTGCCCTCCCCCGGAATCCCCCCGTAGCTTCGGCGCTCAAGCGCTCGGCGGCTGCGCCCGAAGATATGGGAAGGGGAGCAAGCCGCGCGTGAAGTCTACGAACAACAATTGCCGCAGTCCGGTGAGAACGATCTCTAAGGGAGTCTTCCTCGTTGTGATGTTGATGTCGGTCGGGATCGCTTCTGCTTGCGCCGAGGTCGGTCTTGCCACCGTTCTCACCGCTTCGCACGGACGACTACAGTGGGACAACGCACTCGGTTTCGGCGTTATCGTGACCGGAAAAGCGCAGTTCGCCTTTTCCCCCGGTCAGTCCTTTGGGCTGCTAGATTTCTCGAAGCGAATCCGTACCGGGGCAATTACCCGGGCGAGCAACGGCGACATTCTCTTCACCGATAGCGGTGCAAAGGCGGTCGAGGCCGCGCTCAAGACAGCATTTCGGCCCGGGACGATTGCCGCCGGAAGCAGAGGCGCGAGGCCGAGAATCGCCGCGATTATCATTGACCCCGGCCACGGCGGAAAAGATCCAGGAACAATCCAGCCGGCTTCGGAGCTCCCGAAGGGCGCGAATCCCCTCGAGGAGAAGAACCTCGTCCTCACGGTGGGTCTCGACGTCTATCACGAGCTCCAAGCCAAGTATCCTGATAAGAAGATCGTCATTACGCGGAAGCGGGATGTCTATCTGAGTCTCGAGCAACGGACCCAGATTGCGAACCGAATCGTTTTGAAACCGAATGAGGCCAAGATCTTCGTTTCGATTCACGCCAACGCCTCCTTCGACCACAGCGCGCACGGCTTCGAGGTATGGTACCTGCCGCCAAACTACCAGCGCACAGTCGTCAACCCGAAGACGATCGGCACAAGCTCCAAAGCGGTGCTCCCGATTCTCAACAACATGCGCGAGCAGGAGTACGAAACCGAGAGCATCATGCTCGGAAAAGACATTCTCGGTGGAATTCACGGCGTCATCGGAGCCTCCGAGGTCGATCGCGGCCTGAAGTCAAACGATTGGTTCGTCGTGCGGAACTCGAAAATGCCGGCAGTACTGATCGAGGTGGGCTTCGTCAGCAATCCTGAGGAGGCGAAGCGTCTCTCGAGCCCCTCCTACTTGAAGAGGCTCGCCGGCGGCATCGTCGCCGGCATTTCACGGTTCGTGACCTTCTTCGACACGAAGAGTGGTTTTCTCGAGTAGAGCTCGCCGTCCCCAAATTCCCCGATATTCTGTTCTTGGAGCCCCGAATTCCCTTAAGTCTGAAGGGACCCTACCTTGCGAACCTTGACAACTTCGTCCCAATCCCTGTATTTTCAATTTGCGTTCCAAGGTAATGAGGTCATATACATGAGAAAAACGAAACTCCCGGCGATCATTAAGTTGCTTCCGTTCCTATTGATGGTAGCTCTGAGCGGTTGCAGCAGCATGGCCGTACTCAATCCCAAGGGTCAAGTCGGTTCCGACGAGAAGACCCTCATCATTACGGCGGCCATCCTCATGTTGATCGTCATCATTCCCGTCGTTGTCATGACCATCGTGTTCGCCTACCGGTTTCGCGCTTCCAACAAGAAGGCTACCTACAAACCCGATTGGGCACATTCCCGCAAGATCGAGGCAGTCGTTTGGGGGGTTCCGATCCTAATTGTCCTTGCCCTGAGCATATTGTCGTGGGTCACTACGCATTCGCTCGATCCGTTCAAACCGCTTTCCATGAAAGACAAGCAGCCGGTTACGATTCAGGTCGTTTCGCTCGACTGGAAGTGGCTGTTCATCTATCCCGAGCAGGGCATAGCAACGGTGAATGAAATTCAATTCCCGGTGAACACGCCGGTCAACTTCCAGCTCACCTCGGCAACCGTTATGAACAGCTTCTTCATTCCTCAACTCGGCAGTCAGATCTACACGATGGCAGGAATGAAAACCCAACTGCATCTTGTGGCCGACCATGCCGGTACCTACCGTGGGCTATCTGCAAATTTCAGCGGTCGAGGCTTCTCGGGAATGACGTTCAAAGCCATCGCTACCTCAAAGGCGAATTTCGACGACTGGGTCAAGAAGGTGAAGGCGTCGTCGAAGACTCTTGATGCAAGCTCGTACCAGCAGCTTGCCAAACCCAGCGAGGACAACTCGGTCGAGTACTATTCATCTGTGCCGCCGAACTTGTTTGAAAGCATCTTGCGCATGTACATGGCAACAACGAAGGCCGGGTCGAGTTCCTAGGAGTACCGATGTTAGGTAAGTTATCCCTTTCTGCAATCCCCTACGACAATCCGATTGTCATGGTGGCGTTCGGTTTCATGATTGCGGCCGTAATCGCCCTGCTGATCCTGGTCACCGCACTTCGCAAATGGAAGTATCTGTGGGACGAATGGCTCACCACTGTCGACCACAAACGGATCGGAGTCATGTATATCATCGTCGCGATCGTCATGGGCGTTCGCGGCTTCGCCGATGTCGTGATGATGCGGTCACAGCTGGCGCTTTCATATGGGAGCCACTACGGTTATCTGCCGCCGCATCACTATGACCAGATATTCAGCGCCCACGGCGTCATCATGATCTTCTTCATGGCTATGCCCTTCGTGATTGGCCTGATCAACATCGCCGTTCCCCTCCAGATCGGAGCCCGCGACGTAGCCTTCCCCTTCATGAACTCCGTCAGCTTCTGGACCTTCTTCGTTGGCGTCGTGCTCGTCAACATCTCGCTCGGTATCGGGGAGTTCTCGAAGGTGGGCTGGATGGGCTATCCCCCCTTGTCCGAGCCGACCTACAGTCCGGGAGTAGGGGTGGATTATTACATATGGGCGTTAGAGATTGCGGGTGTCGGTACGCTCATGACCGGGATCAACTTCTTCGTCACGATAATCAAGATGCGGGCTCCGGGCATGACCCTCATGAAGATGCCGGTTTTTACCTGGACGGCTCTCGGCACCAACATGCTTATCATCGGCGCCTTCCCGATCCTGACAGTCGTGCTTGCTCTGTTGGCGATGGACCGCTATCTCGGCACTCACTTCTTCACGAACTCGGGCGGCGGAAACATGATGATGTATGTGAACCTCTTTTGGGCGTGGGGGCACCCCGAGGTGTACATCCTCGTCTTGCCCGCCTTCGGGGTGTTTTCTGAGGTGGTCGCAACCTTCACGGGGAAGCGGCTTTTCGGGTACAAGTCGATGGTCTACGCCACGATGGCCATAACAGTCATCTCCTACATCGTGTGGCTCCACCACTTCTTCACGATGGGGGCCGGAGGCGACGTCAACGCCTTCTTCAGCATTTCGACGATGATCATCGCCGTCCCGACGGGGGTGAAGATCTTCAACTGGCTGTTTACGATTTATCGGGGACGGTTACGCTTGACGGTCCCGATCCTCTGGACCCTCGGGTTCATCGTGACCTTCGTCTGGGGTGGCATGTCAGGAGTCATGCTCGCGATTCCGGGAGCCGACTTCGTGCTGCACAATAGTCAGTTCCTCATCGCCCACTTTCACAACGTCATCATCGGTGGAACGGTGTTCGGCGTAATCGCCGGGTTCACCTACTGGTTCCCGAAGGCTTTCGGTTTCAAGCTCAACGAAAAAATCGGCAAGAGCGCCTTCTGGTTCTTCATCGTCGGATTCTACGTTACCTTCATTCCTATCTACATCCTCGGCTTCATGGGCATGACCCGACGAATCAACCACTACACCAATCCGGCCTTCCAAGCGCCGATGTGGGTTGCTGTATCGGGCGTTGGCATCACTGCCATTGCAATTCTGCTGCTCATCGTCCAGATGTACGTTAGCATCAGGGACCGCAACAAGAACCGCGACCTCACCGGAGACCCATGGGACGGACGAACCCTCGAATGGTCGGTCTCCTCGCCGCCGCCTCACTATAATTTCGCGGAGATTCCTGCGGTCAGAGACATCGACGCATTTTGGGATATGAAGAAGCAAGGGATAAAGCATAGCAGGCCTGCTCAGTATCACGACGTTCACATGCCGAAGAACACACCGGCCGGATTGTTCGTCGGGATTTTCAGTCTTCTGTTCGGTTTTGCCATCATATGGCACATCTGGTGGCTGACTATCATCGGATTCATCGGCGTCATCGCAACGGTAATCGTGCGGACCTCGAACGACGATATCTATCACTACGTTCCGGCGGAAGAGGTCAAAGAACACGATGATCACCACGCCAAGCAGGCATTGGCTCAAGAGGTCTAATTGATGTCAGACGAAGCACTCACCAGCAATCTCGTCCATTCCCAGGAACACGAGTTCAACAACATTGCATCGACTCGGCTGTTCGGTTTCTGGATCTATGTCATGAGCGACTGCATACTGTTCGCAAGCCTCTTCGCGACCTACGCAGTGCTCGGACACAACTATGCCGGCGGTCCTACCGGGAAGCAGCTGTTTGATCTCAAGGGAGTCATCGCCGAAACGACCTGCCTCCTCGTCAGCAGCTTCACCTACGGATTGGCCGTGCTTGCGATGTTCCGCAAGTCGAAGAACGGGGTAATCGGCTGGCTCGCGCTCACCTTCGTGCTCGGGGCATCATTCGTGGGGCTGGAGCTCAATGAGTTCTCCCACCTCATAGCGGAGGGAAATGGCCCGCAGCGGAGTGCGTTCCTCTCCTCGTTTTTCACGCTCGTCGGTACACATGGTGCCCACGTTTCCACCGGTCTTATCTGGATGGCGGTGTTGATAGGCCAGGTGATGAAGAAAGGAATCACTCAGAACACGAGCACGCGAATCCTGCTGCTGAGCCTCTTTTGGCACTTCCTCGACATCGTGTGGATATGTCTGTTTACCATCGTATATTTGATGGGAGTTCTATGATGAAAGAAACAGAAGCAAAGGTAGTCGACGCGCCCCACGGTACGCCTAGGATCTATCTCACCGGTTTTGTTCTGTCGATTATTCTCACGGCAATTCCGTTTACTCTCGTAATGACGAACACCCTTCCGATCGGGTGGCTCATTGCGACTATCGTGGTGCTCGCGGTCGTTCAGATCATCGTTCATCTGGTCGCATTCCTGCATTTGAACGCGTCGTCGGAACAGAGTTGGAACCTGACCGCCTTCTCCTATACCCTTGTCATCCTGATAGTCCTCGTCGGGGCTTCACTCTGGATCATGTTCCACCTGAACTACAACATGATGATCGGCGGATAGCTCAATCGGGTTGGAGACCAACGAGGTTTCCAGCCCCCACTCCGGCAGCGTTCTTCACGGCAACCCGAACCTCCTCTGCGCTCTTCGTGAAGGCCTGAATGTGTGTGCTCACGAAACGAGCCGCGGCCGAGGAGGAGGGGATGCCCATTATGTGCATCTGGCGGGGCAACTCGTTGTGAAAGTAACCGGCAACCGCGCCCACCGCTTGCTGCATGAGATAGGCCTGGAACTCGTTTTTCACGAGATAAGGGTCGCCGGTATCGTAGCCGGTATAGTTGAGAAAGATGTCGCGAAAGACCGCCTGCTCTTCCGGCGGGGTCCGATCCCAAATGGCAAATACCGCCTTTCGGTAGGCCGGATGAGTGAAGAAGATGCCGTGGTAGCCCTCGTGAGTTAGAAGGACCCACCGCAGCCACCTGGGGCCAACGTGTGCGAAGGTGAGTATGGCTCCCTTGCCCGGCTCGTAGGAGGCGCCGCTGCCGGATATCAAACCGTTTGCGAGGAGGATCGTTTTCAACGTCTCCTCTTCGGGGTTCAAGACGAAGTCCTGGTGAGCTGCTGCCGAGTAGAATCGTGCGAGGTCTTCCGGACGATAGTCGTGCGCGTTCCAACCGTGACGACCTGCCAGTTGCGAATTGGTCCAAAGCCCACCTGCGAAACCGCGTTTCTCGACGAAATACGCCAGGCGTTTCATAAAGCGCGCTTGGATTGCGTAGGTTTGGAACTCGACCACAATTACGGACGGCACGAGGCTCCACGAGAAGAGCTCGTAGTCGCTGTGTCGCCACCAGTCGGGTTGGTAGGCGAGGATAGTGCCGAAGTCGGCGGGAATTGGCACCGTTGTCGGCACCGCCGGATCCCTGGCCAGAGGCGTCTCGAATCGGTTTATCTCTATCGACTGAAGCCCAAAGGCGGCGTTATCTGTCGATATCCGTATGCTCTCCGGCGTGAAGCCCAGGCTTGCGGTGTAGAGGTAGAGCCGGTGGCTGCCCGGCCGCGGTTCGATGATATACCGCGCGCTGCGGCCGGTGGAGTCCTCTGCTGTCATGTGGATGAGCCCTGAGCCGGCGCTGCCGTAGGAGTAGGCGAGAACAATCTGCGCCTGCGCCCCGTCGAGCTTTCCGACGAGACTCGGAAACCGTACGGTTGTCACCGCGTCTTTGTCGGTGCTGCCGGCATAGGAGAGACTCATGCCGTTTCGAAGAGAAACCCCGTCGCTCCCAATTCTCAGGCCGCGAAAGTCTGCGGTAAGCCCCGCACCGATGATGTCCACTGTGGCCTTGGAGGAGTCGGTTGTTACCCTGAAGCCCACGATTTTCGTCCCGATCGGAAGGGGAAGGAGGTATCTGATAGAGTCGTTGGCGCTTGTTGCGCGGGCGGCCGCAGCGGAGGGCTCGAGCGCGGCGGTGTCGGGGAGAATGACGCTCGTTTCGCTGTTGGTGTTTCCGTTGGCCGGATGCTCGTAGACGTGGAGCATGAGCGGGCCGCCTGTCGCCCTGTAGTGGAGATAGAAATCAGGCGCGGCGGATGTCACCGCCTGGGGGGCGTCCAACGAGTAACGTGACGTTGCGCGAGTTGTAGTGCCGCTTTGCGGCTGGTCCTGCAGAAGCTTGCCTTGGTTACCCTTGGGAAGGAGGGTTCGTGCGTGAAGTGCTACCGACATTCCTCCCGACCGGAAGGTAAAGTCGCTGACGGTTCTGGTACAGCCGGCGAGAAAGAGGCAGAGAGCGGGGACGATGAGCGTTCCGGATGCGACGAACGTGCGCAGCAGAAATCCCTGTTTCACTGCTACTGGAAGTCTTGCGCGCCGGAGTCGGTCACCCCCGTCACGGTGATGTTGCCCGATCCCCACCGAATGTCGCCGGTGCGAGATATCTGTCCGAGGCGAAGGCTGCCGCTGGCAGACTTCAAGTCGAAGGAGTAGCGCCCGAGGCCGTAGAGGAGATTGATCTTGATTGACCCCGACGAGGTTCGGAACGAAGAGTTGCCGGCGAGCGCGACGTTGTCGCCGACGAATGACCCGCTCCGCGAGCTCAGCTTCATGGTGCCCCACGTATGAGCAACCGAGACGTTGCCGCTCGTCGAGCTGGCATCGATTGCCCCGTAGATCTGTTCGTAGTCTTGATCGCCGAGCGTGCTGTCGGCCTTCAGCGCAGCGTTCGTATTGGTGACGTGGATACCGCCCGTCTTGGTTGCGATCGTCAAGTGGTCGGTCGAGAGGTTGTCGATCGAAACCGATCCGGAGGTTGTCTTGATATGAACGAACTCATATCGTGGCATCGTGGCGACGATCGTTCCAGCCTTTATACTGGTCGACGCGGTTGTCGATTTGTCCGACGAGGACGTTGCTTGCACAGAATCGGTCCTTGTCGAATCGCCCGACGTTGAACCGGCATCTACCAACTTGTCACCGGGCGGCGTCCCATTCCTGTAGGTTGCCTTCACGTGCAAGATTCCACCGCTTTCGGTGTACTGCACGTCGATGTCGGATGGAATCCCTTCCTCACTGATTGTGACTATCTGGGTGGCGCTGTGGCCCTGTATGGTAACTGCAACCGGGCCGGCGTCCAGCTCTATCTGATACGCTCCGAAGGTTCGTGGATCACCTTTGCTCGACCCGCCGGCGAAGGCCGACACTGCCGAGAGTATGAGGAAGATTACTGCTATTGCCGCGAACCTGAGAATCTCAATTCGTCCGAATGTGATCCGAGCTGCTGTATCGCTGCGGTCGTCGTTCACCGTTGTCACCTCTCCAAAGCTGATGTAATCATACCATAAGTTCGTTTTCGGGGAAATCGGCCCCGGTTTCAATCGGGATTTGAGAATTCGGTTCTATGGTGCTCACTGGCCGCTACCGTTCGACTCCCATCCCTGCCCGAGATTCGAACCGCGATAGGCGGAGGCAATGACATCCCGATTGTCGTTCAGGAAGACCAGAAGGTACTGCTGAATGTCGTCGAAATACTCTCGTTGTACCGCGGTTCCAGCTCTCGTTATGTAGTGCCAGTGCCAGGGTTCGAAGCGGTAACCGGTCAGCTTCTCGTAGCCGTTTGGATAGGTCAGGGAAAATCCGTACTTCCAGGCGTTCTCGATCAGCCATTTGTAGGCGGCGGTTTTCGCGAAATCGTTGCAGATACAGCCG
>Ga0315535_1001165_pt1 | contig 17865 bp, 19 predicted proteins | sample SalMarSW160220MG_2_FD_203092 | JGI IMG/M metagenome (GOLD analysis project Ga0315535, IMG submission 203092) | Salt marsh sediment microbial communities from the Plum Island Ecosystem LTER, Massachusetts, United States - Salt Marsh Sediment SW1602-20 ... | reverse complement strand
CCCACTATCTCGCCTATAGGAGCCAAAAAACGCACCCTTTTTAAATCAGCGCTGGATTCACCAAAGTTCTGGCTTGTTTTTAATTCTTTCGGTTCCTCAGAAGTCCTGAAATGCATACCTTCGGTGCTCTCATCCTCATCTACAGTCTCAGGAGCAGCCTCGGGCATGGCAGTATCATAAGCACCATCATAGTTTATGGCTGATGTTCCGTTCTCCGGCAGGGAGCTGATGTCAGGCAGCTCGCCGCAGGCCAGCTTGAACAGCACGCCCTTCCTGAACCCAGTAAGGGTGGCGTTGACAGAGTCGAAAAGCATCCTCTCAGACTGGAGCATGTTGGCGGTGTTGACGACAGTGACCCCTGTCCTTGCCTTGTTCAGCGCGATGTTTATTATCTTCTTCTCACGTCGGTCGTAAAGGTCCTTAAGGATCTTCTTTATGTTCTCCAGCTCAAGCCTGGTCTTCTCTTTCTCGTCGGCAGCGAACAGGATGCTCTGGCTCTGCTGGGACTCGAAGGCACTGCGCTTGTCATTCAGGTAGGATAGGACATCATCAAAGAAGGAAGGCTCGAGCTTCTGGAGCTCCTCGCGGTTCTTTTCAAGCCTAAGGAGCTCATACAGAGTCTCATACGTGACTACCACATCTTTTTCCGCCATGATAATTACTACCCCCTAAGGCATAGGAAAATATTGTTGTTTTTATAGTTTCCCTTTGATTAATAAGCGGATGAAGGAATGGTTTTATAAATTATGGTGGAAAGATACCCGGCATGGCAAGACTGGAATTCAAGGACATACGGTTCGCGGAGCAGGAAGGCAGGCTGAGGCTCGTGTTCCTGAGGATATTCGAGACATATATAGATAGAGCAGAGCTTGAGAGGCTAGGCAGTTTCTCAGTCTCTGGGCATTCCCTTGATTTTCCTGATGTGGCTGAGCAGAGGCTGAACAACAAGTTCATGCCCTTGCTTGACAAGGCTTTCCACGGCCTGCGGAGCGTCCTTACAGGGCATGATGCTGTGTATGTGCACAGGAACTCAGGCATACCCCTGTTCGGGACACTGTATTTCGGCATAGTTGACCGCGGGACAAATATCATCGAGGTCAAGCCCATCACAGGATGTAACATAGACTGCAGGTTCTGCTCTGTGGATGAGGGCAGGTCATCAAGGAAGATAGCTGATTTCGTGGTCGAGGATGAGTATCTGGCTGATGAAGTCAGGAAACTGGCGGAGTACAAGCAAGGCGGCAAGACCGGCAGGAGTACTGATGGGGGCGCTGAGGAAGTCAAGCTGGATGTGTTCATCAACACGCATGGCGAACCATTGCTGTACGCGAATATCGTGAGCCTTGTGCGGCTCCTGCGGGAGATAGGGCATGTCAGGATAATATCCATAATCACCAATGGCACGCTCCTGACCAAGAAGCTTGCTGATGAGCTTATAGGTGCGGGGATGGACCAGCTGAACCTGTCCCTGAACGCTATCGACGACGCTAAGGCAAAAGAGCTTGCAGGCACGCAGGGGTATGATGTCGCGCATGTGCTTGATATCGCGCGGTACGTGGCTGGCAGGATCAAGCTTATTGTCGCTCCAGTATGGATAAAGGGAGTGAATGATGAGGAGATACCAAAGCTTATCTCTTTTGCAAAGGAGATCGGCGCGGATATAGGCATACAGAACTATCTTGTGCACCGTAAGGGCAGGAAGATCGCCAAGCAGGTGGAGTGGGAAGCGTTCTATGCGCAGCTCGAGGAATGGGAGAATGCCACAGGCATGGACCTGAAGGCAAAAGAGCATACTCTAGGGAATACAAGGGCACTCGAGAAGCCGTTCAGGAAAGGCGATGTCGTGAATGCGGAGCTGGCCAGCCATGGAAGGATGAAGAACGAGATGCTGGCAGCAGCGCAGGGCAGGGTGATATCTCTCGTCCACTGCGAAAAGCAGAGAGGCACGGTCAAGGTGCACATACTGCGGGACAAGGACAATGTGTTCGTGGGAGAAGTGGTCAGGTAACTCTATTTCTGGTTTGTATAATGTAGAAGAAAAAGAATAAAAAAATAAAAAATTATGGTTTCGGTTTCTGAGCAAGAACCTTGCGGTCTTACTCTAACGGCGTTTCTTCATTTGGTGCTTCTTCGCCTGAGACAGGTGTCACAGTGAACTCTGTTGCAGATGTTCCTGTAACCTTGACCTCAGTACCGACGAGCTGTCCTGCATCCTGGTAAGCCTTGAAATCAGCCAGAACCCTTGTAGCCCTGGTCGTGTCCTCAGCTTCCCAGCCTGCAACAACGATTGCGACCTGGTCGCCGCTCTCGTACAGCTTCACGATAGCTTCTCCTTCAACAAGTCCGGAGTCAGCACCGCATGACGGATAGGTCTTGCCCATGATCTCTGCTGTCACGGAGTTGATGCATGAACCACCAACTGAGATGACATTCACCGCTGTCGGGTCTGAGACCTGGCTTGCCAGCACTGCTGAACCGATGTCGATCCTCTGAGGCCTCTCCACTGTTATGGAGCCAGCACCGCCCTCGACTGTGACAGTCTTTGTGAATGTCACGAATGCCTGAGGCAGGAGCTGGGCCAACGGATACTCTACAGTCAGAGTGTCCGGACCGTTGTCCTCATTGACCTTTTTTATCAAGACGCCGTAGTTGGTCATACCTGTCTTGAGGTTGTCGTTGTCCTCATGCGTCTTGAAGTTCAGTCCGATTGTCGCGTTGTTCAAGGTATCTAAGTCAACTTCATCAGTGCTTGTCTTGGTGATGTTGACATAGAATGTCTCGTCAGCTACTGGCGCCTCGTCGAAGTTGGCGTTGTCTGTGGCCACAGTCATATAGAACCACGAGCCTGGAGAAGGTCTCCATGTAGCTGCGGTCTCTGAACCGAGGTCGATCATAGCACCACCATCGGTGACAATCCTACCTTCACCGCCGACTGTGCCATCATCGTCCAGATCGACAATCATCTGGACCTGGCCCTTGCCTGACGCGGTTGAGTTACAGGCATTGAAGTCGAAGGTATAACCGCCGACATTGAATGTTCCTGCAACACCTGAACTGCCCGCAGCGCATGTGGTCAATGTTCCTGTGTACTTGCCGTTCACAGATCCGCCTGTCCCGACATCCGTCATCTGGATCAGGGAGTTGGACTCGTCTATAGAGTCAAGCCTCAAGATCCTTGACACGCCAGTGTCCTTGTCACCATTGTGAGAGACGACGAAGTAGTCGTTCTTGTGTATGGTGAAGTTGGCAGGTCCGACACCGCTTGCTCCCTGGCTGAAGATGAGCGCGTCGTCGTCATCGCCATAGTACAGAGCTGTCGCGTTCGCGTACACGAACCTCACATTGCTGTACTCGACACCCTGGGTGTTGACGAAGCTGAGCCTGTACTCATCATCGCCGCTTGACTTGACCCGGATCTCAGACACTCCCGGGTCTGACAGTCCTTCGTACCTGATGTCCCAGGCGTCCGCAAGCATGCCTTCAGGCTCGTCGAGCTTCTCCCTTAAGCCCTGTCCGGGCGCGATATAAGGCTCGTTGCCGCTCACACCGTCAGTGTTCAGCACATAAGTGATCTTGTCGATCCTCATCTGATCACTGGTGTTGCTGAAGTCGATGGTGAGATCAGCATCTTCGATGCTCTCCTCATTGACCTTCACGGTGCCGTCGCCTGTTGAGGTATCCTCGAACTGGATCTTGAAAGCTCCAAGATAGAACTCGAGAATGTCTCCGCCTGCGGTCTCTCCTGCCTCGTTAGGCAGGACTTCCCTGATGCCGATCGTGGTTCCGTCATTCAGGATCTCTGTAGAACCTTCCTGCATCTCCTTGGTGACCTCGCCGTTGACCTTCATCTTGACCTTGGCATTTCCGCTTGCGCCTGCCCAGTCAGAGATGATCAAAGCTGTGACCTCATACTCCTTGCCCTTCAAGGTGTATGTCTTGGTCTCGCCTTCCTCGATTGTGTCGTGGATGGCACCGCCCATCAGCTTGAGGGTCATCTTGTCCGAAGAGCTGTAGGTCGCGCTGACAACCGCGAAATCCTCGCCGAGGATGTGCAGTGTCTCGTCCTCCAGGTCCTGGAGGTCTCCGCTTGCAGCAAGGTCTCCACTCGAGTCAGTGATGTCTGACTCAAAGCCCTCTACAAACTCAAGCTCGTACTTGAAGGCCTCCTCACTATCCTTGAACCAGAGGAAGTCACCGACATTGTCGTCATCATCCTTTGAATAGATGACCTTAGCGACAGCCATGTCTGCTGTAGTTGCAGCTGTTCCCCAGTTGAACCTCAGGTATTGGTTCACGTCTGTGGTGCCCTTGTCGTTGGACACTGTGAAGCTTTTAAGAGCTTCTGCATCAGAGTCGTCCAGTGTCTCGGTAACGTTACCGATATACTCGTTCAACTCCAACACGTCTCCCGACCTCTCAATCTTTACAGAATCGCCGCCGAGCATGACTCCAGAATCTCCCGCCACGTCGATTGTCTCTTTGACGGAAGAGCTGTACTGCAGGCTCATTGCAATGTCTGTGACGCCGATTATGTCTGCCGGAGCGGCGTCGTCACCAACAACCATCAGTCCATTGAACATCCCTTCCTGTACAAACGGGGCAGGATACTCACTGAGGTCGTACGGTGTAGCTGTTGCTCCTAGAAGTGTGGCTCCCAACATAGAAACGCCAACACCTAACGCAACAACCTTCTTAATCGCTTTCTTTACGTTCATTACCTAAACACCTCCGTGTTTACGTATAGGCTATTCGTGTTGTTTTAGGTTGTTATTTCGGTGTAAAGAAGTTCTTCACCTCTTTACGGATGTGGTTTTTTTTGTTGTCCGTGTCGCTCTTGCCGTCGCTTAGTACGTCGTCGTTGTGTGTCGCTAGTCTATGCTAATTGAGGTTGATGATGAGGAAAATCGTTTATAAAGTTTTCGTAAGTCCTGGATTCACATGTTTCGGTATTATTACGCCAGCCCGGTTCGAACCTGAATTTGACATGCACAGACTTTCACTATTTTAAAATGGTTAATTTATGTGGTGGTTGGAAAATTGGGTTTTTTTCGAGTCGAATCAGGGTACAGGTTTTGTGCTTATGTATTGAGGGGATTATGGGCTGGAGCTTATAAATATAGAGCTGTGTTCGTGCTTCTTGAGGTCTGTAATGCCGGATTCACTCCATCGGAAACAGGGGTGGTTTATGGTGTTTTGAGGGGGTTTATAAATGGGGAATTTTGGATTCTGGCCGGAGTTCGGGTTGGTGAGGTTATTGGGTCAGGCTTATTGAGTGCAGATATATTGGGTTTCTCGACGAGAGAACGCCAAGCCACAGCCTCTTTCAGTACCTATGGTACTGTAAGCTTTCTGATCACTTCGTGCCCAGAAGTGCTCCGCTTTGCCCACGAAGTCAGGTTCTGTGGAACACTTCTGACGAAGACTTCTGCCGAAGGCCTGATATGATATCAATCCTTTGTCTAGAGCAATACCCGCACGTAATCGCGGCTACGGTCGTGGAGCTGCTGTATTGATATTTATTGGTTTAAGGCTTATCATAACATTTAAATATGGGGTGGAAACTCCAGAGAATGTTTTTGTTTTGTTTGAGGAGGTTAATATAAAATGGAAGCTTCAAGACCATTAGACGCATTGAACAATGCCCGCAACAAGCGGGTCATCGTAGAGCTGAAGAACGGCATCCAGATGATAGGCATGCTCAAGGCATTCGACATCCACATAAATGTCGTGCTTGAGGAGGCTGAAGAGCGGAAAGACGGCGAGCTCAAGAGGAAGATGGGTGTGGTGTTCCTTAGAGGAGACACTATAATACTGATCTCACCAGCGCAATAAGTCATTTTTGAGGGGTTTTAGATGAGCAAAGGAACAGCATCAATGGGAAAGCGGTCCGGCAAGAAGACGCATATATACTGCCGGAGGTGCGGAAAGCACACATATCACGCAAGGAAGAAGGTATGCAGCAGCTGCGGATACGGCGAATCGTCCAAGCTGCGCAAGTATTCCTGGAATACACGACGCAGAAACACCAAGGTCACGTAAGACCCTTTCACGATGCTGTCTTTCTCTGATCATTGTACTATTGAGGTAGTTTAGATGGCAACGCTGAGTCTCTGTATGATAGCTAAGGATGAAGAAGGGTTTCTCAAGGGGTGCCTCGACAGTGTCAAGGACATAGTAGATGAGATCATAATCGGCATAGACTCCAGGTCAAAGGACAGGACGCGCGAGATAGCAGAAAAGGCCGGCGCAGAGGTGTTCGGGTTCGACTGGAAGGAAGATTTCTCAGCGGCGAGGAACAAGACCCTTGAGAAGGCCACCTCGAACTGGATACTCGTGCTGGACGCTGACGAGCTACTTGACGAAGCAGGCAGGGCAGAGCTGCAGAAGCTGATAAACACGAAAGAGCACTGCCTGAAGGACATCATAGGGTTCAAGCTCGACCAGAGGACATACCAGCTGAAAGAAGGCGTGGAGCCTGTCAAGACCACAGATGAAACTGAGATATTAAAGGTGTATAATGGCCATGAGTCCAGCATGCTGGTCAGGCTCTTCAAGAACAATCCAAAGATAAGATTCAGGAACAAGGTGCACGAGCTAGTCGAGCATTCCATAAGGGATGCCGGCGGCGAGATACTCGACACAGGGGTTGTGGTGCATCATTTCTCGCACATGAAGAAAGGGACTCTCGAAGGCAAGACAGACAATTACATGGACCTAATGTGGAAGCAGCTCGAGAGGGAGCCTGAGAACCCAAGATATAACAGGCAGGTGGCGCTCGCCTTCCTCGAGAGAGGGCGCAAGGACCTCGCCCACAAGTATCTTGCAAGGGCGCTGAAGTTCAAGCCGGAATATCCTGGCCTGCTGGCGGACATGGCAAAGCTCCACGTCGAGATGGGAAACAAGACGCAGGCGATCAAGTTCTTCAACGCAGCCATAGCGACGAACAAGAAGGACGTGTCATCCCTCAACAACCTTGCAGTGCTCTATCTTGACATGGGCAGGCTGGATATCGCCAGGAAGCTGCTTGACAAGGCGCTCATACAGGAGCCGATGAACAAGGCAGTGCTCAGCAACTACGAGAAGCTGAAGAAGATGCGTGATGCTGGGAAAGAAGATAAAAGACAAGAAAAATAGACTGTTTATTCTTTGACAAGGACTGCGTTGACAGTGCCTTCCTGGCCAGGCCTGGACGTGACTTTCGCCTTTCCTTTCTCTGTATTGATGATCGATCCCTTGGTGATTATGTTTCGCCTTACGAAATAGCGGTTCGCAGGATTGCCGACTACTGTCAGGATCTTGACCTTGGTTGATTTGCCTGTCTGAGGGTCGAGCAGATTGGCTGTGTTTGCGGCCAAAAGGCGCCTTTTATCGCTTCCGCCCATCTTTCTGGACTTTTTACCCTTTGTTTCGCCTACTTTGGTGTGCGTAGGCGAGCTGCCTAGCTCATACTGCTTTTTCTTCCTGGAATCCTTGTATTTTGCCCCGCTGGGACTTTGATTTGATTTATGTTGTGAAATTGCCATTTTCGGTATTGACTGATGGAATAATATCCTGTTTATAAGGGTTGTGGTGGCTTTGCTGTAAATTTAGTATCTTTGTAAGGCTACTGCCGCGCTCGCTGTCAAATATTAATCCACAGCGACTCGCCCATTTCGAACCTTCGGTTCGTAATGACCCGAGCAAAGCTCTGGCCAACTGCGTTGATTTGTACATCTGAGACTGTAAGCTCGCTAGGCGGCAGTAGCTTAATCTTTGGATATATTATCTACCTTGATGCTGTAGTCAGTGCCTTTCATGTAGCTCTCGAACATGAGCTTGCGGTTCCGGGGGTCTCCTGGAGGGAAGAGCCTGTGCGCGCACTTGACGCTGTTGTCAGCGAATGTCCTGAAGCCAGCCTCCCTCACATCTACGAAGAACGCAGTGTCCTCCCCTGCCATGGACTTCTCGAAGTAGCGCAGGTCCACCTTCTCCAGCACTTCCCTTGTAGCAAGGGTGCATCCGAAGCCTGCGCATGATACCTCGATGACGTTGTCGTTCAGCACCTCTGTCAAGCCCATGGGCCTGCAGTACCCTTCCTCGTCAGCAAAGTCCTGCACAATAGGAAGGATCTTCGAGATGCCGTTGAAGTTCCTCGGCAACAGGTACAGCCCTGCGACGACATCCTTCCTGTCCGACAGGAGCTTGGAGAGCGCTGTCGGAGGAGGGACCACGTCTGTATCGACGAACCAAAGATAGTCATAACCCTTCTCGATCGCGTAATCCCTTATCCTCTGCCTGCCGTCGGTGATCTTCTTGATCGTGTGGTCAAGTTCCGGCGCTCCTTTTATCACTATCGCGCCTGTCCCCTTAAGCTCTGCGTGGAACTCATCCTTGCCAGACGTGTCTGCGAATATTATGTCATGATTCCGGTAGTCCTGCGACCTTATCGCGTCGAGAAGACCCTTGAGATGGAGCTCGTCCTTGTCATATGTCACGCAGCCCACAAGCACCTTCGGACCGCGTATCTTAGGATAGGCGTCGAAGCTGAACACATTGTTGAGAGGATCGCCTTCAGGCCTGACCATCCTGTTGCACTTGACGCTCGTGTCTGCGAAAGCCTCAAACTCTCTTGCCCTGGCGTCGGTGAATAACGCTACATTGTCTCCTGCCATGGAGCGCTCGAAGAACCTCATGTCGACGCATTCCATGACCTCTCGGGATATCATGGCGCATCCAAGCCCTGCGCAGCTTATCTCGAGCAGCCTGTCCTCTATTATCTCGCGCATCTCCATCACCCTAACGAAACCTTCGTCGGCGAAATCATAAAGCGTAGGGCAGAGCTCGTAGCTCTCGCCGAGCTTCATGTTCGAGAGATAGACACCTGAGATAAGGTCTTTCCTGTGGAACAGCAGCCTCGATACTGCGTTGGCGGGCAGGATGATGTCAGGCTCGACGAAAAGCAGGTAGTCATATCCCTGCTTGAGGAATATCTCTTTTATCTTCTTCCTGCTCTCGACGACTGTCTTTATCCTGTGGTCCTGCGCATCCTGCTTCATGACCCTGGCGCCTGTCTTCTCCAGCCTCTCCTGGTATTTGCTGTCGTCAGAAGAGTCTATGAACAGCACGTCAGCTCCCCTGAAGTCCTGCTTCTGGATGGCTTTCCAGAAACTGTCGAGGCAGAACTGCTGGCTGCCGTCAGTGACACAGCCAATGAGCACCTTTGGATTGTCTTGCTTCTCCATGCGTTTCACTTTGGTTATCATAAATATGTGGGGGAAGGGAATTTCAACGCCCTGGCGTTGGAATCTCTCACGCCAGTGAGCATGTTTGAACCCTCGTAGGCACTAAGCCACAGGGTGTCTCAAAATCACAGCATGATGCGCTCATCATACCCTGCTTTCCTAAGCCCTGCCCGTCTGGTCCGCGTAAGCGTTTGACCGCTCCGGCACCCCCACAATCGGCAATCATTTGCGGGCCAGATGTCCATATTCCTTTAGGGTATTATAAAAAGCTTGTGGTGATGGAAAAATGAAGAAACAGAATAAAAAGAATGTAAAAAATTAGAGGCTTAAGCCTCTTATTCAGCAGCCTCTCCAGCCGGTTCAGGCATAGCAGGACAATCCACGAGAAGGGCCTCTGTCATGCCAGGCACCTGAACGCTGATCCTGTTCACGCCTTCGACATTGCCGTACCTGAGGTTGTCGAATCCTATCCTTTTGCACTCTGTCCACTCACCCGGCTTGACAAGCTCGGTCTGGCAGCCAGGGTCCTGGTCGACTAGGCCCCTTATCAGGAAGTAGGTGTTGTATCCCTTGCTCACTCCCCTTGGGCTTATCTTGATATCCTCATCGAGAACGTTGTAGATCCTCAGGCTGATGTAGAGTATCTCTGCGTCGTAGTCATAGTTGCACGCGACATTCGAGAACAGCTCTGGCTCTGAGGTGGTGTCTATTACCTCTCTCACCTTCTCGAAGTCATCCTTCTCGACAACGTCAGGACCGTTCTCTTTAGGAGGGACATACTGTTCGCCTTCGTCTGTCTCGGGCTCAGGCACATAGACCTCCTGGACGACATCCGCGGGAGCCTCTTCCTCGACAGGCACATCTTCTGCAGGTGCCGCGTACTTGAACCTTATGAACAGAAGTATTGCCAGGATAACTATGAAAGCCACGACCCATGCGATGACCTTTCCGCCTTTCTTCTTCTTTCGCTTACCTTTCTTCTTGGGTTTTTCCTCTTCCTCGAGATCATCATCAAACCAGTCTTCCTCTTCAGAACTCTTGTCTTTTCTCTTTGCCATTTTGGATTACCCCTCGTTCTTTTTTTTTTGGATAATGTGGGTGGAAAAAATTTACGGAATTATCTATTTTAGAGTAGGGATTCGCGAATAGTTTATGTATAAATACTTTTCCCATGACTTTTTGCTACTTCTTGGTGATTAAGAAACGAAAGCTTTAAATAGAGGTCCAGACCGCTTATAAGCTAGCAAAATGACTATCGAAGACAGGATAAACAGCTGCAGCGCGGATTCAAGGGTGAGATTCATAGACGATCTTCTGAAGTCCCTGAAGAAGCCTGGCATGATGACGGAAGGAGTGTATTACCTTAAGGATGATGCAGCAGGCAATATAGCCACAAGGCTTCGGAGCGATGGTGTCAGGTTCGATGAAGCCCTTTGTGATTTCGCAGGTTCTGTGTATGGCCAGCTCAGGAAAGTGCCCCTTAAACAGGTAGGATACGGCCTGCTGAACGCGACGCTTCCGCGCGAAGTCGCAGAGCAGCTGACTCCGTGGGAAGCATTGTATGCTTACGCAGGGATATGGTTCAAGAAATCAACACCGAACGGAAGATATTGGTTCAATCGTGCAGGTCTTGAGAGGCAGACCACTTACCACCTGGTAAGAGACCTTGTGTTCGAAGGCATGCGCAGGATAAAGTACGTGCACAACAGGGAGCATGAGCAGGGAAGATACAAGCACAGGATGCTCAAGGTGCCTTCAGAGGATGCGATAATGCAGAGGCTGAAGCCTGCAATGTTGAAGAAGGAGCAGTGCAAGGAACCGGAGAAGAATGGTCAGATGAGGCTGTTCTAGTCAGTATCAAAATCTTTTTATTGACATCTATCTTTCTCTTATCCTATGAACAAGTTCAAAAAGATATATTCAGTTCTTTATCGGGAGTATGGTCCGCAGGGGTGGTGGCCCCTCACTCCAAAAGGTTCTTTCAGGACAAGGCATCATGCAGGCAGGCCTAAGGATGATAGGGATAGGTTCGAGATTATGCTTGGTGCTATCCTGGCGCAGAACACTGCCTGGAAGAATGTCGAGAAGGCGCTCGAGCAGCTGCACAAGAGCAAGCTGGTCAAGCATGAAGCGTTGCTGAAGGTGAAGAAGGACAAGGTTGCGGAGCTGATAAGGAGCGCAGGATATTTCAACCAGAAGGCAGAACGGCTCCTTCTGATATCGAGGTTTGTCAAAGAGCAGGGTATGAAGAACCTGCTGGCGAAAGATGCTGAATCGCTGCGTTCGCTGCTTCTTGATGTCAAAGGCATAGGGCCGGAGACTGCAGACTCGATGGTGCTGTATGCTTTCGGGAAGCCAAGCTTTGTCATTGATGCATATACCAAGCGGATATTCTCAAGGATTGGGCTGTGCAAAGCTGATGTCTCTTATGATGATCTGCAGGAGATGTTTGTTGCAGCGCTGGATGAAGATGTTGAAGTGTACAAGGAATACCATGCATTGATAGTCGAGCATGCGAAGAGGCATTGTAAGACAAAGCCAGTGTGTGACGGGTGTCCTATTTCTAAAGTCTGTGAGTATTGCGTATAATCAATGTTATAATCCCCGTTAGGGCTGAATTTTAGTGCAACGTCCCGAAGGCAAAAAATCAAAGTCGTCGTGTGTATAGTGTGTTTAGGGGGTTGTTGCCGTTCTAAATGTAATATATTTCTTACAAAAACGAAAGATTTAAATAGTAATGTATTTTTTACATATGTATGGCTCATATAAATAAAAAAAATTCAGTGTGGAGATATGGTTTTGCGATGATATTAATTATTGCGGGAATGATCTTATCTTATCTGAATATTGGAAATGAATTTTTGGGATTCTCCTCTGTTGGTTCGTGGTTAATATATGTAGGTTTCATAATGCTGGCAATTGTAACACTGCAATTAATGTCCAACAAAAAGAGAATTGTAGATGAGCGAATGCAGTTCGTAGCTACAAAAGCAGCAAGAATGACATTTATTGGAATAATCTTATTCGCATTCTTGATAATGGTAATAGATGGAATCAGACCAATAAACATCGCTTATTCATATTTCATGAGTTATCTGATATGCGGGATTGTTCTGCTATACCTAGTATCTTATAAGATTTTACTAAGGTTTAATTAGAATGAAAAATCATATTGCAGAATTAAGGAAAAAAAGCAAGATAACTCAACAAAAATTAGCTGATGATGTTAAAGTTACAAGACAAACAATTATTTCGTTAGAATTTGGAAGATATAATCCTTCTTTAGAATTAGCTTACAAGATAACTAAAGCGTTGAAACAGAAACACATAGAAGATGTTTTTGATCTGAAGAAAATTAAATAAATATATTGGAGTAGGTCATAGAATGAAAATTACAAAAAAACAGATAAAAATAATAAAATGGGTTGCTAGAATATCTGCAGCTGTGATAATATTATTTGGTTTGCCTTTTTATTTTGGATATGGGAATCCCTTACCATTTGCGAATCCAGAGAATTCTATTTTTGATAATGCTTGGCTTTTTACATTCCCTTTAATGTTTATTGGGCTTGCTTTGGGTTGGAAATGGGAAAAGATAGGCGGATATATGGTTGTTATTCCTATAATACTGGCCACAATAATTGGATCTATTTTTTCAGAAGAAATTGGTTTGCCTGGCCCAATGTTTGTTCCACTTATTGTTGGAATACTATATCTTATTGTTGGATATAAAACAGCAAAGTAATATTTGTGCAACTGCCTAGTTCTATTTTTAGGACTTCAAATTTATTGGGTTTAATGCCTGTTATGTGCCCCGAACGAAGCGTAGCGAAGTGAGAATGCAATGGGGTTCGGAGCGAAGCGGAGAAAGTCAGGCGAGGGGACGTTATATCCTTTATTATTAACTAAAACTCATCCAGATTAACCATGCGCCTAAAAGTAGCATGAAAATCGCACTAATTGCTTGTTTCTTTTTGAATCTTTGTGCTTGTTTGTGTATCTGCTCAGGGAATCCAACTTTCATAATTCCTTTGATTAAAGTGGCCCATCCTAAAAGTGTAATGGCAACTCTCCAATCAGCAACCCAAAGATTGTGTAAGATTACGGTGACCAAACCCATAAGCAAAGTGATATAACCAGTAGAGATAACAAACGCTTTATTATCTGTCATCTCAATAGTTTTCCCCAATTGTTTTGTTATAATAAATAACAATCCAAAGATTAGAAAGAATCCTCCTAAAAATCTTGCGAAAAATATCGTAATATCCATAGTTTTCCTCTTTTAGTTAATAATAAGATTAAAGTATATAAATTCTTCGTCCCCTCGCCCGATTGCACATAACGATGTTATGCTCCCAGAGGTTTATCCTCTGATCGGAGCGTAGCGACGAAGTACAAACTTTTCCTGAGCACAGAGCTTTAGTAATAAATGATGTGTGGGTTAATCTTGATAATATTTATAAGTCAGATATAATTCTTAATGTTTATGGAAGAGAAACAATTAGAAGAAGCATATGATGAAGCGTCTAAAAATTATCTTTTTTCTAGAACAGAGGGTAAAGATAAAACTGGCTTCCAAAATCGTGAAATGGAACAACCAATTATGTTTGAATTAGTTCCGGTAGATTTGAATGGAAAGAAGTTGCTTGATATTGGGTGTGGTCCTGGGATTCATATTAAAGAATATGTTGAAAGAGGAGCAGAATGTATCGGAATTGATTTAAGTAATGAAATGATTAAATTAGCAAAAAATTATTGTCCTCAAGCAAAATTTGAAAGTGGTAATGTTTATGATTTAAAATTTGATAATGATTCTTTTGATATTCTTACTGCTTCATTTGTTATAGATCATGTAAGAGATTTGGATAAAGCAGTAAAAGAAATAAAAAGAGTATTAAAGCGAGGAGGACTATTTATTTTTTCAATTCCTCACCCAATAACCTATATGTTTAGAGATTCTGAAAGAGGAACATTTATTCCAAGTAATAGTTATTTTGATAATAAAACTGTTTATCACAATATTGCTAAAACTGGATTTAAATTTCCCGGTTTTCCTAAAATTTTAGAAGAATATTTTCATGTTTTTCTTAAAGAAAATTTTTCTTTGATTAATTTTAGGGAGAATAAACCAAAAGAATCTTGGGAAGATGTAGATCTAATGTTTGTTAAGATACCACATCTTGCTTTCTTTGTATGGAAAAAAGATTAACCCACACAAGTAAAAATTAGTGCATAGCACGAACAAAGCTCTGTGTTTTTCTAAAAAGGAAAAGTTTGTATTGAGCATAATTCCTGTTATGTCTCCCGATAGGGCCGAGCCGGAGGCGAGGAGTTTTGCCCGAAGCTCAAAAAACGCCTTTTCTGGCTGTTTTAGCACGAAGTCAGGCTCCGCTCTGATCTCTGTGTGGCTGAGGGCAAAATTGGACATAATCGCTGTTAAATACGTTTTCCGTTACGAGCGAAGCGGAGTTCGGAAAACCTGCGTCCGCAGAGTAAAATTTCCATTTCCAATCAATTCGACCGCAGGGAGTGAATATATGCGTAGCACTGGGGAGTTCCGTTCTTTCAAGCTCGTAAGAGCCTTAGAGAACATACATCTAGGGGAGTTCTTTTCATCCAAGGCGAAGCCTCTTTTAGTCAATACATTAAGGGGAGTTCCATTTTTAATAAATTTTTTGATTGTTCTATGATTGTACTAATCTTCTATAGTTGGACTACGGACTATTTAAAGAAACATCACTTTACATTGGATATTAAATGTAATGGAGGTAATAACAAATGGCAAAAACAATGGAAAAAGCAATTTTTGGTTTGCTAATGGTATTTGTTCTTGGCATAGGAAGTGTATTAGTAAGTGCTGCAGTAACAAATACAAATCCAGTGGATTATATCTCATCCATCAGGATTGCTGATTCAGGAAACGACAATACCCCTGGAATTTCTGAAGTAGTAGAATCTGCACAACTTGCACCCTTAGCTAAGATAACACAAGATGAAGCAATAGGTGCTGCGATGAGTTCAACAAGCGGAAACTACCTTGCTGCTGAACTTGACAATGAAAATGGAAATGTTGTTTATTCAATTGAAATGGATAACAATGGAAAGGTTTTCGATGTAAAAGTTGATGCAGGAACTGGAAAAGTACTCAAAGTTGAAAGCGGTACTGAAGATGGCCCTAAAGAAAACGAAGGTATTGAATCAGAATCTGAGAAAAATTCTGACTTTGAACAAGATGGCATAAACCACGAATTCGAGGGTGATGAAGGAGACCACGAGGACTAAGAATCCTCATTTTTTCTTTTTTCTATTATTCTATGGTTGGACTATTCTCTTTATAAACAAAGCTTGTATTTCATTGTATTATAAGGTGATCATATATCATGGTAAAAAACAAAATAATAATTGAGGTCAAAAATTTGACTAAAAAGTATGATGATTTCTTTGCTATAAATGATGTTTCATTTGAAGTAGAAGAAGGAGATATTTTTGGCTTTTTAGGGCATAATGGGGCTGGAAAGACAACAACCATTAATATGCTTACAACTCTTCTTAAACCTACAAAAGGAAATATAACAGTAGCAGGTTTTGATATTTATACTGAGGAAATAGAAGTAAAAAAGCTTATTGGGTATGTTCCAGAGAACGTCCAACTTTATGATACCTTAACTGCTTATGAGAATTTAGATTTTTTTGCAAAGTTATCAGGAATAGATAGCCCTAAAGAAGTTATTGATGAAACTTTAAAATTTCTTAACGCAACAAATTTTGCAAATAAAAAAATTCATGAACTTTCTAAAGGAATGAGACAAAGAATAGGTTTAGCACAAGCCATTCTTCACAAGCCCGAAATTTTGTTTTTGGATGAACCAACATCAGGTCTTGATCCGATGGGAGTTAGAGAGTTACGAGATATCATCATTAAATTAAACAAAGAAAATGGTATGACTATTTTTATGAATACTCACTTGTTATCAGAAGTAACTAAAACCTGCAAAACAATAGGTGTTCTTAATCATGGGAAACTAATTTACAAAGATACATTACAGAATACCCTGCATCGGTTTAAAGATGAAAATTCACTAGAGGATATATATTTGAACATTGAGAAATAAAAATGTTAGATTCAGAAAATATACTGGCAAAAAAAGACAGAAGACTCTTATTTAAAGATAATACTTTTCTAATTATTCTAGCAATATTCATTTTAATGACTATAGCCTCAACTTATATTGGTTGGTCTTCTGAGCATACAATAACAAGAGTCTATGATGAAACTGCTAAAGAATTATTAGCCGCAGGTAAACCAGTACCATCTTCTCCTTTTGTATCAACACCTCCTCTTGCAATTATTCAGAACATGATAATTTATGTTATATTAATAGGTGCCTTATTATCAATCACACTTGGGCATATCATTTCAATAAATGATCGAAAAGCAGGAGTTACAAGAATTCTTTTTTCAAAACCATTTTCAAAAAAAACATTTTTTCTTGGAAAAATATTATCTTCATTACAAATCTTACTTATTGTTTTATTATTCTCATTTATCGTAAGCATAATCTCAATACTGATATTAGGTAGTTTTTCAATTCAATCTTTTACTGGTCTTCTAATATTTTACATTGGATCATTTATTTATCTGGCAGGATTCACGTTTTTAGGACTATTTTTTGGTTTAAAAACTAAAAATAGCACACAAGCAATCCTAATTCCTCTGCTTATTTGGATAGTTATCACTTTTGCTCTTCCTGAACTTGGTTCTGCACTTTATCCAACAAGTTCCCTTAATCCAATATTGCCACAAACAAATATTTTAGATTCACCCATACTTTCAACTATGCATAATATAATCTATCCGTTTTCAATATCTGAACAGTATAAAGAATTTAGTTCTAATGCATTAGGATTGACAAGTAATGCATTACCTACAAATATTACACCATATTCGCAAGAAGTTCATCTCTTATTATTGAGCTTATGGTTTTTATTGATTTTAGGTTTGGTAGCTTATGCTGTGAAGAAATATGATGCTTCAGAAGGTGACAATTATGAATAAGATATTGCTCATCGCTAAAAAAGAATGGAAGGATATCTTTCGAAGCAAAACATTTGTTTATATGCTAATTTTGCTCATATTATTGACGATAATTTCATTAAGTGTGTCCTTTTTAATTTTTAACAATCAAGTAACAGAATACCACCACTCTCTTGACGTATTGAAACAAATTGGTAAAGTGCCAGATTCACCGCCTCCAAAACTGTTACCTCTAAACTTATTAAGGGGTGTAGTTGATTATGTTGAAATAATTGGAGCAATTCTTGGAATAATCTTAGGTTATATTAGTATTTCAAAGGAAAGAAATACTAGAGCATTGAAATTACTCTTAACAAGACCTATAACAAAAAAAGATATGGCTTATGGTAAAATGATTGGAAACGCATCATTTGTTTTGTTTTTAATGATAATTTTAGGAATAATCATTTCCTTAGCAACATTCTTTATTGGCGGAGTTATTTTGTCTAGTATTGAATTATTGAAGATTTTATTGTTTATCTTATTTTCAACAATGTATGTAATGATATTCTTCATGTTATCATTCTTTTTTTCATTACAACAAAAAACAATTAGTCATGCACTAATAAT
>Ga0315535_1001164_pt1 | contig 17883 bp, 16 predicted proteins | sample SalMarSW160220MG_2_FD_203092 | JGI IMG/M metagenome (GOLD analysis project Ga0315535, IMG submission 203092) | Salt marsh sediment microbial communities from the Plum Island Ecosystem LTER, Massachusetts, United States - Salt Marsh Sediment SW1602-20 ... | reverse complement strand
CTAGAGTCATGGGGTGTTTATATTCCCGATGAAAAACATTCAAGTGAACATATTGCAAAAGAAACGGGTATTCCGAAGAATATTATCGAGGAAAAATTTGGTTTAAAGAGCAAAACTGTCCCCGGACCAAAAGATCATACAGTAGCAATGGGAGCATCCGCAAGTTTTCAAGCCCTTGAAAGGGCAAATATTACAGCAGAAGATATTGATATCATAATTTGGGCAGGAGAAGTTTATGCGGAAAGACCAATGATGACATATGGTATAAAACTACAAAAAATCTTAGGAAATCCACGCTCTGCTTGGGCTTTTGATGTTAATCAACGTTGTGGAACTTTCTTGATTGGAATGCTAATTGCAAAAGCATTAATTCAAATTCAACCTAACGTGAAGCGCGTGTTAGTGGCAAGTGGATATCGAAATTCTGATTTAATTAATTACAAAAATGAAAGATCTAGATTCATGATATCTTTAGCTGCAAGTGGTGTAGCAGCAGTAATCAAAGCGGATAGTAAAGTTAACGAGATATTAGGAATATCGACTATATCTGATGGAAGATTTGCTGATGATGTATATGTACCTGCTGGTGGGACAATCATGCCAATTTCCCATGAAGCAATAGATAGGGATCAAATCTATCTAGATGTGCCAGATGCGAAGGGATTAAAGGAAAGGTTGGATGCCTATTCCATGGATTCCTTTGTTAAAGTAATTGATGATGCTTTAGAAAAATCAGGGTATTCTCGAAAAGATATTGACTATTTAGCTCTCTTGCACATGAAAAGAAGCGCTTTTGAACATGTCGCGAAAGCTGTCGGGGTAGATCCAAATAAACAAGCAACTTACTTGGAAGAAATAGGGCATAATGGTCAAAATGATGGAATAATCTCATTAGAATATGGCATTAAAAGTGGTAAAATTCAAAATGGCGATATCGTAGTTTTAGCTGCAGCTGGCATTGGGTGGGCCTGGAATGCCGGAGTAATTAAATGGGGTAAATAATTTTTATTTTTTCCAAAATTTTAATACTAAATCATTGAATTCCGCGGGATGGTCTAATATAGTTAAATGCCCTGCATCAGGAAGTATTGTCAATTCGGATTGAGGTAACCACTCGTGTATCATTTCACTTGCCCATACTGGGGTCGTTATATCTTTTTTACCTACCAAAACTAAAGTTGGTTTTTCCAAATTCTTCAAGTTCTCACACATATTAAAACCCGCTGATGCTGCTGTAGCAATTAAACAATCCTTTTTAGTCATGTGAGCAGTGACTAATTTAGCCACGAATTGAGCTATCTCTTCGTCATAAGGAATAAGTCCCCTAACACTAATACCGAGAGCAAATTTATCTAATTTAGCGTTATTTACTCTGCCCAATACATCCGTGATTGCTTCTTGACTGATAAAGCAAAAACTATCTGCCACGACCAGCTTTTTCACATGTGAAGGATTCTCAAGGCTATATACTAATGCAATCATTCCTCCTAATGAGTGTCCAATTAAATATAAGTCATTAGTCCACCCTAAATAATTAATTAAAGCATTCATATCATCCACATAGTTTCTTATCGTGAATCTTTTTTTTGGTTTGGTAGTTCTTCCGTGTCCTCTAAGATCGAATCGAAGAATGTGAAAATCTTTTTCGAATTCTTCTAATTGGAATTTCCAGCAATCTGAATTCATAAAAAGCCCGTGTATTAAGACCATTTTGGGACCATTATTATTTCCACTCACTTCATATGCAATAGCAAAATCTTTTTCCAGAGAAAAATATTCCATGATAAGCTTTTTCCTTTTAATTTAAAATTTGAACCAATATGATACTATCAGTTTTTTACCTTATAACATTTGATATGGAATCATTGAGAATCCTAGAAATATTTAAATATGTAAGATATAAATAATTAATAAATCAAATTTCTTAAAATTACAAAAGATATAAAGGTTTTAACATGAAACAAACAAAATATATTCTTTCCTTAATCATTTTATTAAGCATCGTATTTTCTATCATGCCGGTAGCGACTCCCCAAATAGGAACTTATACTTTTCATGGTGCAGCTGGTAATGAGAAAATTTTAAAAGTGAGAACGGCAAATAATGCTAGTCTCGATGATCTTTTCGGATCAACTTATACAACAATCTTAGAAGAGTTCTTTGGTACAGGATGTTTAGTTGTTGGAGCTCAGAAAAAATCTCTTGTCACTGCAGTAAATTTTAGTGCTAAATTTAACGCATCTACTGAACTCCTTCCAGTATTTGGTCTTCCATTGATGGATATAGCATTATATAATACAAGTAACTGGAATTGGACTACGGGATCATTTAGTAGCACTCCCGACACAACCGGAGATTTGGTACGTAGTTTCTATGACCCAACTAACCTTACAACTTACATCAATGTTTTTTATACAACCTATATTTTAACGGCATATAATATATCAACACATACTGCTGGAGCCTTTTTGGCACAACTACCTACTTCAGTAGCCCAGTATTTGGGCGCATTGGTGTGGGAACCTGGATGGGAAAATAATGATAATACTATTATACATACTGCATTAGCGGGTAGTTACATTTTTGGTACAACGATTCAATATCTAGAAAACTGTACAGAAATTTGGAGCTACGATGCAACATACGGTGCTTGGATTGGCTATAAAATCCTTGATAATGAGACAAATACTATCTACGAATTCTCAATTGAATTAACAATTCCAGGTATCCCCGGGTTTGAAATCTCAATATTAACAGGTGCTAGCATCATCGCAATAGTTTACATTATCAAAAGAAAGAAATTTAAAAATTAAAATCGTAATTTTTTTTTTTATTTTTATTCTAACGTTTCTTATGGCTTTATAGTAAATAGATTTCCGAGCAGATTTATTTTGCCTTTTATTTGAAATAGGGTCAATGGTCAATGATTTACCAGTTCATTAACATTTGATTTGAAAAATTTATACATTACATAACAGTATATTATTATTATTAGGATAATTTGAATAATATTATAGAAAAAAAATTATTTGAATGCGTAATTATTGAGGTTAAAAATAATGAGTAATGAAAATGGTACAACTGAAAAAAGATTTAAAGGTTATTACGCAGATAATCTTTCTTTAAAAATAGCTTTAACTGCTATTACAGCAGCATTATATATTGCTTTAGGTTATATCTTTCAAGCGATTAGTTTTTTAGGTTTGCAATTCAGAGTAGCAGAATTAATTGTTGGAATGTGTATTATTTTTCCGTATGAAGGTTTAGTTGGCAATGTCATCGGGGTTTTTTTTGTAAATTTATCTTCACCATTAGGTCCAATTGATCTTATTAGCTGTATTGTAAATGTTCCTGCACTTTATTGTATAATATATTTCAGGGATAAAGGAGGTTTAAAATACCTTGGAGGACTTTTGTATGCTCTTATAATTTCTCTTTATGTTGCATTTGTTTTGAATTTTGTTTTGTCTTTACCGATAATGCTCATGTTTATCCAAGTTCTAATTCCTGAAGTTATTTTAACTACTCTTGGGATTATAATATTTGAAAATATCAAAAGGGCATTAAATATTAATGATAAAATAGATAGAAAAAAAGGAGAATTTAGTTCTTAATTTAAATTTCTCCAGTAATTACCTTTTTAATATCTTCTAAATACTAATTTATTTATTTCTTTATTGTTTAAACAATAATGAACAAAAAAGCTGTATGTATGATTCCAATATTAGAGTGTGTTAGATATTAATCAACAGATATTAAATGATTTGGTGAAATTATTATCCGAATTTGTTGAGAGAAAACCAGGTACTCTTTCTGGTATTTATCGTAGCAATCCTCAAATTGTCCATTATTATTCCAATATTATACGATATTGGAACCAGCTTAATTTTATACTTAGTAAAACATTAAGATCCCTTGATGGAAGAAATAATGATCTTAATGTAGATTCCTCCTATTTATTATATGCCATATATCGCATAAAGTATGAACAAGCTCTACCAGATCAAGTATTGAATGAACTCGATCTAAAGAAAGAAACAATTTTTCTATTGAACAGGATAAAATCGTTTTCTTGGAATATTGCATTAAAAGATAAATCCAAAATTGAAAGATTGAGCATAGAGCAAGCAATCCCATCCTTTTTTATCGAAAGATTATTAAAAGTCATGAAAATTGAAGAAATCCGTAAAAATATAGAATTTATGAATAATATTGATGAAAACGACGATTTCACATTTCAGATCTTATCATCTAAGGAACAAGATAAAATTATTAAAGATTTAAAGTCTGAAAACATACCAATACATCCAGATCCTCACATTCCACGCCTTTATCATTCACAAAATAAATATAAAAAGAAAATCTTGTCAATTAACTGGTATCGTGAAGGATATATCATTTTCCAAGATAAATCTTCAGCGGCAGTTGCTGATATATTATCATTAGATCAATCAGATTTTTATTGGGATACGTGTGCAGCACCAGGAATAAAGAGTATTGTGATTTCAAAAGTTTCTGAAGATAATTTTAAGATGATTGGTGGGGATTTTGATATTAATCGATTGTATCAATCTAGAACTTTAATGATCAATCACCATGTTATTAATATAAATTTATGCCAGATGGATAGCATTCTACCTCCTTTTCGGTTTAAGAATTTTTTCGATAAGATCCTCATTGATGCTCCATGTTCTGGAAGTGGAAGCTTTCGAAATAATCCGGAGTTAAAATGGAAACAATCAAAATATTATCTCAAGACAACGACCATTCTTCAAGAAAAGTTACTTGCAACAGCAATAAATTACCTCAAACCAGATGGCATATTAGTATATGCCACATGTAGTTTATATCCAGAAGAAGGAGAGTTGCAGTTGATAAGATATGTCGATGATTTAGTTCCAATGAGTCTTCCAGATTGGTTTTCTAAAAGTTATAAGATTAACGGTAGCTATTTAAGAGGGACAGGACGATTATTTCCCGCGATTCACCACTCTCAAGGATTTTTCATCGGAAAATTCAAAAAAAAAGCTGCATAATTTAAAATAACATCTATTAATACAAAAAAAAGATTAAATGAATCATAATACGAAATTTTGGACTATTGGCGAGATTGATGCCACGGGGGTTCGAGGACCTCACGAAATGGAATTACGCAATATCAGTAATGCGAATTATCCTCTTTTTATCAATATCGACATGGATAGACTTAGATCTATTGTCAAAGATGAAATAGGTGGGAAAATAGAAAATTTAGGTTTTAATGAAGATTGGACTATTTCATTGGAGATGTTTCCTCAAGTAAACATACATCTTGCGTTTACTGATTATGGTGATGAATTTGGAGATAAGGATGAAGGAGAATTTAAGTTTTACTTGTCAGGTGAACGCGTGCATTGGGTACCTGGAGAAGATAGTGCTACTTATATTGATATTATTATGGATTTTTTAGAAAGAAAAATAGAAAATAAAACTCCGTTTGAAGAAAATTATGATTCTAAGACAGAACTAATGAAAAAAGTACTTCTTCAAAGAAGTGAACCTTTCAAATTTTTAAAAGATACTGATAAACAAGCACTCTCTGAATTTCTTGGGGCAGAAGTCTGGAAAGTGCCATCTGGATGGAAAATAAAAAAAGAAACTTTCCCGAAAATTAGTATTGAGATCATTTGGGATGACAAAAAGGGATTAGACATTGGGTTTTCAGGCGAGAATTTATCAAAAAATCTAGATCGCTATCATGTGGAATTTCTTGGAATATTTTTAATTAACCACGTACTCCGTTTTATTACGATTCGAAATGAAGAGAAGGATTTACCCGATATTTGCAAAATAATGTTCTCAAGATATTTTACTAAACAAAAAAATTGGGTACATAGAACTCGTTAAAAAATAGAAAGAATTATTAAATTAAATAGCTGTCCAATAAATGGCACGACCTCTTTTTTCCGTGCGCTTGATGACCTTATTTGCTTCCAATTCAGTCATTAATTTCCAGATTTGAGCATTACTGAGTTTAAAATATCTCCTCAACTCAGGGGTAGACATCTCTGTATTATTTAGTAAATTGATTATTAATCGTGTTATCTCGTCAATTTCATCGTCGTTTGAATCAGAAGGATCATCTTCTTCAGTTTGATCTGTATCCATCTCGTTCATAATGCGCGATGCTATTTTATTTAGTTGTTTTATATTATTATCAACATCTTGCGGTTTCATAAAAAGACAACATAGCTCTAAGTCATTTGGGAATGCCACAATATAGAATTCATCGTATAAAATAGCTCTTGGTTTTTTACCTGAATTACCTCCTCTGAAGGCAAGGTAAAAATTCATTGCAAAATCGTTAAGATCAATTATAGAATTTGCATTTTGATAAGCTTTTTTCCATTTTAAGAAAGGGCCGTCGATCATGTCGAATCCTATAAGAGCAGCTCCAAAGATTTCATTTTCATTAAAGTTCAATTTCTTTAAATCGCCTCCTAATTGCAGTTTTGTTTAATTCTTTTCGGATCATATTTTCTAATCGTTCCCTTTCTCCAGGATTGATTGCTGTAAGGCCAAAAGTCTTAACATTTAGTATTTCTTCAACCCTTTCTGGCGTCATTCTTCCATTCACTTTGTTTAAGTCTTGTTTGTTCGCAATAGCTATGATAGGGCAATCTTTTTCAACAAAATGAGTTGCGTATCCAATTAATTCTTGAGATCGTAATACGTTTTTAGGAGATGAATCCGTTATAACAAGTATTAAATCAGAACCCAACAGATGATCTCTTGAACACTTAAAATAATGACCTTGTCCTCCAAAATCCCACACTCGTATTGTATAATTACCTATCTGAACAGTTTTTAAATCTAAACCATGAGTAGGCAGATACATTCGATCAATTGTATTTTGAGATAACAACTTCAGTATGGTCGTTTTACCTACAGCGGGATAGCCTATAATTGATAATTTCCTCAATGAGTGTATCTCTGAACTGAGCAAAAATAATACCATATTGAAAAGAATTTATTAAAGGAAATAGAACGATCGATAAATATGAATCTCGATAATATCGTCATATTATCAAGATATTATTTGTTTCGAATTTTTTCATATAATAACATTGATGATTTAAAGAAGAATTAGTACTTCCTGCCAACAACAACATTATTACTAGAATTCCGCATTTTATTCCATTAATTACCCACTTAAATTCTTCGGGATTAATTTAGAACAAATTGAAAAAAGAGGGCAGATCTACATTAAAAAAGAAAATTAATAAAATTAATGAAATTAATGCTGGTGCTATCAAACTGAGAGTTAATAATCTCTGAGAAATCCTAATGCATTCTTGAAGGGTTTTCATAATTACATCAAAATATTTAGGGTCCCCCCAAATTTTCACGTTTTCCTCAATAGAATCGTAATAATAGAATTCAACCTCTTCCAGATTGTTCTCAGCTTCTATAATCAATTTATCTAATTTATCTAAGATTTTATCAAGCTTGATCTTTTCTCCTATAGGAGAGTAACCTCTACGCGAAAATTTTCGGGCAACTATATGTGAATCCGATGTAGTCACTTCCCCACGTTCAATTCCTCTATTTTGCAGCATGTTCAAGATATACGATCGAACTTCAAGATAGGCATTATTAGCATCAAAATGAATAAAAGCAGTTTTCTGATTTGTAGTAACATTTTGAAAAAGATGCACTGACAAACCTCCTGGTCCAATTCCATCTTTTTCTGTAAACTCCTTTAACAGATCTTTCGCGACACCATAATGGATAATGCTTTTATTTTTTTCAACCTCATTCTTAATACTCTTCATAAAATTTTCAGCAACATGAATTAAATCATTCGATTCAATTGAACCCATTTTAATTAAGCATTCATCATCAATGATTGCATTATGAGAATCAATGATAATAATTTCTTTGAAACCTTCTGATTTAGCATAATTTCTGATTTGATCTCCTATTAAAGCTTGCATATCATCTGAAGGTAATGGATGTCTAGTTAAAAAAATGATAGGAATATCATTTATATCAATCCCAATCAATTTAGCAGAGTTAGACATCTTGCGAGTAATATTTTCAATTTCATGTATCCATTTCTCACTTCCGATATTTTCAATTTTCTTCACATCTTCTTTAATTCGTAATAAAATTTTATTAACTTCTTTTTGAGATGTCAAATTCTGAGTATGATCATTTGTTGTGTGATACACGGTAATACCAGGGATATTTGAAAATTGCTCATATATTTTAGCGGGTAAATCTGAAGAGCCACAAGTCTTAAAAGGACCGAAATGGACGTGAGGAATGACAAATAATCCCTTGAGTCTCTTTGAATTAGTTGTTCTGATAAAAAGATATTGAATTTTTACGTTTGAGATAATCCCAACATCCTCAAAAAAACTTTCAATTAACTGATCATTCCCATCTGTCATCATAGAAAGTACAAATGCTCGGATAAAAGGGTATCCCCCTATTCCAGTGAGTTCTCTATATATATTACTAACCCGAACCATACTTCTAGCATAAGGAACGGCGAAAATGAAAGCACATAAACAAAAAAAGATAGTAGCTCGAATAAAAAATACGAATGAAAATGAAGTTGTTATTATTCCATATAGAATGATTCCAACGACGGGTTGAATTAATGCTAAAACAAAATTTCCATATTTTCCTGGAGTCGTAAATGAAAAATAGATAACATAAGCAATGATATAAACAATAACGGTACCCAACATAAAAAGTGCGTCTTGAAAAGTTGTATTTCTAAGAAAAATGACCAAACCTTGACCAATTAATAATGAAATTCCAATAATTCCACTTAGAAACGCATTCAATTGGAGTCCCCAGCCTCTTATTTTAGGAGGACCTAAAATTGGTGATTTTTTAACATAAAAAAATATTGATAAAACTGCTCCAGAACCAGAGATCGTAAAAAAAATGGATATATTTATGAATAAATAAATAAAATTCCATATTCCCGTATAAATAGCATTTAAAATCATTGATATTATTCCTATAATCACGGGTAAGCTAAAAAAGACGGAGTATGCTAATTTTTTAGTTGAAAAGAAATCCATGTAAGAAATTATTCCAGGAATTTCTCGACTTGGTGGTTTTTGAGAATACATGTTTGAGTTTCTATTTTCCTTTTAATTTGATCGTTAACTATAATATAATTCAACTATTTCTAATGAAAGAAGCATTTCTTTCATATAAAATTTATATGGTTAGAAAAATTTAAAAGTTTATGTCAGAAGATCCACTAGAGTTAAATAGAATAGCAAATAAACGTTATAGTGAATTATTGATCGAAGGGTTTCGATTATTTGGAAGGCATTTCGTAACTATTATCGTTCCAATTAGCTTTTTTTATATTCTCTCTATATTAATAAGGGTTGTACTACTTGCAAATGCCAATTGGGATTTAATATTATTGGAAGCTACTGTAGCTCCACTTGCTAGTCTAGATCCATCAACTCTTACTGAATCGCAATTATATGCAATGCTATCTTATATTTTAGCTACTTGGGCAATAGATACATTAAATTATATCATTGGTGCTCTTTTTACGACATTAGGACTTTGTTCTGTTGCCATATATTTATATAGAAATTATTTTGGTGAAAAAATATCATTACGTGAAGCAATGAAAGGAGCATTCAATCGTAAAATACTTATGGTACTTTTAATCTTGGGATTATTCATTCCCCTAGGAAATTTAATGCTAGTAATACCCGCAATAGTCATATTTGGATTTTATATATTCTCTATTTATACTTATCAATTGGATAATCAAGGAGGATCAATAAAGGAAGCGAAAATGTTATCAAAAGGAGCTTTTTGGAAAATCATTGGTACTTTTCTTGTCTCTGTTTTGATAATGTCGATTGCAAACACATTATATCAAATAATTATTGATACGTTGGTTCCTGTCAGTTATTCTACATATGTATCTTGGTATAATCCCTCAAATCGACGATTTGATATGATATTTATTTATAGTTTAATGAGTAATGCAGTATCGATCTTGTTAGAACCGCTATTTATTTGTTTGTTAACGCCCCTTTTCATTCAATTGAAAACTCGGAGAAGATTAGGATACGGTCACCATAAAGAATATAACAATCAACGGATTTATCTACCTCCAACTCAACCTGAATATGTTGAAAAAGGAATTTTCTGTCCTTACTGTGGACAACACATGGATTTTAAGTTAAAATATTGTCCAAGCTGTGGAGAATCAATGGAATTTTTGACAAAATGATGGAGAATTATTAATGGAAATAAAAATAGATAAAAAATTTGAAATAAATGCTGAGGGATTGCACGATCCTGTAGTTTTGGTAGGATGGCCAGGAATTGCTCTTGTCGCTAAACTTGCTATTACCTCTATTAAAGATTCTATCGACGCGGAAGAATTTATGGAGATCATGTCTTATGATTTTCCTCCAAAATCTAACGTAGAAAATGGGAAACTAGAAATACCGAGTGCAAAAATATATTACAAACCTAAATATGAGAAAACTATGAATGATTTTTTCATTTTAACCGCAAATTATCAACCTCAAACATCTTTTGGTGTTTTTGAATTTTCTCAAAAAATATGTGAAGAATTGGACAAGATAACTAAGGGCAAAATCAAAATGTATTTGAGTACTGGGGCAATGGTATCTGATAGAGTCAAGGATGTCCCGACTGTATATGTCTGCGGAACGGATCCAAGTCTTGTAAACACTTTTCTTGAACATGAGAATACAAAATTAATGGAAACGGGAGTTATAGCAGGAGCAAATGGTATCCTTCCAGCTTGGGCAGGGCATAATAATTTCGCTCCAGGGATATGTTTACTTGCTGAAACACTTCCATTACCAATGATGACGATAGATCCTCGTTCATCCAAAGCGTTGGTAACTTTACTCAAAAATTACTTTAAAATTGATATGAATTTTGATGAATTAAATAAAAAGATTGAAGAAATGGAAGACGTTGTGGATAAATATAAAAAACAAGCAGAACACTTCATGAAGGCCATTGAGGACGATAAAAGTGCCGACTCGTATTACAGATAGAATGAAATTCTTTGCATGTTTCTATATTATGTTTGCAATTAATTAAATAGTAAATTGAATGATCTTGCAAGACTCGAAGAATACGGAAGAATTAACTGATGAGAATATAAAAAAAAAGATTTCTTCTAATTTGGAAGGAATAAACACGCAATCTAAAAATTATATTAAGGATATTGTGGATTTAATAAATAGAGAAATTGGAATCAACAAAATTGTGTCTATCCTCTTATTTGGAAGTCAAAGAAAAGATCAAGAAAAGACACCTATTTCAGATTGTGATTTATTATTTATTTTTAAAAACAGAGTCTCTAATCAGCATATTCGAGATATTGAAAAATATTTTATCGCTTTAGAAATTAAACACGATTTTCGAGATCCACGATCTGACATTCTTCATTACATTTTAGGGGTTCTACAAAACACAACAGGAATGTTCATGAGTCATTTTCTAACTAAAGAACGTTTTTGGAAAGAACTGATTTTTTATAAGATATTCCGCGTAAATCGTGTGTTTTCGGCAATATTTGCCCCTAAGAACATAGTTCTTGGAAATGTCATTCAAAATAGTACAGTTCTATATGGAGTTGACCTCAGAGGATTCATTAAACCGAAGATTCATACATCTATAAACGAGATGTTTAAGAGCATGGTGATGAATCTCTTTATTTCATTCTTTGCTCTTATGATTGGCCCTCCACGGGATTTAAATGGCATGAGATATCAATTAGAAGCAATAAAATGGTCTTTAAAAGCTTCGAATTTTTATTGTTTCGGCGATACCGCGCCGATACTTCAAGTAATCGATCGATTTGTATCGCTGGAAAAAACTAAAAACCAAGAAAAGGCTCGTAAATTCTATGAGAAATTTTTGGCTTTAAGAGAGACTCCTTTAAATGATTTTAGATTCATGGCACGATGTCCCGTTAGAATCCTTAAAATACATGCAAAAGCTATAAATTATAGAAAAATTATTAAGCGGAAAGAAATCCGTATCCCATCAAAACCACCTAATACTCCCTCTAGGAATTTTTATTTTCCCATACAATTTTAGATGTATGAAATCAACTATCATTAAATTTTCTTGAAATTTTGACCGTTAATTCCGTTCATATCTTCCATACTTTAGATATTTGAATTTGATTATAAATTCCTTATAGTTAATTTCTTAAATTAATAAAAATTAGATCGAATTAGATATAATTCTAATTAATGAAATTAATCATGGCAAACGATGATTTTGATATAAAGGAGTTATTTCTTGATATTTTAGCTATTATGAAGTTCGAGCTAAAGTTCTATACTAGTAAAGAATCGCCTATGTTTGAAAGAATTGTTAAAACTAGAGTGTTCCAGCAAAAACTCCAGAAATTGAAAGATTTTATTAATACTTACTTTGAAATAATGTACCGGGATGAAGATAGTCCGATTAATCAAGCAGCCCTTCATACACAATTAGACAATATTGCTCGAATTACCAATTACTACGATGACCTTTCTGGATTCTACAAAGATCATACCAAGACTCTTATTTCTAAAGAAAAATTGCAAGGAATCGTCGATTATAGCCATATTGAGACGCTCTTTATTATTTTTACAGGTATCCTTGATTGGGAACATTACAAAAGTAGCTTAATCTTTCCCCACGATAAGCATAAAGAGAAATTGTTGAAAGAATTTCTAAATAAAGTTGCGAGCTCAGAAATAACGGACATTGATAGTTTAATTGATCTTGAGCAAACAATTGATAATTTCATAGAAAGCATTGAAGTGGAGCTTTAACATTTCTTCTTTTTTTCAATGTTTTTAGAATTCCCCTTTTTCAAGGTACTTTTTAATCATTTCACAAGCATTTTTTTCATACTTGATTGATAAGTAAACTCATCTAAATGATCAAAAAAGTTGATTTTCCCTAATGTCTTGGGAAAATAATTCAAGAATGTTTATATATTAAGAACGTCATGTCTAGTAGGAATAAAAATTTAATGAGTGAGAATTATCATTTAGTAATTGAATTCCGATAAGGTAAATGGGTTTAGCGTATAATGGACTGCGTAAGTCAGATCATAGATTTTTATAATAGGAATATGATTAGTGAGGATACTAATTCAGTAGATATGAGAAAAATATGGCTTAGTAAGTTACTTGTTAAACTGATGACTAGTTTTAATAATAATCAAACAGATGAGTTAAATCTAAAAAATTGTTTAATCTTATTAGTAAATTTATTTTCAGATAATTATGGTCCAGATCATTATTGTAGCAGTGGAAAAGATGTAAATAATCTTCCTTCTAATGAAAAAAGTTATTTTAAAGAGATATTGACGGCTGAATTCTTAAATTAACTTATTATTAAAATATATTTGGGTGAACGTCTTTCCAAGTATCATATTCATCAAAGATCGTACTTACTTTATTTAAAATATCAAAGAAAGCAAATTTAATATTTTCATCTTCACCAAACGTTTCTACAATGATTTTATTTAGATCTATACCATATTCTGAAGTCAAGTCAGAAATTTTTATTAGATCTTGTCTCTTAATACCTTTATCTTCAAGTTGATGAATTAGCTCTTCAAATTCATCTTTCAATTTGTTAGTTGCATCTAAAGATTTTGTGCATCTTTGTAGTAATTCTCTTTCTTTCTCAAATACAAATTTATCTTCTTCAGAAATTTCAATATTATCTCTAATTATTTCAATTCTTTCAATCAGCAAGCTTTTCACTTTTTCGTAAATTTTTATTGCCATGTAAATCCTATCAAGACTCCTTGTGAGATTACTTTTTCTAAAAAGACGAGCTTCAATAATTTTGAGATAAGCATCCTCGTAATAAATTTGTAGTTGACCGAATGTACTTTTCTCACCTTCACTAATCATTAACTCAATTTGTTGAAGATCTTCTTTTAATAATTCTCGTTCTGCAGGTGTAACTTCTTCTCCTTTTAAGATAGAAAAAATTTGAGTCGCCATTTGTTTTATAGATGATGCTTTTATATTCAATTCATTTGCCTTTTTTTGAATTTCAGTAATGCTCCTAGAACTTCCTAATCTCTCGATATCATCCAATATCTCAATCGCATCATCTAATAATTTATTAAATTTATTAGGATTATCAAAAATATAATATTTTGAATCTTGAAATTTCTGTATAGCTCGATCCATTTGTATTTCTAATTCAAAAATGTAATCGATTATGGTAACTTGTTTTCTTTCTGATAAGATTCGAGTTTTTTCATCCATATCCTTTTCTACGCTGTTACTGGCAAAAATCCATAAAATAGCAGCAGGTAACCAGAAAAATATTGAGATAAATGATAAGTTAAAAATACTTCCAAGTAATGATATTAATGGATATGATATAAATAGGGTAATGCTCTTTCCTAATTGTTCTGAAAGCTTAAAAAAGGAGGCGGCAGTTCCTTTATGTTCGGGTAAGTTTATATCTATCATTACGGCATTCCTGTTAGCAACTGGTCCTGCAGATAGCGTTGAGCCAATAAGGGCAAATATCAGGAAAACGATATAACTTGGGTACGTTAAGAAAATTTGACCTATCGTTTGAAGAATGAAAGAAAACATTTCTCCAGTTGGAATTGTATCTGGTGGTATTGGATAATTGATATTAAGAAGGTTAACATCGATTGGTTGCAATGAAAGAAACATTACTATTGCAAACGGAATGGAAAGAATGAGACAAATAGTTCCCAATCTTACTCGATTTTTTTTATTTCTACGAAAAAGGAAATCTCCTAATTGAGAAAAGATGCTATTTCCAAGTATGTATCCTATACCTATCATCCCAGCAAAGATAGTCGAAGTCTGTATTCGAATTTCGGTCGGAATTTGATAAAAAAATTGAAGGGATAACATTGATGTCGTAAAATACACTAATACTGTACCAGGTATTATCGCAAAGAAACCTTGGATAATTAGATAACGATTGGATTTTTGTTTTACAATGTTTATCAAATCTTTCTTAGAAATTTGATAACTATATTCTAAATCCAATTCTATTAACTCTAATAATTCATCTTCACTCGCTCCTCTTTGGGGGATTTTCACGAAAAAAAGAACAATTATTACGACGATGCTTATCCCAGCAAATAAAAGAAATGGAAACCTCCACGTCAAAATCGGTCCTATAAATGATGATAATCCTTGACCTGCACCATTTGAAAAAGAACTTAAAATAGCTAACGTGCCAAACCATCCTGATCTCTCCATTGGAGGAATAGCATCGGAGATAATAGAATAACCAACGGGTAAAACACATCCAAGTCCTGCACCGCTTGCTACCCTTGAAATGATTAACATAAAAAAAGAATTTGAAAATGCAGTTAATATCATTCCAAATGTCCACGAAAAGGCGCCAGCCATAATTACTTTTGTTCTATTAATTTTGTCAGTAAAATACCCCCATACTAAAGCAAAAAGGGCACTTATTAAGACAAAGAACGCATCTGGAATCGCAATTAAAGCCTCACTGATGTTAAACTCTTTTTGTATTGTGGCATAACTAGGAATTAACATGCTAGCACACGCCGTAGAAATAAAAAGTAACACCATAACTAATATGATGGGAGCAAAATCCTTTAATTTCACCTGAGTTAACTTTAAAAGTTTGATAAGAAATTACCATCAGTTAGTTATTATGATAAATAGCATTTGGGACTTAAAAAAGGTTACAACCATATAGAATAACCATTCAATCGTCAGTTTTAAATTGCTCTAAGGTAGTCATTTTGAAATAATAATTAAGAATCGTGTTAACATGTAAGTCCAAAGTATCCAAGACGTTAACATCAACATCTTCTTGACTAATAATTAAGGGAAGTTCAGTACATCCTAAAATGACTCCATCAGTCTTGTATTTATTAATAATACATAAAATCTCGTATTTGGATTCATCTTTGAAAAGACCGATGACTAATTCTTCAAGAATGATGCGATTTATTCTATCTTGTTCCTCATTTGTGGGTGTTATCACTTCTATTCCCTCCTTTGCAAAAAAATTCTGATAAAAAGTTGACTGCATGGTATATTTTATACCTAATAGCAATAATTTCTTCATATTTTCTTGCCGTGCTTTCTCAGCGGTAGCTTTAACAATGCTAATTAATGGAACTTTCGTAAGTTGGGCTAAAGCATCATATACTGCGTGGGGTGAGTTTGCAGCCATGGCGATAAAACTGACTCCTGCTTGTTCTAATGCAGTAATACTATCCAATAAATATTCGATATATCTCTCTCTATTATCGCCATATTCAAGATCTATTATTTTTTGAAAGTTTAGGCTGAATATTATTACTTCTGGATAATTATAATCATGTTTTCTTTCAAAGTACTTTTCTAAGATTTGAACATAATATTTTACTGTAGAAGCATAACTCATTCCACCTATAATTCCAATCCTATTTGAGTTCATTTTTCTTGTAAATCTTCATTTCAATTTCTTATAATTCGAATAATTAAGAATGATAACTTAGATTATTTTTAAAATCTTCGTGAAATCGGGATTTCACGATCTTTTATGTATTTCAGTATATTATCATAATATTACAATTTATCATTAATAACAATTTAATCTAAACAAAAAAAATAAAATCATTCTGAAATAATTCTTCCTATATCTTTAACCAATTTTAAAAGAACTTACAATCATGAGATCTCACCATCTACTTGCAATAGAAAAATTTACCCAATATATAAAGGAAGACCCTAAATTCATTGCTCTTATTATTGGTGGTTCAATAGCTAAGGGATTAGAGCGTGAAGATTCCGATATCGATGGAATAATTATCGCTACTGATGAAGAATTTAACAAAAGAAGTAAAAGAAATCGATTTTTATTTTATGATCCATCATTTTGTGATTACCCTGGAGGATATGTTGAAGGGAAGATAGTAAATCTTGAATTTTTAGAAACTGTAGCTGAACGGGGGACCGAGCCAGCACGAGATGCGTTTAGAGGTGCGTGGATATCATATTCTGAAATTCCAGAACTTGAGGATCTCTTGAAAAAAATTCCTGTTTTTCAAAAAGAGGAGAAAATTGAAAAAATACAGAAATTCCACGCTCAATTAGAAGTAGCAAATTGGTATGTTAAAGAAGCAGAAAGAAGAAATGATCCTTACTTATTAAACCGCGCAATTTTAGATTTAGTATTTTTTGGTGGAAGAATGATTTTAGAGCATAATGAAATTCTCTATCCTTATCATAAATGGTTCATGAATGCATTAGAATTTGCACCTGATAAGCCTAAAGGGTTAATAAAGTTGATAGAAAACGTTTTAATGGAAAGAAACTCTACGAATGCTCAAGCTTTATATGATGTAATTAAAAGTTTTAGAAAGTGGGAAACTCGAGGTATTGCCAATGTGGGATTTTTACTTGATACAGAATTAGCATGGTTAGAGGGAAAACCATACATAGGCGATATATAACTTTTCTTTGTTATAAACGTGATAAATTTTCTGTAATTTTATTAATAAGAACATGCTAATCTTATTATTAAAACTCTTTTTAATGGTTAGTGATTATGAAAGGAAAATTGTTAGGTGGGATCTTAGCAATTGTCGGTGGAGCAATAATGCTTATTGCCGGGTTTATGACACTTCTTACTATACCAGGTATAGAAGCTAATTTGGTTATTGCTGGTCTTACGTGGGATGACGTTGGAATCTCTCCATTCATCTTTTATTTGAGATCGATACTTACATTTCTCTGGGCTTTATTAGGTATTATTGGTGGAATTATCTTAATAGTGAGTAAAAATATTGGTGGCTATTTAGCGTTGATTGGAGGTATTTGT
>Ga0315535_1001160_pt1 | contig 17909 bp, 17 predicted proteins | sample SalMarSW160220MG_2_FD_203092 | JGI IMG/M metagenome (GOLD analysis project Ga0315535, IMG submission 203092) | Salt marsh sediment microbial communities from the Plum Island Ecosystem LTER, Massachusetts, United States - Salt Marsh Sediment SW1602-20 ... | reverse complement strand
GGGCACCTCGACAACTTTCGCCTGGATTTCAGCTTCCAGCGACTCAATCTGCGATATCACGTCACTGGTCAGTGCCTCCAGAGAGACGATGTGGCTTTCGGTGTCCCTCCGCAGTTTGACCTCCGCCCCACCCCCCTCGAGCGAGCGTTTGCTCACCGTCACTCGGATCGGCATCCCCAGCAGATCGGCGTCAGCGAACTTCACCCCGGGGCTCTCATCGCGATCATCAAACAGGACTTCGACGCCGGCTGAAGTCAAATCCGCCAGGACATCATCTGCCTGAGCCTCCCCTCCCCGCAAAGACAACAGATGAACCTGGAAGGGAGCGATGCTGATGGGCCAAATCAGGCCCTGGTCATCATGATGTGCCTCGGCGGAGCAGGCGAGCAACCTCCCGCTGCCGATGCCGTACGATCCCATGACGACCGGATGCTCTTCACCTTCCTGGTCGAGGAAGGTGGCATCCATCGCCGCGCTGTAGCGAGTGCCGAGCTTGAAGATGTTGCCTGCCTCAACGCCTCGGACCGTTCTCAGCTCCGAACCGCACTCAGGGCACCCATGGCCCTCATCAGCCGCGACGATGTCGGCCACAATGTCCGCCTCAAAATCACGCCCGTAGTTGACATTCAGCAGGTGAAATCCTTCTTTGTTGGCACCAGCTACCAGGTTGGGAGACTCGGTCACCAGGTCATCTACCACGACGAGCGCTCCCTGGATACCGATCGGCGAGGCGAATCCGGGGACGGCCCCCTGCGCCACGATTTCCTCCTCCTTGGCCGGCCGGAGGTCCTTGGCCTTCAGCGCGTTGAGCAGCTTGGTTTCGTTGAGATCCATATCGCCGCGCACAACCGCAAACACGAAGCGTTCGACATCCTCACCCGCCTCAGACAGCGTGGCGACCATGAACACCGCCTTTGCAGTCCGAGCCTTTGGGATCTCCAGGAATTTGGCCAGGCCATCGATGGTCTTGATCTCCGGGGTGGCCACTTCCTCAAGGTCCAGAGGCGCTTCCTGCTCGGCCTTGGGCTTTCGGAAGCGGGCGATTTGGCGGTTGGCCGCGTAGCCACAGTTGTCGCACAAGAGCAGGGTGTCCTCGCCAACCGGGGTCAGATACATGAACTCATGCGCCATGGCCCCGCCCATCATCCCAACATCCGATTTCACTGAGATGACGGGCAGGCTGCAGCGGTTGAAGATGTTGAAATAGGCCTGGTAGTGGGCGCGGTACTGCTTGTCGAGGCCCGCCTCATCAGCATCCAGGCTGTAGCTGTCCTTCATCGTGAACTCGCGAACGCGGATCAATCCCGCCCGAGGACGAGGGTCATCACGCCATTTGGTCTGGATGTGGTAGATCAGCTGCGGCAGCTGGCGGTAGGACTTGATCTCCTTGCGGATCAGATCAGCCACCACTTCTTCATGGGTCATGGCCAGCACCATGTCTCGTCCAGACCGATCTTTGAGGCGCGTAAGCTCAGGGCCTACCTGATACCAGCGGCCCGTCTCCTGCCAGATGTCGGCCGGGTTCACCACCGGCATCGTGATTTCCTGCCCGCCGATGGCATTGATCTCGTCCCGCATGATGTCCTCAATCTTGTCCAGCGACCGTCGGCCCAGCGGAAGGTAGCTGAAAATCCCGGCCGCCAACTGGCGGATGAAGCCGGCCCGAACCAGAAGCTCATGGCTGGGAATTTCGGCGTCCGAAGGCTTCTCCCTCAGGGTTTGGCTGAACAAGTGACTCATTCGCATAATGGCCTCCTTACAGAGCATTCGATCCAAATAATGACGGCTGGGATTCCCCAGCGCTCTTCAACGGAAACGCCCCACATCTGTGGGGCGTAGGGACATCGCCAACGACTCGCGACGGTCGAGGCTATCCGACCATCGGTGTGCGCCGTTCGACGTCCCCGCGCCAGGATGGGGCCGGAGCCTGCGGTGGAACTGGCAGAACGTCGAACAATCTTAGCACGCACATGTGAACAAGGTACCACCGATGCCGGCTCGGGTCAACAAATAATTGACACCAGGAGATCAGATTGACGGCAGCTGGGACACATCCTCCCAGGCGATGACCCGCATCCGGCGCCAGACGTCGGCCTGCCGGACGCGATCGGCGAAATCAATCCAATCGCCCTGCAGTTGCGGGGCCCAGATACGCCGGGGTGCGAGGAGCCACAGGTGCAGGGTGCGGCCCGTGTTGGCCGCCAAATGACCGCCCAACCTGAGGGAACGTGCCAGTTGATAGTGGCGGTTACAGGCCGGCGGTGGCCCCTCTGGTATGGGGCGGTCAAGGTTCAAGTCCTGCACAAACTGCGCCGCACCATCATCCCAGTACCGACACGCATCCAGATGTCCATCAGCCCGGGCTTGGACCTCAGGGCATCGACCGGCGCCATAGCGACTGCACCGCCCCAGCCGGCTCGTATGTTTGGCTTCGACCAGAACCAATTGGCTTGGACCAACCAGGAAAAGGTCGACTTCAGTCTGCGGCCCAGCGCCATCCACAGCATCCAAAGAGTCATCCAACTCAGGCAGGCGTTGACCATCGACGCTGTAACCCCAGAAAAAGGGCCGCAGATCTTCGTCAGAGAAAGCTACCTCACGCGTCCCCCACAATGGCCGAATCGCCATGAAGTCCGAAAGAGGACGCCCTGGCCAAAGGCGTGGATAGAGGCTGTTCCACAGGAGTGCGTTTTCTGAACGGGGATGGCGCGTGTTGGCCAGTATGGTTTCAGGCAGGACGTCGAAGATCGGCTCACCGGCGCCCTGAAGCCATCGCTGCGGACGGGGTCGATCGACTTCAGAGGAGGACATCATCATAAGGTCCCACCGGCCGCGCCCACCGTCCCAGTCAGCCGATCCGCTCCAGCTCGTCGATCTTGGCCAGTCGGCGGACATGCCGAGGTTCGCCGCTGAACTCTGCACCCAAGAAGGCCCTAACCAGTTCGCGGGCCAGTTCCGGGCCGATGATTCGGGCGCCGAGAGCGAGCACGTTGACGTTGTCGTGTTCGACGGATTGATGGGCCGAATAAGTATCATGACACAGACCGGCGCGGATCCCCTTGAGTTTGTTGGCAGCCACGGCGGCCCCGACGCCGGATCCGCACAGCAGGATGCCTCTTTCGGCCTGGCCGTCCTGAATGGCCCGGCCGAGCTTCTCGGCGTAGTCAGGATAGTCGACCGGCTCCGTCGAGTCTGTGCCAAGATCGATCGCCTCATGGCCGTGGGAGGCCACAATTTCGATAACCTCGGCCTTGAGGGGGAACCCTGCGTGATCGGAGGCGACAGCGATTCTCATGCCCCGGCCTCCATCGGCTGGGTGCGGTTCAGCACCTGCTTGGCTGTCTCGGCCACTTTGGCCGCCGTCAGGCCGCGGTCTTGGTAGATCTCTTTGTATGGCGCCGATTCGCCGAACCAGTGCAAACCCACCACAGCCCCATGGTCACCTACCCAACGCTCCCACCCCAACGTGGCGGCAGCTTCGACCGCCACACGGGCGCGGATGCCCTCGGGGAGGACCTCATGTTGGTAGGACTCGGGCTGCTTCTCAAACAGCTCCCATGAGGGCATGGAAACCACGCGCGCAGGGATCCCATCAGATGCCAGAAGCCGGCCAGCTTCCACCGCTAGCTGCACCTCGGAGCCGGTCCCAATCAGTATGACCCGAGGTTCGCCGTCTCCCAGGTCACCCATGACGTACGCGCCCTTGTGTAGGTTCTCGGCTGGGGCAAACTCATTGCGATCGAAGGTGGGCACACTTTGCCGGGTCAGCACAAGCGCCGTGGGTCCCTCGCGCCAGCGCAGAGCGGCCAGCCAGGCCTGTGCCGTTTCGTTGGCGTCGGCCGGTCGGATGGTGGTCATATTTGGGATGGCTCGAAGTGAGGCCAACTGCTCAATCGACTGATGGGTCGGACCGTCTTCGCCAAGCCCGATGGAGTCGTGCGTAAAAATGTAGATGGGGCCGATCTTCATCATCGCCGCCAGGCGGATCGTAGGCCGCATGTAGTCTGAGAAGATCAGGAATGTCCCGCCATAGGGGATGAGGCCGCCATACAGGGCCATGCCGTTCAGGGCTCCGCCCATGGCGTGCTCGCGGACGCCGAAGTGGATGTAGCGAGCCAGCCGATCCTCGGGGGAGAATGCGGGCTCGCCTTTGACATCGGTCTTGTTGGACCCCGTCAGATCGGCCGAGCCGCCGATGAGTTCGGGGATACCTTCGGCGGTGGCGTTGAGAGTCTTGCCAAACGACGCCCGTGTGGCCATACCCTTGGCATCCGGTTCGAATCTGGGCAGCGATTCTTCGACCCCCTCGGGCAACTGTCCTTCAAGTGTCCGATCGAGCTGGGCCGATAAATCAGTGTGCGCCTCTGCGTATGCCTGGCGCATCTCAACCCATTGGTTGCGGAGTTCGGCGCCACGCTTGCCCGCAGCCTGGAAGTGCTCTCGCACATCGTCCGGCACCAAGAAGCGCGGCTCCTCGGGCCAGCCGAGGTTATCCTTGGCGCCATTGAGTTCCTCATCGCCGGGCGGCTCGCCGTGGGCTGCGGCGGTGTCCTGCTTGGTGGGTAGACCAAATCCGATGTGTGTGCGGGCCACGATGATCGAGGGGCGCGGGTCGTTTTCGGCGGCTGTCAACGCCTGATCCACGGCCTCCACATCGTTGCCGTCATCCACCGTCTGGACATGCCAACCGTAGGCTTCAAATCGGCCGGCCCGATCCTCCGTGTAGGCCAGATCTGTGCTTCCATCAATTGAAATATGGTTGTTGTCGTAGATGTAGATCAGGCTTCCCAGCTTCAAATGGCCTGCCAGGCTGGCGGCCTCGTGGGAAATGCCCTCCATCAAATCACCGTCGGACACAATGGCGTAGATTCGGTGATCAAACAAGGGATATTGGTCCCGGTTGTACATCGCAGCCATGTGGGCACGGGCTATCGCCATCCCGACCCCGTTGCCAAATCCCTGGCCCAGCGGCCCAGTGGTGGTTTCAATTCCAGGTGCTGCCCAATACTCGGGGTGGCCGGCCGTCACGCTGTGGAGCTGCCGGAACTGCTTGAGCTGGTCCATCGGCATGTCGAAGCCGGTCAGATGAAGCAAGGAATAGAGAAGCATGGATCCGTGCCCGGCGGAGAGGATGAACCGGTCCCGGTTGGGCCACTTGGGATGGGTGGGGTCGAAACGCAGGTGACGAGTCCAAAGTACGTAGGCCAAGGCCGCATCACCCATGGGCAGGCCGGGGTGGCCGGAATTGGCTTTCTGCACAGCATCTGCTGAGAGGAATCTGATGGTGTTGATCGCGCGTTGAACGAGATCTTGGTCTGTCATGTCACGCTCCAGGTGCGGTTTTGAGCGACGTTCGGGGTCATGGTTAGGGGCACGCATAGGCGTCCCTGACCTCAGATTCATCTTATCACGCGCCCGCTGCAGAACCCTGGTCTCTTAGAAACGGCGCTTCGGACCACCTACCCTTTGCGCCCTTGGAGCCAGGCCTTAAGAGCCCTCATGCATTCGATGCCCACCTTGTGACCGGTGTCGGATTCGCAGTAGTCGATATGGGCCCCGGCTTCGCGCAGCAGTTGAACATCACTACGTGCCCGGTCTATCGGAACTCGGTCATCCAAGGTTCCATGGCTCCAGAAGATCGGCAGACCCTTGAGACCTGTCAGTTCTCCCTTGGGCAAGTAGGCCGCCAAGGCCGCCAAGCCTCGAGGTTTGACGTCACCCAGCGCCGACAGTGAAAAAGCCAGTGCCGAGCCCTGGCTGAATCCAATCAAGTAGGTCCCTTCCGGAGCCAGGTCGTTCTGTGCCGCAAGTGATTCCATCCAGCGTGTGAGAGCCTGGCGTGCCGGATCGAAATCGTGCAAGCTTCCCTCAGGGCCGAGGTGGGATTCAAGCCAGGCAAAGCCGCCGCCTTCCGCCGTGAAAAGCCCGCGCGGTGAGGCGATGAGCCCTCCTTGCGGCAGGGCGGACTCAATGACCCAGAGCACATCTTCGTCTCCGCCGAAACCGTGCAGGAGCAGAAAGGAGGGTACGCCGGAGTGTGTGGCGGGCCTCAGTCGGTAGGTCAGATCCGACGCTGGATCATGGAGAAGTTGCGGAGCCGACGGGTCGTTAGAGCTAGTCACTTGGGTCGTCCGCGAGCTGTGCCGCGAGATCAGGCAGACAGCCCTTGATGATCGTGTCGGCATCTCGCAGTGGATCGTCTTCGTGGGGCAGCGCATGGTCGGGTGTGATATGGACCGTCAGGCGCCTGGCCGCCTCGCGCAGGGTCTCCGAAAGGGCTGGATCGCTGGCGAACCATTCGAGCAGGCGATACGCATTCGGGGTGCCAGGATCCTCGCCCCTTCGCCGAGCGCTCTCGCCGATCGCCCAGCCGGCCGCCCGGCGCGCGTGCACCCGCGCACGCCCCTCGTTGCCGGCCAGGCGCGCCTGCTCAGCTTGCTGTCTCTCATCAAGAATAATCTTAAGTTCCGGTTGCCCTGGCACAAAGGGGATGTTAACACACGACCGGGCCTGTTAGCCCGGTCTTGGTCGACTCAGCTTGCTTGCCGCTGGCTACTTGTTCTTGCCCGGAGGTTTTCCTGGCATACCGTTCCCCCCGCCGGAAGAGCCGGACCCCCCGTCCTTGTTCTGACCGGGGGGACCGCCGGGAGGACCCGGGGTATGATCGCTGGATGGGCCTTTGCCCGGCGATCCATTCTGGCCGGGGGGCCCGTCGGGTGGACCGTTACCCTGATTTCCGTTTCCGGGCTCATCATCGGCGGAAGGCGTCTTCTTGAGCTGGCCAGGGGCCAACTGGCTCGGGTCCAAGCCTTGTTCAACAGCGTCGAGAACATCAAGCCCATGGTGCGATTTGGTCAGGGCGTTCTCCAAACCCTTGCGAGCAGGCTCGGGCGCCGTCGCCAGCAAGGCCTGCAGAACCTGCGTATGGTGATCAAGATTGGCACGCGTCTGGACGAGGCTGGCTTCGTCCTGCGTGCCTGCCGCCTGTTCCATTTGTGCCAGCGTGTGGCTGTAGCTGTCAACGGCCGCGGGCAGATCTCCATCCCGCCCAACCTGCAGCAAGGCTTGAATCTCCGACAAGCGTTCATCGGCCAGACTGCGCAGATAGGCGCCGCGCGCGTCCGGCGAGAAGGTCAAGGCGAGGCGGGTTGATTCGAACCCCAGCTTGACGCCGTACAGGCCATCGCCGGGAAGCGAGCTTTCGGCGGCATAGGCGACACCCGTGCCGCTGGCCAGGAGGGCGAACACCAGGAACAGGCTCGCCATGGCGAAGGCATAGCGGCGGAAGAGATTGGGACGGCGTCGTGGCCGAGCATCCCGCTGAGTTGATTTGCGGGCGGCGCCGACTCTATTCAGGACGCGAGCTCGAGTGCGGGCCACCGCCGCGCGTGTTGGAGCCTCCGGCGACAATTCCGCTTCAAGGGTCGCAGCCAGAGCAAGCAAATCAGCAGTCTCAGCGTGCTCGAGTGCCTGGTCGCCAGACGCGTCCCCAGCCCGGCTTTGCCGGGCGGTCAAGGCGTCGTCCAACATCCTGGCAGCTCGTCTTTCATCCATAGTCAAGCTCATGTTTCCAATTCTTGGCGAAGGGCTTTCAGCGCTCTGTGCAACAAGACCCTGGCGGCGCCTTCGCTTCGATCCATCCATTCGGCGGCCGTACTCGTGGGCAGGCCAAGAAGTACTCTCAGCCGAATGATCTCTTGATAGTCATCCGGAAGCTGGGCCATCGTGCTCTTGATCCGGACGATTTCTTCTTGATCGGTCAACCTCTGCTCTAGCCCTGGCTCCGCAGCTTCGAGCGGCTCACTCGCCTCAAGCGGCTGTACGGAGCCAGTTTGCCGATAGTGATCCACCAGCAGATTGCGAGCCACCTGATACAGGAAGGCCGAGTAGGCCCAGCCTCGGTCTTCGTAGGTCGCGAGTGACTCGTATGACCTTACGAAGATGTTCTCGGTCAAATCTTCGGCGTCTTGGGCATCCGCCACACGAGTGCGCACGTAGCGGAAGATCTGATCGACATAGCGCTCATACAACTGCCCAAAGCATTCGGTTTCACCGCGCTTAGCGCGCGAGATCAGTTCCGCGTCGGGCAATTGGCCCAAATCAGCTTCACTCATGAGAACGTCATCTGTTCCGCTTCGTTACACTGCCCATCGCCGCAGGATAGCATATTCGATGCGTTGGATGGAATGGGAGAGAAGGTGGGGGGGACTGGGTCAGGCGCCCAGCTCTGAGAGGCACCGGCTTGAGGGCTAGATTGCGGACACCGGAGGCAGACAGTGAATGCAGATGAAGAGCCTGCCCGGAGCGCACATGACGACCTCGGAAGTCATGAGCGCCCGGCACGCAGCGGCCGGGCGCTAGGGTATCGGGCGAGTTTGGCTCCTTCTAGTATTCCAGCTCGCTGTCCCCACTGATGCGCTTGCGAAAGGTCCAATACGACCAACCTTGATAGAAGAGCACGAACGGCAGCAGGGAAATTGCCACGATGGACATCACCCGCAGCGTGTAGGGGCTGGAGGCGGCATTGTAGATCGTGAGACTCAGAGACGAACCCAAACTGGACACCATCACCCGGGGATACAGGCCAATGAACATCGTGATCGTTGACAAGGCGATGGACAGTCCGGTCATTCCAAAGGCCCAGCCCATTTGCTTCTGACGAATGAACCAACCCGAGACGAGCATGGCAGCGCCGGCGCCAAGCGGGATGACTCCTGGATCAACGCCGAGTCTGGCAAACATATCGGTCACGAAATAGCCTACGCCGACGGAGAAGAAGCCGATCACTACGGCGAACGGCCAAATCCGCTGCGCTGCCTGCCGGGCCAACTCGCCCAATTCGCCTTCGACCCGAAGGCTCAAAAAGATGGCGCCGTGGAGCGTAAACACGATCAGCGTCGTCAAACCCCAGGCGAGGGCATACGGATTGAGCAGATTGAAGAAGCCGCCGACGTAGGTCATGCTGGAGTCGATCGGGACACCCAACAACAAGTTCCCCAGCGCCACACCCCAGAGCACCGCCGGAACCAGGCTTCCTACAAAGATCAGCCCGTCCCACACTCCCCGCCAGCGGCCAGTCTCATGCTTGGAGCGAAATTCGAAGGCTGCCCCGCGCGCGATGAGTGCCACCAGCATCAAGACCAGCGGGAGATAGAACCCGCTGAACATCGTCGCGTACCAATTGGGGAAAGCGGCGAACATGGCACCGCCTGCGGTGATCAGCCAGACTTCATTGGCATCCCAAAAGGGACCGATCGCATTCACCATCATCCGGCGCTGCTGGTCGTCGCGGCCGAGGAAGGGAAGCAGGATACCAACCCCGTAGTCGAAACCTTCCAGGAAGAAGAAGCCCACGAACAGCACGGCGATGAGCAGGAACCAGACAGTGTTGAGATCCATCCTAAGCCTCCAACCTCTTCCCGCTAGCCGTATGCCGTGTCTTTGTGGGTGGGCCCGCCTGCTCCCTTACGCGCGAACTTGAACAGCAAGAAGGCATCCGCACTGAACAGGGAGACATAAACAAGGGTGAACAAGATCAGCGAGGTCAGCACCTCGGCCGACGTGACACTCTTCGATACGGCATCTTGCGTGCGTTGTAGGCCGAAAACGATCCAGGGCTGCCGAGCGATCTCGGTGAACATCCAACCGGTGGTGTTGGCAAAATAGGGCAGCACGATCGCCAGGGGGAGGATCTTGAGCAGCCGGGAAGGTTCGGGCACGGTGTTGCGCAGCGTCTTCGCCAGAGCCCAACCTCCCAGCACAAGCATCAAAAAGCCCGCCCCGACCATGAACCTAAACGTCCAATAGCTGACGGCGACAGGCGGTATGTAGTTGCCCGGGCCGTAGGTCGTCTGATACTCCGCCTGTAGGTTCTTGATGCCCTGTACCTCGCCTGTGGGTTGGTTGTAGGCGAGGATGCTGAGCAGGTAGGGGACCCGGATGGCGAAAACGTCCTTCAATTGCGGCTCATTGCCGATGGTGAACAAGGACATTGACGCCGGATTCTGGCTCTCCCACAGGGCTTCGGCAGCGGCCATCTTCATCGGCTGGGTTCGAACCATGTGCTGCGCCTGGCTGTGTCCGATGATGATCACCAAGCATGTGGCGACCACGGCGTAGACGGCTCCCCATTTGAAGGATTGTTGGAAGACGTCCAGATTGACCGATTTGCGCACGAGATGGTAGGCGCTGATTCCCAACACAAAGAAAGCCGCCGTGGTCATCGAAGCGGCCAAGACGTGGGGGAACTGCGTCCAGACGTGTGGGTTGGTTAAGAGCGCCCAGAAGTCCACCATCTCTGCCCGACCGTTGCGCAGGACGTACCCCACCGGCTCCTGCATGAATGAATTGGCGATCAGGATCCATAGGGCTGAGAGATTGGATCCCAAAGCAACCAACCAGATTGAAAGGACGTGGACGCGCTTCGAAACCCGTTCCCACCCAAAGATCCAGACGCCCAAGAAGGTCGACTCAAGGAAGAAGGCCAGCAGGGCCTCGATTGCCAACGGGGCGCCGAAGATGTCTCCCATGAAGCGCGAATACTCCGCCCAATTCATCCCGAATTGGAATTCGAGCACAATGCCAGTGACCACCCCGACGGCGAAGTTGATCACAAACAACTTGCCCCAGAACTTGGTCATCCTTAGGTAGAGTTCGTCACCGGTCCGCACGTATAGCGTCTCCATCAGTGCCACCAAGATGGATAGACCGAGCGTTAAGGGGACGAGGAAGAAATGGAATGTTGCTGTGAGTCCAAACTGCCAGCGTGCCAGGGTGAGTGCATCCATCCAAAATCCTCCCGCGTTGTGGCGGACGCGTAACTTGTCAATTAGTGAAAATTTGCACAAATAGCCTACGCGCTTGCGCCTATGCTCGCCTAGTAACGAATGTCACGCCTCGAGGCGAGGGGAGTCCCAAGCAAGTGCAGGCCCGGCTTCCACCGGGCCTACGACAGTGCTTGGTTGGATATCGGGCAGAGTTTAGATAGAGAATTCCGGCCCAGGCCGGCTGATGTGATCGAGGAATTCCTGACGGGTTTTCGAATTTTTATGGAACGTGCCGCACAAGGCGCTCGTCACCATGATCGCGTTGGCCTTCTTGACCCCGCGCATGGTGGCACACAGGTGCCAGCCTTCAACCACCACAGCCACCCCCATCGGATTGAGCACCGCCTCCAAGAAGTCGGCAATTTGGCGCGTCATGCGTTCCTGGACCTGTAGCCGACGTGAGAACAGATCGACCACGCGCGGGATCTTGGACAGCCCAATGATCTTCTTGGAGGGGATATAGGCAACGTGGGCCCGTCCCAGGAAGGGGATCAGGTGATGTTCGCACAGGCTGTAGAACTCAATATTCTTGACGATGACCATGTCCGAGTATTCAACATCGAAAAGGGCTTCGTTGATCAACTCGTAGGGATCCACCCGATAGCCGGCCAGCAGTTCGTCGTACATCCTGGCAACGCGCGAGGGCGTCTCCTCTAGACCCTGGCGGTCAACATCCTCGCCAAAGGCAGTCAGCAAACCGGTGACAGCATCCTCAATCTCGCGCTTGGCGACCCCCACACCCCCCAGGAGTTCGGCGGCAGCTTCAATGTCGTGCATGGTGTCCTCCGAATTCAGGCGTCAGAACAGCATCCTACCATAGGCGGAGGTCCTGCTCGAACCTTCAGCTGGAGGTCTGCCATCCATTGAATGTACAATGGGACCCATGGAACCCAAGGTTTCACTCAAAGGACGCACTGCCCTGGTGACCGGCTCTGGTCGCCGACTCGGCCGAGCCTTCGCGCTGGGTTTGGCTGCCGCCGGTGCCGACGTGGCGGTCCACTTCCATGGGTCGCGCGAGGGTGCCCAGAAGACGGCGGACGATGCCAGCCGCCATGGGGTGCGAGCCGACGTGTTTCAAGCGGACTTGGGCGATATTGCGCAAGCCGCCGGCCTGATCGAAAGCGTCTCCTCCACCATGGGGCAGGTGAACATACTGGTGAACAGTGCCGCCATCTTCGAGCCAATCGGGCCGGATGAAACCGACCTCGACGCCTGGGTGCGCCACATGCGGATCAACCTGACATCGCCTTTCTTCCTCACCCAGGCGTTCGCCCGCCAACTGGATCGAAAACCTGGTTCCGTGGTTAATGTCCTCGACTGGCGTGCTCTTCGCCCTGGAACTGATCATTTTCCGTATACAGTGAGCAAGGGCGGCTTGGCCGTTGTGACCAAAAGCCTGGCCCAGGCCTACGCGCCACACATTCGCGTCAACGCGCTCGCCCTGGGAGCCATCCTCCCGCCAAGTGATGGCGGCGGCGCCAGAAGTGATGCGCCGATTCAAGGCACGCCTGCCGCTCGCTGGGGTACGGTTGAAGAAGCAGTGCATGGATTGGTCTTCCTCGTCGGGGGACCAGAATACGTGACCGGTCAGATCTTGTATGTTGATGGTGGTCGTCACCTTACCTAAGGAGCTTGCGAGCATGGCAGACGACAAAGTGGTGGTCAGGGACCTGATGGTGCGTGGCGTCATCGGCATCAACGACTGGGAACGCGAAGTTGAGCAGGACATCCTGGTGAATCTCACCATGTACACCGATCTCCGCAAGGCCGGCGCAAGTGACGATATTGAAGATACCGTCAACTACCGGACCGCGGCCAAGTCGGTCATCGACCACATCAAATCGCACCAGCCATTCACCGTCGAAGCGCTGGCGACCGACATCGCCCAGATTTGCCTCGAGCAACCCAATGTGAAGCGCGTCAAAGTGCGTGTGGAGAAACCCGGCGCGCTCCGCTTCGCACAGTCGGTCGGCGTCGAGATTGAACGCGAGGCCTCTGACCTTGCCTGAGATCGCCATCATCGCCCTTGGGTCTAATGTCGACGCCGAGCGCTACCTTCCGCTGGCCGCGGCGGCCTTGAACAGGTTGGGCCAAGTGCGAAAAGTTTCATCCACCTATGAGAACCCGGCTGTTGGCCCGCCCGGGCAACCGGATTTTCTGAACGCCGCCGTATGGCTTGAGACGGATGAAGAACCCGACAGCCTTCGCCGGCATCTGCACGACATCGAGAGCCAGCTTGGCCGGGAACGAGGCAGCGATCGCTATGCGCCGCGCACAGTAGATCTCGATCTCTGCATCTGGGATCGCAAGGTTGACGACCGCTCGGACCATCCACTCCCAGATCCGGATCTGCTCACGCGAGCGTATCTGGCGGCTGTCGTCGCCGAGCTTATCCCTGACTTCGAGCATCCGGAAACCGGAGAGACGATGCAGGCCATCGCCGAGCGTTTGGCGCCAGGCGCCGATCTCCGCCCGCGTCCAGGGGTGACCGCCGAAATGCGCCGGGCCTGTACCGGGACTTCAACCTGATGGCTCACCCCACCCAGCTCTTTCCGTGCAACTCCGTTTGCGCCCAAACCATCATCACCTTCGGGAGACGTCACCATGGCCCGTGAAACGGCTGATGTCGTGATTTGCGGCGCCGGCATCGCCGGGGTTTCCGCCGCATACCACCTGACAGTTCATCACGGCATCCGGAACGTGGTGTTGGTGGATGAGCTGCCGCCGCTCTCCCTGACGAGCGACAAATCGACCGAGTGTTATCGCAATTGGTGGCCTGGCCCCGGCAACGCCATGGTGAAGTTGATGAACCGCAGCATCGATCTGCTCGAAAAGTGGGCTGATGAGAGCGGCAACGCCATACACCTCAACCGCCGCGGCTACTTGTTCGCCACCGCGGAGGCTTCCAAGATCGACGACTACTTGGCCATCAGCCGTGAGGCCGAAGCCAACGGAGCTGGACCGCTGCGAGTTCACCGTGGGCGGCCGGATGATCCCGAATACGTACCCTCCCCAGCCGAAGGATTCCACGATTTACCCACCGGGGCCGACTTGTTTGTCGATCACGACTTGATCCGGGAGCATTTCCCCTACCTCGCTGCGGATACGGTGGGTGTCCTGCACCCGCGTCGCTGCGGCTGGTTCAGCGGCCAGCAAGTTGGCAGACTGCTTTTGGAACGCGCCCGGCAGGCCGGCCTTCGGCTGGTCAGCGGCACCGTCGACGGAGTCGAACACGACGAACGCGTCCACGCAGTTCACATCAAAACCGCCTCGGGGGCGCTCGACATCGATACGGATAGATTTGTCATGGCCGCCGGACCCAAGTCTCAGGACGTGGCGGCGCTGCTAGGTGTCGAGCTACCCATCTATTGTGAGCTGCATGCCAAGGTGTCGATGGCTGACCCCAACGGGGCGGTGCCCAGGACTGCTCCGCTCGTGATCTGGTCGGATGATCAAACTCTGGAATGGACTGCCGAGGAGCGCGAGCTGCTGGCGGAGGATCCCGATTCGGCCTGGCTTCTCGACCCTCTGCCGGCGGGCGTGCATGTTCGCCCCGAAGGTGCCGCCGACAGCCCTATGATCCTCATCCTGTGGACCTATGATCTCGATCCGGTTGAGCCCACGTTCCCACCGGAGTTCGATCAGGTCGTCTACCCCGAGGTGGCGTTGCGCGGCTTGTCCCGCATGATCCCGGACCTGAAGAGCTACATCGAACGTATGCCCAAGCCCTTTGTTGATGGCGGCTACTACGTGAAGACCCAGGAGAATCGGCTGCTCGCCGGACCGCTGCCGGTGGAAGGAGCCTACCTTCTTGGAGCGCTCTCTGGATACGGAATGATGGCCTCGCCGGCCGCCGGCGAATTGCTGGCCGCCCACGTGACGGGGAACGAGCTTCCCGAATACGCAAACTGGTTTGACCTGGGACGCTACAGGGAGGATGACTACCAGCGTTTGCTCGAAACCTGGGAAGCTTCGGGCCAACTCTAGTTCAACTTCAACCCACGCGGTTCATAGGATCTCTGCCTTGCGCAGAATCATCTCAATCTTATTTCGATCAGAATCCGACAACTCCTGAAGCGGACCGCGCACGGGGCCGCCGTAGTAGCCCCGGAGATCAAGTCCAGCCTTAAGACCCGGCACGCCATATTGGCTGGTGACTGCCCGGTTCGGCGCCAGCATGGCTTGTTGAATCACGCGTGCGCCCTCGATATCACCTGCTTGGAACAAGGACATCAGGCGTGCCAGATGCTCCGCCGCCAAGTTTCCCAGGGCGGGTACGCACCCCACCGCGCCAACGCTAAGGCCGGCCAGAAGGAAACTGGCCGATCCCGCCAGGATCTGGAAGTCGGCTGGGGTGGCCCCGACCAATCCCGCGATGCGCACGATGTCCCCACCGCTGTCCTTCATGCCGATGATGCGCGGATGATTGGCCAGCTCAATGACAGCCTCTGCGGGCAGATTGAGGCCGGTATTGGCCGGTACGTTGTAAAGGATCAAGGGAATGGACGCCCGATCGGCGATGTAGGTGTAGTGTTTCACGAATGCCGAAGCCGTCATGAGGGCCTTGTAATAGCTCGGTGTGACCAGAAGCAGCGCATCGGCGCCAATCTCGGCCATGCCCTGGCACAGATCCAACGTGCCACGGGTTGATTCAGCTCCCGCCCCGCCGATCAAAAGCCGGTCTTGCGGGATCGCCTGGCGAGCAGCCCTTACAACTGCCAACCGTTCATCGGGGGACAGAAGGGCGAACTCGCCGTTCGAGCCGCCCACCACGTAGCCGTCGAGCGGCTCGCTGTTCCATCGCTCCATGTTCGCCTGAAAGGCATCCAGCTTCAGGTCGCCCCGATCATTAAACGCTGTGGGGACCGGTGGGAAAAGTCCGGACAATGAGAGGACAGGATCGGTCATGATGGGGCTGGAGCCCCTACGCGCTCTTATTAAACGCAGCGACAGCCTTGTGAACCGCCGCCCTGATGCGTTCGTCGGGTATGTCGTCCACCTCCTGGTAGGCGACCCCATTGATCCAGATCGATAGTGTGTCGTCAGGGTCCGTTGCAAAGTCGATCTGCGTCCCCGCCAGGTCCGGGTGGGATTTGAGATCCGCCTGGACCAGGGACTCGATCTCCTCGCTCATGGGGGAAGCCACCTTCTCTCCAGGATCGATTCTGGCGTCCTTCAAGGCATTTAGAGATTCTGGCACTTCGTCCTCGGGCGCCGTGCGTTGGCGGATGAGCAAGCCGTAGATCAATAGCAGAATGCCAATGACGACAAGGAAACCAACCGCCACCAAGCCGAGTTGCGTTGCGCTCATGTAGGGTCCCCTTTCGGGAGATCAGACACCGACCAGTATGGCACGTGCCGGGGCTCCGTCGGCCCCGACCAATTTGATGGGCAGGCAGTGCAGAGTGTATCGCCCCTGCGTGACATCTGAGAGATTGAGTCCCTCGACAACGACGACGCCTGCTTCGAGGAGAATACGGTGGGTGGGCCCGGCGGCGCTCCACGGAGCCACAGATAGGTAGTCGACCCCCACAAGGTGCACTCCCTTGCTCACCAGCCATTCCGCTCCGCTGGCGTCGATGGCGACAAAGTCCTTGTGGAATTTGGTCTCGCCGTCGGCCCACAATTTCGAGTTCTTGGTCTTGAAGAGCAGCCGTCGAGTTCGCTGGGGAATACGGGCCCTTTCCAACGTCTCCCGATCGAGCACCTCGGCCTCAGGCAGGTGGACCACGTAGGCTCGGCCATTGAGATCCTTCAGCGACAGCTCGTCTGCGCTGGCTCCCCCGTCGATAAAATGCGCCGGGGCGTCGACGTGGGTCCCGATATGGACGCAGGACGCCCATTGGGTCACGTTGGCTTCTTCGCCGGATGCGATCGCCGAAAACCGCTCCAACTTCAGCGGGGGATCGCCGGGCCAGATCGGCATCCCCGGCCTAATCCCCAGCGAAATGTCATGGATCGGCATGCGGTCCTCCTCAAGCGTGCATTCTAGCGTTAGAATGGTCACGGCGCAATTTCCACCGTTCTGCCCCTAACCCCTCTACAGGAGCACCGCATGCTCGATTTTGCCCCCATTGATGACGCGATCGATGCACAGCTTTCCAATCAGCTCGAGAGTCTCAAGCGATTGTGCGCGCAGCCGAGCATCGCCGCCCAAGACGTCGGCATGCAGGCGTGTGCTGAACTTGTCGCTCAGATGTTGGAAGAACGTGGATTTGAAACCTCGATCCTGCCGACAGACGGCCAGCCTGTGGTCTTCGCCGAACGCCAGGGTGCGTCTGATCGAACACTGCTGTTTTACAACCACTACGACGTTCAGCCGCCGGAGCCTCTTGAGCTTTGGGAATCGCCGCCCTTTGAGCCGGAGATCAGGGACGGCAAGATCTTCGGCCGCGGTGTGAGCGACGACAAAGGGCACCTCATCTGCCGGCTGGCCGCGCTGGATGCCCTCCTGGCTCAACAAGGCGAACTGCCATGCCGCGTCAAGTTCATCGTCGAAGGTGAGGAGGAGATCGGCAGCCCCAATCTGCCTGCGTTCGTAGCCCAGAACGAGGATCTTCTCGCCGCCGACGCCTGCGTTTGGGAATTCGGCAGCGTGGACCATCACGGCCGGTCGGTGCAGTCGGCCGGGTTGCGCGGCATTTGCTACGTTGAGCTGGTCGCCCGCACCGGCACGCTGGACGCCCATTCTGGGCTGGGCGGCGGCATCTTCCCCAATGCCGCCTGGCGGCTGACCTGGGCCTTGGCGACGCTTAAAGGTCCCGATGAGAGAATTCGGATTCCCGGCTTTTATGACAAGGTTCTCCCGCCGACAGCGCGCGACCTTGAGCTGCTTGGTGAGCTCCCGGAGGTCGCTGAGAACTACAAGGAGACCTATGGCATCCAGGGTTTCATCAAAGGGCTCAGTGGGGGGCTCGACCTGCACAGGGAAGAAGTTTTCGCACCCACCTGCACGATCTGCGGCCTGACTTCAGGCTACCAAGGCCCGGGCACGAAGACCGTGTTGCCGGCCGAAGCCCGAGCCAAGGTTGACTTCCGACTCGTCCCCGACCAGGACCCGAGCGAGGTTTTCGAGCTGCTCAA